>Ga0105055_10011238_pt1 | contig 11077 bp, 8 predicted proteins | sample BON03_FD_78090 | JGI IMG/M metagenome (GOLD analysis project Ga0105055, IMG submission 78090) | Freshwater microbial communities from Lake Bonney liftoff mats and glacier meltwater in Antarctica - BON-03 | ecosystem: Environmental > Aquatic > Freshwater > Ice > Glacier meltwater | place: Lake... | reverse complement strand
GCGACCGGTACCTGGCCCAGGCGAGGATGAACAAAACGACCAAACTCACCCGCTTCATATTTTTTCAGAACCGCCGCAGGAGTAATAAACGGCTCAACGCCCGTGGTCTTTTCAATCACGCCTCGCAACGTCGAAATAGGAGTGCGAATCACGGCATCGGCCGGGGAGTACGCTCGCACTCGGCCACACGTAAATCGCAGAGTCCCATTGGCATCAGGAATGAAACTCGTTGCCAGAAACTGCTGCTTCACTTCAATCAGAGAACCATAAAGCTGCCCCAGTCTGCCTTCACGAACCTTATCCGTGTCGCGCAGTTTCAGATACTCGGGATGAAGCTGGATGATCAGCCTGAGCAGCGGATCGTCCGACTGCTGTAACTCGGAGGGCGATTTGCGAAGACACTCTTCCACAAACATCACGTCGCCGAGGCGAGTTCCCTCGATCAGGCGTTGAGCAGTTTTCGGAAGGGACGAAGCATCCGTCCGCAGCTGCTGAAGCGGCTCAATGCTTCGAGCCTGAGGAATTCGGCTCAGACGCTCCAGTATTCCGGTCAGCAGGATTTGATCCGTCTGAGGATGCCAGTCCGACATCGCGACCTTGACCTCCTGAACGGACTGAGCAAAGTTGCGATCCATATAGGGCGCTTCGCGATCAAGGTCTGACTTCGCCCGCTCCATGGCCGAATCGTAAACAAAGTAGCCAAACGCGGCCGCTCGACACGCCTGACGCAGTTGAAGCAGATGAATTTCCAAAGGCCCGGCGGCAGACATCTCCGTATAAACGGTTTCGATATCCTTCAGCAGCGATCCATACTTCGCCTTTCGCACCGGATCGCTTTCAATATAGGACTGCAGTTCCGCTTCCCGCGCCTGTCGTGTGGCAACAATCGCGGCACGTCGCAGACCGAGCAACTGACCGCGTGATCGCTTTTCCACATTGGCCAGCGACTTCATGCGCGACGCATGTTTGATGGCAACCGTTCGATCGCCCGCACCCGCTTTTTCCATTTCCTGAATCTGCCAGTTATAGAGCTCGACGGTCAGGGGTAGACGAACATCCTGCTCGAACTTCAGAAAGCTGGCCGTTTTGTGCCGCGCTGTTCGGCCCGGATAACCCAGCAGAAACACCGCATCGTTTTCGTCGACGCCTTCCGGAGCCACTTGAATAAATCGCTTTGGCTGATACGGAATGTTGTCTTTGGAATACGTCGCCGACGAACCATCAGGCGCGGTGTAGGCTCGCATGAACGAGAAGTCGCCGGTGTGGCGCGGCCATTCCCAGTTATCCACTTCACCACCAAAGTTGCCAACAGACGCGGGTGGAGCAAAGACCAGACGGACGTCTTTCAGGTACGTATAAAGAAACAGGACGTACGTTTTTCCGGCGAACATTTCTGCCACTTCCGCTCGCAGGCCCGGGTTCTCCTTTTCTGCAGCAACTTCCAGCTCCTTACGCCGCTTGTCGATGGCTTTGGTACGCTCCAGAAACGACATGCCTTCATTCACGGCTGACAAAACCTCTGCGGAAATGTCACGGTAGTTCTCCGTGATTCGCACCTGATAGTCGGGCGCCGAAATTTCCTGTTCACGAGTCGCCGCGCTGAAGCCATTGATCAGCAGATCGTTGTCTGCCGTGCTGGCTTTCTGAATCGCATCAAACGCGCAGTGATGGTTGGTGATAATCAGACCGCTTGCCGAAACAAACGATCCCGTGCATCCGTTAACGCGGCAGATGCCATCTACAAGACTGATGGTATCCGGATTAAATAACTGGTCAGCCGTGAGCTCAATCCCTTTTTCCGCCAGGTTCAGCCGCAGCAGTTCGCTCATCGGATACATGCCGTCGTCGGCGCGGATCAGAGCTATGACACCGACAAGACACAGGCTGAAGGATGCGATCAGCACGGAAGAATTGAACATCGCTCTTGAAATCCTCGATTGACACGACGAAAACCAGAAGGTGCAATTGTCGGTCAATCGGACGCAGTTGAAAAGTGAGCAATGAGTCACGTGCGCGAGATGCAGGGGAGGCTGGAGCCTCCTGGCAGTGCGTTCCAGGGCTGGAGCCCTGGAACGAGGCAGCAAAATACGGCTTTAAATTCCTCGTTTCTGCGTCAGAAAGACAATCATGATCCTCGATCCAAGATCCGTCGTTTCATGGAAACTGACAACTCTGCTTGTTAGTTTCTGCCTCAATCTTTGCATCACCGCGCCACCGATCGCCGCGGACGAACAGCCTCTGTCCAAAATTTCTTTCGGATCGTGCGCGAAGCAGGATCAGCCTCAGCCCATCTGGGAGGCCATCGTGGCCGGCAGTCCTCAGTTGTTTGTCCTTCTGGGCGACAACATTTACGGCGATAGCCCCGACATGAGCGTGCTGAAGGCCAAATACAATCAGCTGAATGAGCAACCGGGTTACAAAAAGTTGAAGCAAATCTGCCCGGTCTTGGCTACGTGGGATGACCACGACTACGGTAAAGATGACGCCGGGGCGGAATTTACAATGCGCCGCGAATCGCAGCAGGTGTTTCTCGATTTCGTTGGAGCGGATTCCAACGATCCGCGGCGAACGCGCGACGGTGTCTACTCCGCAAAAGTGTATGGCCCCGTTGGCAAGCGAGTTCAGGTTCTGCTGCTCGATGCTCGCTTCTTTCGCAGCCCGCTTGTGAAAGATTTTGACTCCCGCGAACCAGGCGAAGGTTATCGAGGCAAGTACGGCCCGAACTCCGATGAGAGCGCAACGGTGCTTGGTGAAGTTCAATGGGCGTGGCTGGCCGAACAGCTGAAGGTGCCTGCGGAAGTGCGAATTATCGGCTCCAGCTATCAGGTTCTGTCGAATCAACATGGCTGGGAAATGTGGGGCAATTTTCCAAAGGAGCGCGAACGCCTGTTTCAGGTTCTTCGCGATTCAAAGGCTGGCGGCGTTGTGATGATCAGCGGTGACCGGCATCTGGCGGAACTGGCGACTCTGGCTACGAATGATGCGATCAGCATCGGCTATCCTCTTTATGAAGTGACCAGCAGCAGCCTGAACGCACCCAGCGGCAATCGAACAAAGGCAGGAGTTCGCTTTGCCAATGAAATTAATCCGTATCGAACGGGTCTGACTTTTTTTGATGTCAACTCTGGAAACATCCTCATCGACTGGTCAGCAGCGGATCCCATCGTCCGGCTCCAGGTCTGTGATGAAGTGGGCACCGTTGTGTTGCAGCAACGCATCTCATTGAGCCAGCTGCAGCCGCAGTAAACTTTTCAGTTCCGTTTCTTTCTCAGCTCGAATAGCTGGTAATGAATTCCCGGCCGCTCTATTTCTTCACCCACCGCATTTCTCGTGGTGATCTCAAAATTGCGGTCTTTGGACAGGGTCCAGAAATCCGTCGAGACGGCTCGCCCGCCATCGGCCAGCCAACACACGCCGTCCGGTTCCAGGACTTTTTCCAGCAGACCCAGAATCGAAGCGTGGTTGCGCTGCTCGTAGGTAACATCGCAGCCGATGATGACCGGATAGCGTTCTGGCGGTGGAGATCTCCAGTCCAGCGGAAAGGCACGGAAATCTGAAAAGCCATTTAACTCTGCGTTCTGCCTCGCGATCTCCACGGCCATGACATCGTAGTCTGTCAAAGAAACGCGGCAGCCCGCAGCCAGTGCGGAAAGTCCGACAAGGCCGACACCACATCCCACTTCAAGAACCTGCGTCCCCGCTGGCCATCCCGACTTTAATACGGCCTTTGCCATGATGAGTGCGGCCGGCCAAAGATAAGCCCAGTACGGCATGTAGTCGTCCTGCGCATTGGCCGCACGAACCGCGGGATCGTCCAGCAGGGCATCCGGCTGATGGGGCACCATCAGTTTTAGTTCGCGTCCTTCGAGGAAATAATTGCGAAGGATCCAGCCACAGGAGAGACTGGGCAGCCCCGGAAGTTGCGCGAGAACCGTTGCCGCAGGTTCCAGCGCCGGGTTGATTTCTTTTCGCGTGTCCACAGAACCGTCCAGTCGAAATTCTAATTCTTCAAAAGGCCGCCTGTATTTCTGCATGGCTGCAAGTAAAACGGCAGCAGTGCAGTTTCAGACAAAACCAACATCGACGCAGGATATGGGATCCGGCACCGCTTCGACCTTTTATCAGACCGCACTGGTATTCGCCAAACCTCACACGGAGTTGGTCGTGAAGGTTGTTCTTGATCCCCCATTATTCCCAACTCGCCCACGGGCCTGTTGCCGTCGACCTTGAGTTTGGATAAAAACGCGTCTTAAGTTGTAGACGACACGCTCCCTTGGGATGTGCGTTACCCCAAACCGAGTTTTGAATAACTTAGTGTTACGTCCTAGTCGTTGACTTGCGGGATTCATCGAAGTGTTTCGAAAGCTGGCAGCAATTTCGATTGTACTCTGGCAATTCGCCAGATGGCTCAACTATTTCATTCCCTGGGCAAACGAACGTCACTACATGGGATCGTGGACGTGGATCAATGTTGCAGTGATGATATTGGCGGCAGTTCTTTCGTCGATCATCATTTTACTGATCTCGACAGAAAACATTCTGCGCATTATGCGGAATACCTTCGTCATCCTTGCTTTCACATTTGCTGGCTGGATATGCGGAGACCCCATGACCCAGGGAAGCTACGATCACGACGGTGGACTTGAGAGTTCATACGGATGGCTGGTTGGTGGAGCATGTGGCGCTGTGGTAGGCTACGGCATCACAGTCACGCTGTCATCGGAGGAACGGTAAAGGCCCAATAGTGTTCGGCACGGAGGTTGCCTCGGTTCGGGTTAATTCCCAGTCCAGAAAAATGTAAGTCTTTGGCACGATTCATGCGCATGTGCCCCTCTGGTGAATTCCGTCTGCCAGAGTGACATTGCGAGCGGCGATTGTGGCAAAGCATGCCAGACAATCTGATGTGCCGAACACTATTGGTCAGGCCTCTTTGATGTGTCTGATCTGCAAAAAAAAAGCTGCCGCGTATGATTTGTCTCAATTCGCCTCGCGACTTTCGCTCGGCGCACAGGGCGTGAGTTGAAGCGTCACACTGGATTGGTGGATTTCGGTTCATCCCAAAACAATCCGCCGTGGAACCTCGGGAGACATTGTCGTGGAATCGGCGTGACGTGAATCCTGGGCCGTATTCACGGCCCTGGGTTTGGGGTGCCTGGAGACCACGGGCTGAAACCCGTGGCTCCGCGCTGCGGCCGCATTCGCGGCGAATCGCAGGGGGTGCGGGAAATTCCTTTGTGAATCTATTTCTCTGCCGGCTTTTAACTTAAAGCTGCTGGATATCGCGAGAGGCGACCACGGGTTGAAACCCGTGGCTACGCGCTGCCGCCGCCTCCGCGGCGAATCGCAGGAACGCGGGATTAAATAGCGAACCGGTATGATATTTCGCTCGCGGAGCGAGCTCGCCGTTGCGTGTTGCTCGCGAAGCGAACATGTTGTCGTGCTCCGCTCGCAGAGCGAGAACATTGTTGCGATTCGCTCGCGGAGCGAGCACAGCGCGTAGCCCCAAGCTTCAGCCTGGGGACGTCGTTTTCAAAATGAATTGCACGCCACGTTGATCTGAGCAAAGATCGGCCTACGCCGGTGTTTCCCGATGCCAGCTGGTTGTCTGCTGGAACTGGTGGGCCAGGCGAAGAAGGCGGGACTCTTCCAGAATGGGGGCCTGAAGCTGCAGACCGATTGGCAGCTTTGTTGACGTGAATCCGCAGGGAATCGAAATGCCAGGAAGACCGGCCAGATTCGTGCTGATGGTGTAAATGTCGCCCAGATACATCGCCAGCGGATCGTTGAGCTTTTCTCCCAGACGGAATGCGGCGGTGGGAGCTACCGGACCGGCGATCACATCGATCGATCCAAACGCATTGTCAAAATCCTCGCGAATACGACGACGAACCTTCAGCGCTTTCAGATAATACGCATCGTAATAGCCGGCCGACAGAGCGTACGTGCCCAGCATGATGCGGCGTTTGATTTCCTGTCCGAAGCCTTCACCGCGGCTCTGACTGTATAGATCCACCAGATCCGTAAACTTGTCCGCACGATGTCCGTAATGAATGCCATCGTAGCGAGCAAGGTTGCTGGACGCTTCGCTGCACGCAATCAGATAGTACGTCGCGACCGCATACCTGGAATGCGGCAGCGATATCGGCTTGACGACTGCACCTTCTGCTTCAAAAACCTGCAGAGCTTCGCGGACACTTTTTTCCACTTCCGGCGCCAGTCCTTCCGCGAAATACTCTTCGGCAATGCCAATTCGAAGCCCTTTGAGCGGCTGACTGAGTTCGGCGGTCCAGCCGGGACAAGCCTCGGCAAGCGACGTTGAGTCACGTTTGTCATGCCCGGCAATGCACTCCAGCAGCAAAGCCGCTCCGTGGACATCTCCGGCCAGCGGGCCAATCTGATCCAGAGAACTTGCATAGGCGACAAGTCCATACCGGGAAACTCGGCCATAGGTCGGCTTCATCCCGACAACGCCACAGAAGCTGGCCGGTTGACGAATGGAGCCGCCTGTATCAGAACCCAGGGCGAGCGGAACCATTCCACTGGCGACAGCCACCGCGGAACCGCCGCTTGAGCCGCCTGCCGAACATTCACTGTTCCACGGATTTCGTGCCGGGCCAAAAATCGACGTCTCCGTCGACGAGCCCATTGCGAACTCATCCTGATTGAGCTTTCCGATGAGCACCGCGTCTTCGGCCTTCAGACGCTCAACCACATGCGCATCATAGGGCGGACGGAAATTTTCGAGCATCCGACTGCCACAGGTCGTCGGCAGACCCTGCAGGCACATATTATCCTTGAGACCCACGGGCAGCCCAGCCAGTCGACCAAGCGGCTGGCCGGCTTTTCGCTTTTGATCGACCTCGTCTGCTTTCGCCAGTGCGCCTTCCGCATCGATCGAAACAAAGGCATTCAGAGTGCCGTTCAGTTCGGCAATCCGGCTGAGGCTGGATTCGACAAGCTGACGCGCCTTGAGGGCGCCGGAATTCAGCTGAGAGATCAGTTCGCTGGTCAGTGGGCGGAGGCGATTCATCGACGATCGTGTCTTCAGATGGCAACGTTGGCAAAGATGTTGAACCTCACGAACATAACGAGGCTGTAAAGTTCTGCCTCATTGTCAGCATCGGGTCAAACGAGATAATTTTCGCGGATGCTACCGCCGCGGACTTCAAACGTCCATCACTGCAGGCCAATCGGCTGCAGCGGACAGCGACTGGCGACAAACGTGTGAGTCTGGCCATCCGTTTCGAATTCCACGGTAACTGTGGCTCGATGCGAGCCGCCAGAAAGTTCCGTGATGATGCCTCGGCCGTACCGAGGATGTCGCACCTGCATTCCCTGGCGAAAAGCAAAAGCCGCGGGCGAATCGTCGGTGGTTATGGTATCCGGATGCGTCTTTTGAGCTGCCAGTTCTGCAGCGGTCATCAGCAGCTTTCGGCCGCCGATCTTTTGAGCGGCTTCGAAACGTCGTCGAGCCTGCTCGAGTCGCTGATCTATCATGGCTTCCGTCACCGGCGGCGGCGTCAGGATGGACGCTTCTCGGGCAATGGCTCCGTGAAGTTCGGAAATAAACGGGCTGGATATTGTGGCCCGGCGCATCCCGCGGAAAGTTCGTTCGGAAGTCTGCGTCAGAGTCAGCTGATGCATGGCTCGAGTGATCCCCACGAACAGCAGGCGGCGTTCTTCTTCAAAGCTGGAAAGATCGCCTTCCCGGACAGCTCGTTCGTGAGGAATCAAACCGCTTTCGATACCGATGATGTACACCGAAGGAAACTCAAGGCCCTTCGACGCGTGGAGCGTCATCAGGGTGACAGAGCCTTTGGTCTGGTCAATGCTGTCCGCTTCGTTCGCCAGTGTCGCGAGTTCCAGAAAACCCTGCAGCGAAGTGCGTTCGTTGTCGGTCATGAATCCTGAAGTCAGGTCGCTTTGAGCCTGCTGATCGCCGAACGTCGCGCCTTTTTCATCGGACGCGATGTCTTCGTTGTCTTTGTCTTCTTCGTCATCGTCCAAATCTTCATTATCCAGAACTTCATGGGCTCGCTTCAAGCGCCATTCGCAATAGTCTTCGGAGTCTTCGCCAATCGCATCATACTGGCGAGCAGCGGAGATGAGTTCGTGAACGTTGGCCGCGCGGTCGACGTCCACCTCGTCTGCCTCTTCACGCCAGAGCGACAGATAGTCAATGTCAGTGATCAGTCGTTCGAGCAGCGGAGCCACTTTTCCTTCGGCCGATTGGTCGTGAAGTTTCTGAATCAGATCCACGAAGCCTTCCACAGATTTGCGAATTCTGGGCGTGATGCCGTCGATAGATTGGCTTCCTGAGCGGCCGAGAACAAACTGATTTTGTATTTCTCCGCGTAGTTGCGCAGCTTCAGCAGTGTTGTGTTACCAATGCCTCGAGCCGGACGATTGATGATCCGTTCCATTGCCGAATCATCCGACTGGTTTTCGATCAGCCGCAGATAGGCGATCAGGTCGCGAACTTCAGCGCGCTCGAAGAACGAGTATCCGGCAGCCACCTGATAGGGGACCTGATGACGCGACAACGCTGTTTCCAGCAGTCGCGACAACGCGTTGACTCGATAGAAGATGGCGAAATCGGAATAGCGTTTGTTGCCGGCCGCCACGAGTCGTGAAATTTCCTCAGCGATCCCATCGGCTTCGGCTTCGGCATTTTCAAACAGCAGCAGGCGGACGGAATCTCCCTCTGGATTTTCAGTCATCAGCTTGCCGCGGTGCGGACGACGGTTGTTGGAGATCAGCTGATCGGCGCAGCCCACAATGCGTTTGGTGCTGCGAAAATTCTGATCGAGCGACACGATATGAGTGTCAGGAAAATCACGTTCAAAGGCGCTAATGTTTCCGGGCCTTGCCCCGCGCCAGCCGTAGATGGACTGGTCTGGATCGCCCGTCGCGCACAGGTTCGGATACAGCTGAGACATTGCCTGCACGATGCGGTACTGAGCGAGGTTCGTGTCCTGGTACTCGTCCACAAGAATGAAACGAAAGTACTGATCGAGCTGCTCACGAATGTGAACATCGCCTTCGAGAAGGTGGACAACATGCAGCAGCAGATCGTCGAAGTCCACTGCATTCTGCTGTTTCACCCGAGCTTCGTAGAGCGGAAACACCTGATACACGATCGCATCCAGCGGATTACCGGCTCGCTGTTCAAACTGCTGGCGAAAAACTTCGGCGGTAATCATGTCATTGCGAGCTCGGCTGATGCGGCCAAGAACGCGACCGGGTTCGTGGAAAACCCCGTCAAGTTTTTCTTCTTTCATGATGTGACGCACGATCGCCACCTGATCGGAGTGATCGAGGATGGTGAAGTTATTCTTCAGGCCGACATGTTCCGGAAAGCGGCGCAGAATTCGTGAGCAGAATCGGTGAAATGTACTGACGCGGACTCGCAGCCCGCCGAGCAGTCGTTCTACACGTTCCTGCATTTCTCGCGAAGCTTTGTTGGTGAATGTCAGGGCGAGGATATTCTCCGGCGCGACACCTCGCTGCAGCAGGCGAGCAATTCGATGGGTAATCACGCGAGTCTTGCCGGACCCAGGTCCGGCAAGCACCATCAGCGGCCCTTCGAAGTGCTCCACCGCTTCATGCTGTGCATCGGTGAGGTTGGAAGACATGGGAGGTCAGAGCCAGATATCAAGAATGTTGAGCAGCGCAAAAAGCGGCCCGTTGTCGTATGCGTTTGCCACGAGCAGAAATCCTGTCGTGCTGACATCGGGTTTCGCAGTATACCGCGTTCAAGGGAAATCGTCATTCCCTGTGTCAACAATTCCACGTTCGCCACGATCGCCGGCTGTGCATTCGGGTTGCCAGGACCGCTGCACGCTGCCGAATTCTCCGCCGTACGGTCAATGGTTTGAAGTTACTTTGAGTACTTCAGGAAATGGCTGGTCATCAGAATATCAACCGGAGCATAATCGTCGGTCAGAAGTGGCGATTCGCTGGCTCGCCGAGTCAGCAGGGCATCGATTTCTTGCTGATCGAAGACATGAGCCGACGACCGACTGCTCCACCATCCGGATGACTGTGAACCATTGTCTTCATCGGCTGTCAGCTGGTTCTTCGGCAGGTGGCCGGCGATGACATAGACGCTGCGGTCCTGCAACATATGGGTCTCCTGCGGAGCAAGCAGTTTTGTTTCCCCAAACGAAGTCCGGACAGTGCGAACGGCCGAAGCGAGGAAGCGTCCGGACTCCATCGAATCGATCACCGTGAGCAGGTACACGCCCTGAGGGTGCAGGAGTCGCTGAATGATCGCGTTGTATTCGGCGGTCATCAGATGATAAGGCACTGAGAAGTCGTTGACTGCATCCTGAATCACCAGGTCGTAGTCGGCCGCTGGCGCACATTTCACGAATTGCCGTCCGTCCATATGAATCGAGCGAATTCTGGTTGAGCGATCAAGCCCCAGTTTATCATGAGCGATCTCGGTGACCGCCGGATCGATCTCGACGACATCAATCTGTATATCGTTGAGATCAGCCTGCGATTCAATCCAGCGAGGAAACGAATATCCGCCACCGCCAATAACTAGAACACGCGGAACACGCCTGGCTTTCCGGGCATCCTGAGCAGCCGCTCGGGTGAAGTCGCCCTGAATGCGTTCATGAGGATAATGCAGGAACGAGGGATCCTTCAGATCGATGGCCGAATGGACCAGACGATCGAGCACCAGAACTTTGACTTCGCGCTGATCAATCACTTCATCGGCGACGGCGAGACTGAAGTAACGGCTCTCGCGGTCATACGGAGATTTGCACACACTCAGCAGCGCGACGGATGCAACCAGCAGAGCCAGCGGAATCATGCGAGGATCAGACTTTGTTCCTGCAGCCGGGGCGGGCTTCACGAGCAATGCCAGACCCACCGGAATCATGCCACAAAGCAGACTGGTTCGGACAGCACCCGCGGTTTCAATCAGAAGCCATGAGGCCGCAAGAATGCCGACGATGCAACCAACGGTGGACCAGGCATAAAGCTGACCGGAGATCGCTCCTGCGCGACGAAGATCGCTGACAGATAAACGAATGACCTGAGGCGTGATAGTGCCAAAGGCCAG
>Ga0105055_10011227_pt1 | contig 11084 bp, 9 predicted proteins | sample BON03_FD_78090 | JGI IMG/M metagenome (GOLD analysis project Ga0105055, IMG submission 78090) | Freshwater microbial communities from Lake Bonney liftoff mats and glacier meltwater in Antarctica - BON-03 | ecosystem: Environmental > Aquatic > Freshwater > Ice > Glacier meltwater | place: Lake... | reverse complement strand
TTCCAGCTCCCGAGTTGTAACGTAGCGGGAGCTTCCAGCTCCCGAGTTGTAACGTAGCGGGAGCTTCCAGCTCCCGAGTCGTAACGTAGTGGGAGCTTCCAGCTCCCGAGTCATTAGGATCGGGAGCAGGATGCTCCCACTACGATTAAAGGCTTTCTCTTGGCTAAACTATTTACCCGCTACCTGACTAGGGGGTTGATTTGCCACGGGCATCCACTTTAACTTAGCGCAATCCATGTATCTTTCGCCCCGCATATGAGTTCATCCAGAGTAGTTGCCGCCGTCGAAATCGGGACATCCAAAATTGTTGTGCTTTTGGGCGAGATTATTGGCGACTCTGGGCTCAACATCATTGGCCACAGCGTGGGCTCCTCGAAAGGGGTGAAAAAAGGTGAAATCACAGATTTGGACAGAGCCAGCGATTGCGTCCACGCCACGATTCTCAAGGCCGAGGAAAATGCGCACACCCGGGTGGACGGGGTCTATCTGGCGCAAACGGGGCGGCATTTGATCGGTAATTTTAACGTCGGCAGCTCCAATATTAGTTCTTCCGACGGCATTGTTCGTCGCGCTGATATCGATGCCGCCAAGGAAGATGCCAAGCGCCGCACGCTTCCGCGCGAGCGCACCTACATCCACCATATTCAAAATCCTTTTTCCCTCGATGGTCGCCCCGTGGAGAACCCGCTTTCGAAAGAAGGGCGGCAATTGCAGGTCGGCTACTGGTCGGTGCATGGCGATAGCGAGTCTGTCAGCAATAGCCTCCGTGTGATTCGCGGCATCGATCTCGATGTCAGCGATATGATTATTTCCAGCATCGCCTCGGGCGCGGTGCTGCTCGAAGAATCGGAGAAGGAAAACGGTGCCCTCGTCATCGACATCGGTGGCGGCACGACCGATTACGTGCTCTACCGTAAAGGCTACATCGTCAAGACCGGGGTGGTGCCCGTCGGCGGCGACCATATTACCAACGATCTGAGTATTGGACTGCGCGTGGCGCGCAAGAGTGCCGAGGAATTTAAGCTCAGAGATGGGCGCGCGTATTATATGAGCGAAGATCGCGAAGAAAAGGTATGGCTGATTGGTGATTTTACCATCGGCGATCGCCAGTATCCGCTCGCGGCCATTACCAAGATTATTGAAGCACGCGTTTTTGAGATATTTGACATCATCAAAGAGCAACTCGAAGCGGCGGGTCTGTTTGACCCGAGCGATATCGCGTCGGGCGTCGTTTTGACAGGCGGAAGTTCACGTCTTACAGGGATTGATGAAGCCGCGCACCGCCGCTTCGGCCTAGACGCCCGCGTCTCCGAAGGCCCGCAAGATGTGGCCGAAGAGCTACGCGCTCCAGAATACAGCACCGCGCTCGGCTTGCTTCACTACGCACTGACCGGGCAGGAAGAAAACCAACAGCAAGCCAAACCCTCCGGTCTGCTCCGGCGGCTTAGCGGCTTATTTAATTAGGATTTTACGTGGATACGACGACGGATACATTGTTTGACCAAGGCACGGCGCAGGCTGATCTGAAAATTAAGATCGTCGGCGTGGGTGGTGCGGGCACCAATGCGGTCAATGGTCTCAAGCTCGACGATCTGGGCGACGTCCGCCTTGCCGCCATCAATACCGATGCGCAGGCACTCAATCAATCGCCACTCGCGGAGAAGCTCGTGATCGGGCGCTCCGTCACCCGTGGCCTCGGCGCAGGTGGGGAAGTGGAGATCGGTAGAGCCGCCGCCGAGTCGGATCGCAATGCTATCGCCCGGATGATTGGGGACATGGATTTAATCATTCTCGTGGTCGGTCTCGGTGGAGGCACCGGCAGCGCCGCCGCTTGTGTGGTGGCCGAGGTGGCTGCCAAGACCGACGCACTGGTGCTGGCCTTTGCCACACTGCCTTTCAGTTTCGAGGGCGCACGCCGCAAGCGCATCGCCGAGGAGAGCATCGGTGAGCTGCGTCAACTCGTGCACGGGCTCATCCCTTTGCCCAACGATGTCCTCCTGCAAGAGGGCGAAGAAGATACCAGCGTACTCAACGCCTTCGCAGTGGCCGACCGTTGGATCGGGCGTGGCGTCAATTCGCTCTGCGCCATGCTGCTCAAGACCGGGTTGATTAATCAGGACTTCAGCTCGCTGCGCTCCGTCTTTCAAGACCGGGGTGGCAAAACGATCTTCGGCACTGGCACCGCTACGGGCGGCGACTTCGTCAAAGATGCGCTCGAAGATCTCTTTATCTGCCCGCTGCTGCACCTCGGTGACCGGCCCGCGCAGCTCGACCGTATCTTGGTCAATGTGATCGGGGGAGCCGATCTAGGCATCGCCAAGGTCAATGAGATCATGACGCAAGTGACCAAACGCTTCGGCTCGCGCGAAGACATCGTCTTCGGCGCAGTCATCGACGAGAGCCGCAGCCAGAGCCTAGAGCTGTGTATCCTCGGTAAGGCGGAGATGGATAGCTTCGTGCCGTCGCAGTCCGACTCCAATTCGCTGCCTGCGCCGAAGAAGACCATCACCACCAGCCTCGGCCTCGAAACTGAAATCTCGCAAGACACCAAGGCCCCTCGCCCCGTGCACCGCTCCAAGTTGCGCAAGCAGCAAGCCTCCGAAGTGGATCAAGACGAGTTCACCTTTATCGACGCCGATGCCCAACGCGGCTATTTCGACAAGACCGACCGCAACGACTACAACGACGAAGATCTCGATGTGCCCACCTTTATGCGCCGGGGGATCAAGATTAAGATTAAATAATATGCCTTGGTATATCTACCATGCTCTGAAGCAGTTATTTCCTTCGGGGCGCTTTTTCTCCTTCTTCTCGCTCATGTCGATCATGGGCGTGATGCTGGGGGTCTGCGTACTGATCATTGTGCAGAGTGTGATGAATGGCTTCGGTGAAGGCATTCGCCAGCGCCTGACCGAAACACAGGGGGATATCCGTATCCGCTCCAGCGAGGTGATTTACGATTGGGAGGAGATACTTGATAAAGTTTTGGAACAGGATGAGGTGGTCGGCGCGTCGCCATATGCGGAGGGCGTGATTATGCTTCAGCACCAGAACCGTCCGCAGTTTCCTTTTGTGCGAGGGGTCGATCCTTGGTCGGAAGAAGCGGTCGTGCCGCTGGAGAAGTTTTTGACCATTGGTAATATGGAGGACTTCGATGATGACGGCGTCTTTTTGGGTGAAGGCTTGGCTTACGCGCTCAAAGCGGGTCCTGGCTCAACAGTCGAAGTGTTTACCCCGCTCATGCTCGAAGCCTTGAAACAAGACCAAGTATTGCTGCCGCGCGAGTTTAAGGTGATTGGGCTCTTTCGCACCGGTTCGCCACAGGTGGATGGGAACACCATGATTACGACGCTGCGTGTGATGCAGGAACTCTATGGTTTGGAAGACGGGGTGCATGGCATCGTCCTTAAATTGCGCCCTGGGCAGGATGCCTACGATTATAGCGTCGATCTTGAGCGCGAGGTTTTACGTCCTGGTTTGGAGGCGGTCAGCTGGATCGAATCGAACGAGGAGTTCCTTTTCGTCATCGAGCAGGAAAAACGGGTGATCTCTTTTATCATTATCTTTATCATTTTGGTCGCGTCGTTCTCGATCGCGATCGCACTGATGATGGCGGTCATCCGTAAGACCCGTGAGATCGGCCTACTCGTGGCGATGGGCGGGCGTCCGCATCAAGTGGCGTATAGCTTCTGCTTTCAGGGCTTTGTCATCGGCTTAGTAGGCACGGTGATGGGGATTCTGATGGCGTTGATTTGCCTGCATTTCCGGCGAGGGATTCTTTCGGCCTACACGGATATTACCAACACGCAGGCTAATTTCCTCGGGCAGTACGATGTTTACGAGATTCCGGTGCATTACTTAGCCTCTGATTTCATTACTGTGACCTGCTTTGCGCTCATTATCTCGACGCTGGCGGGGCTCTTGCCCGCGCTACGCGCCGCCCGACTTAAACCCGCCGATGCCCTCCGAAGTGAGTAACAGAAAAAACGTAGGGGCTTCACTTGTGAAGACCGCGCCAGAGTGGCCTCCAATACACCGCGGGCGTCACAAGTGAAGCCCCTACGCACAGATTATTTCTCATGAACACATCTCCCCCCCCCATCTTAGAAGCCAAAGCACTCGGAAAACAATTCCCCGGAGCTGATAATGCAATCTCGGTTCTTGCAGGGGTGGACTTTGCGCTGCGCCCAGGCGAAAGCGTCAGTATTCGCGGCGAGTCGGGCAGCGGTAAATCGACTTTGCTCAATGTGCTTTCTGGTCTGGAACGCGCGGATGCCGGTCAGCTCTTTTGGCAGGGCAAGGATGTGACGAAGTATTCGCTTTCCAAATTGGCGGCTGCGCGCACACGCTTCATGGGCTTTGTCTTTCAGGCCTACTATTTGGCTCCGGAACTGAATGCTTTGGAAAACGTTCTCCTCGGCGCACGTATCGCGGGGCGGGTGGATAAAGGCGTTCGCGAGCGGGCGGAAGCATTGCTTGTGCGTGTCGGCTTGAAAGAACGAATCAAGCACAGCTCCACTAAAATGTCGGGTGGTGAGCGACAACGGGTGGCAGTAGCACGTGCTTTGATTAACGATCCACCGCTGGTGCTGGCCGACGAGCCGACGGGGAACCTGGATGAAGCGACAGGACTCGCCGTGATGGATCTTTTGTTGGAAATCGCCGACGAGTCGGAAAAGAGCCTCGTGCTGGTGACGCATAATCCTAATTTTGCGGCTCGGACGCAGCGGCAACTGACCTTACATTTGGGAAAGCTGGCTTAGAAATGTAGTGACAAGCTTCCAGCTTGTTTGCTGCACCTCCGATAAGCGGGAAGCTTGTCACTACAATTTATACATCATGGATAATCAGAAACTCAGAATTGGATTTATCGGTGCGGGTGGTAATACCCGCAAAATGCACATACCAGGCTTTCACAAGTTGAAGAATGTGGAACTGAGTGTGGTGGCCAACCGCAGTGTCGAATCGGCCGAGAAGGTGGCGAAGAAGGACGGCATACAACGTGTGGCTAAGGATTGGCGCGCAGTGGTCGAAGATCCTTCCATTGATGCGGTCTGTATCGGTACCTGGCCGTATATGCATGCGGAGGTGACGATTGCCGCTCTGGAAAACGGCAAGCATGTGCTCTGTGAAGCGCGCATGGCCAGTGATCTGGCGCAGGCAAAAGCGATGCTGGCGGCCGCCCAAGCGCACCCCGAACTCGTGGCGCAAATCGTGCCGGCTCCGTTCTCGCTCGATTTTGACGCGACCATCCGCGAAATGATCCGTGCGGGCAAGCTCGGCGACCTCTTGGAGGTGCGAGTCGTCCATACGGGCGGGCAGTCAGCCAGCCCGGAAGCGCCGATGTCTTGGCGTCAAGACATGTCGCTGAGCGGCAAGAATATCCTGACCATGGGGATCATGCACGAGACGGTGCAGCGCTGGGTTGAGGATGAACCGAGTTGGCTACTCGCCGATGGGGCGGTCTTTCAATCCGAGCGAAAATATCCCGCTTCAGACGAAGCGAAAGAAGTCAAAATCCCCGATAGCTTGAGTGTGCTCGGGCGTTTTGCCAAAACGGGTGCGCGGATGGTCTATCACTTCAGTGGGGTCGAGTCCGGCAAGCCGCGGATGGAGTTTCGTCTCAATGGTTCGAAGGGGGCTCTGCGCTTTGACGCGTTTCAGACTTCATTGCTCTTTTCCAAGGCGGGCGAAGTGGAGGAGAAGAAGATCATACTCTCTCGCGCGGAAAGTCGCGGTTGGCAAGTCGAAGCAGATTTCGTCCGCTCGATTCGCGAACATACACCTGTCAAGTTGACCTCTTTTGAGCAAGGCGTGCGCTATATGACTTTTACCGAAATGGTATCGCAGTCGCTGGCAGCCGATTCACAGCGGGTGGATTGGCTCGGGTAAATTCTCACAATGCGTTCTTGCATGTCGTCCTTTGCAGTCTCAATACTGTCTCAATAAGAAATATGGACACCGAAATTAAAACGACCTCGGAAACTCGGGAAACCTTTAAGGATTTTCTCAGCAGCAAGGGTCTGCGTGTAACCAATCAGCGCCTTGCTATTTTTGATGCTGCCTACGAGCATCCCGATCACTTTACAGCGGAAGACTTACTGGAGCGCTCGCGTGACATTGACGATTCGGTTTCCCGAGCGACGGTTTATCGGGCGCTACCCATTCTGACGGAGAGCGGGCTGATTCGCGAAGTGGACGTGGGGCGCGACTACAAGTTTTACATGGCCAATCGCAACGCCACGACCTTTCAAGCGCAGGTCATCTGCTTGGACTGCGATAAGATTTTCGAAATCGATGCGCCTTTCATGGAGTGGTATGGTAAAACAGTGGCCGATAAGCTCGGGCTCAATGTCGAGAGTCAGCGGCTACAGGTCACTGCGCACTGTGAGGAACTCCAGGCGGCAGGGATCTGCTCGCGCAGCGGCAAGACAGCGTCGTAACGCAATTCGTAGGGGCTTCACTTGTGAAGACCGCCGAACCACAATACAGAGCTACCGCGGTTTTCGCCGGTAGCAATCCCAGTGCATGTTAAAACATTTCTTTCCACAGGCTCAAACCACACGCCGATCATGTTGTAGTCGGCGTGGGTGCCTTTCTCCAATTTTACTCCTTTCGGCGGGTTGATCATACGCCCTTCTACTATGATGGGAACCTGTCGTGTTTGATAGCCGGGAGCGCTGAGCCGTGCGGTGTAGGGGCCATTCGCAATGTCTTTGAGTGGCATTAGGTTGCGCCCGATCTGTAGGTTTTCGAGGGTGTAAACGACTGTGCCGCCGGGGGTGACTAGTTCGATCGTCGCGCCAGGCCCATTTTTGCCGTATTGGTTGAACGCGAGACTCCTCTCGTTGGCATAGCGCACGCCGATGTGGACGACGCCGGGTGCCTTCTCGGTCGCGTTGGGGCCCATTACGATGAACATCGTGCCCACGATTCCAGTGAGGATGAGGAGCAGCGCCACCACAATAGGGCCATTGAGTTCAAGAGTTTTTGTCATTCGTTGAATTTGATATACACGTTTTCGTGCTTGTTTCGAGGAGGCAAGGTGTTTTCATCCCCGCTCTTATGATGAAGCGCACACAACATTGCTCTCAACTCCGTGCATCCGATCAAGGCTCGACCGTCACTCTTTGTGGCTGGGTCGATTCTGTTCGCGACCATGGAGGCATTCTATTTGTCGACCTTCGCGACCGCGAGGGGCTTACTCAAATCGTGCTCGATCCCGCCAATAAAGGCCTCGAAGCACAGTTCGGCTCGATTAAGCCCGAGTCGGTTATCGCCGTTTCCGGTAAGGTCGAAGTGCGCTTCGGCGGCACTGCCAATACGAAGCTCGCCACTGGCGAGATCGAAGTCCACGCCGTAGAACTGGAGATTCTCAATGTTTCTAAGACGCCTCCATTCCCGATGGACGACTCGGCCGACAAGGTGAGCGAAGATCTGCGCATGACGTATCGCTACCTCGACCTGCGCCGTGCGACCAACACTAAGATGTTGCGCATGCGCCACGCGACGAGCCGTGCGATCCGCAACTACTTGGACGATCAGGCCTTTATCGAGGTGGAGACCCCGATGCTTTTTAAGAGCACGCCCGAAGGTGCCCGCGAATTTCTCGTGCCTAGCCGCATGAATCCTGGTGCTTTCTACGCGCTGCCTCAATCGCCTCAGCAATATAAGCAAATGCTCATGGTAGGCGGTGTCGAACGCTACTACCAGCTAGCTCGCTGTTTCCGCGATGAAGATCTGCGTGCCGACCGTCAGCCCGAGTTCACGCAAGTCGATATTGAGCTTTCGTTTATCGACCGCGAGGACATGTATGAGCTGATCGAAGGCCTGATGAAACGCGTCTGGAAAGACGTGATCAATGTAGATATTCAAGCACCCTTCCTCCGTATGAGTTATTTCGATGCGATGAACCGCTTCGGTGTTGATAAGCCCGACATGCGCTTCGACATGGAACTGGCGGATTGCTGTGAGATTTTCAAAGCGTCCAGTTTCAAGGTCTTTTCCGGTGCGGTGAGCTCGGGTGGGGCAGTTAAGGCTTTCAATGCGAAAGGACTCGCCGATCTCACCCAAGGTGAACTCCGTGGCCTCGAAGATTCCGCCAAGGCGCTTGGTGCCAAGGGGCTCGCCTTTATCAAATGCGAAGGCGGCGAATGGAAATCTCCGATCGTCAAGTTCTTCTCCGATGAGGAAAAAACTGCGCTCAGCGAATTGCTCAACATTGAGGACGGCGACATCGTCTTCTTCGCAGCCAGCGAGTGGGAGCGTGCCTGCACTATCCTTGGTCGTGTCCGCCTCGATGCGGCGCAGCTCTTAGTCAAGCGTGGCAAGCTCACGATTGACCCCAACGATTACAAATTCCTCTGGGTGATCGAGTTTCCGCTCATGCTCTTTGATGAGGACGAAGGTCGCTTTGTTTCCTCGCACCACCCGTTCACTTCGCCGGTTCCGGAAGATATCGAGCTTCTCGATTCCGATCCCAAGGCGGTTCGTGGTCAGCACTACGACCTCGTGCTCAACGGTGTCGAGCTCGGTGGCGGCAGTATTCGTATCCACCAGCCCGCTCTGCAGAAGAAGGTCTTCGAAGAGGTGCTCAAGATTCCCGCCGACGTGGTCGAGAGTCGCTTCGGCTACATGCTCAAGGCTTTCGAATACGGCGCACCGCCCCATGGTGGTATCGCCTTCGGTCTTGACCGTATGGTCACCATCCTGACGCAGCGCACAAGTATTCGCGACGTCATCGCCTTCCCCAAGAATCAAAAGGGGCAGGAAATGATGACCGCCAGCCCTGGCATCGCGACCGATAAGCAGTTGCGTGACCTTCATATCAAGGCCGTGCTTCCGAAAAAGGAAGAAAAGGTATAATGAAACGTGGCGTGTCCGCTCGTCGGACGCTTGCGTAGAATAGGCGAATTGAGTAGCGAGCTGCTCTAACGGAGGCGTCCGACGAGCGGACACGCCACGATATAATAAATTAAGACTGGAACCTGGCGGGGGCTAGGGTTTCTTTATGCCTATGCGCTTTTCGCGAATCCTTTCCATCTCTGTCCTCGTCTGCCTAGTTTCGTCGCTATTTGGGCAGATGACGCCCAACGCCCCGATCAAAAATTTCCGTCTTCCGCGCTTTGGCGACAACGGCTACACGCAGTGGGTGCTCCAAGGCGAGCAGGGCATTTACGACAGCGACGAGCAAGTCCGCGTCGAAAACATGGCAATGCGTATCTACTCCGGCGATGAGCGCATGGCACTGGAGCTCTCAATGGATAGCCCACAGGGCACGTTGCGCCTCAAAGAAAACCGCGCCTATTCCGATGGGGCGATCAAGATTATCGGGGCGAACTTCAAAATTTCCGGCATCGGCTGGGAGTGGTCGGGCGAGACTAAAGAGATCGTGGTGAAGCATGATACAGTCGTGAAATTTACCCAAGGCATCGCAGGCGCGTTTGTCGATACGGGTGCGACCGAATCTGGTATTTCCAGTGAGACGGAAATTCATAGCGATCGCCTAGTACTGCGCACGACAGAAGAAGAGTATTATTTCGAGTTCACCGGCAGTGTGCACGCCGTCTCCGACCAAATGGATCTACGCAGCGAGACGCTCATCGCGCTGGCCGATGCCCCCGAGGGACGTGAAAGCAGTGCCGCCGCCAATGTTGCGCCCAGCGAGCTAGATTCCATCCGGCAGATCATCGCTCGTGACGAGGTCATTATTGTTCAAAGTGGTAAAACTGTTAAAGCCGACGAGGCCGAGTTCTTCCCCCGCGAGCAACTCGCGAATCTATCTGGTTCAGCCAGCGTCGCTACCAAGGGTGCTTACCTCAGCGGCGAAACGATCCATAGTCAGTCTGGCCAGATTGTTCTCGCCGGAACCGAAACCGCCGGACGCGCGCAAATGATTCTCACGGAAGCCGGCGGGCTAGGTATCCAAGGTGCCTCCGCCTTAACTTCCGAAACCATCGTCCTCGCTGATACCATTACCATGCGCGAGCAGCCTACCGAAAATAATTTCCTCTTTGCAGGAGATGTCGAAGTGATGTCCGGTGCCGTGCAAATGCGTTCGGCTCAAATGACGATCGTGGCCAACAAATCCGAGCAACCGATAGTTGCGGAAGAGGGCGATCCTGACTTCAAAGTGGGCGAGGTTAAAAGCATTGTTGCTGACGGCGGCGTCCGTATCGACCAAAGCGGGCAGATCGCCACCGGTGAGAAAGTCACTTTTTACCCTGCCGAGGAGCGCGCCATCCTGACTGGCAACCCTAAAGTCACCAACGGCGAAGCCGTCGTGACTGGCCAAATTATGGAGCTCATGCCCAAGCTCGCCATCATTCGCGGCGAAGCCAACGACCCTGTCGTAGTGCGACTTCCAGAAATGCCCGACCTCGGTTACGAAACTTTTACGCCGACCAGTTCCACCACGTCTAAAGCAGCCGCGTCGCCGCAGATGGAGAAGACAGTTGTCACTAGTCAGTTACTTCGCATGGTTGAGGAGCCCACCCGCACCGTTTTCCGCTTTACTGAGGATGTGCAAATCACCGCAACAAATCTTGACACCACTTGCGCTCGTCTCGACGTGATCGCCCGCGAGCCAGTCAATGCCGATCCCCATGCAAAAGCACCGCTCGAGGTGGAGCGCATCGAGGCGTATGAGCAGGTCGTCATCAAGCAGACCGGGCGCATTGCCACCGCCAAGAAAGCCATCATTTTACCGAAAGAGGGCAAGGTAGTGCTCGAAGGCCAAGCCGTGGTGCAAGACGACCGTGGCCGAGTCGCCGGTCACCGCATGACGCTGCTCCAAGGCGAACGCCGCGCCATTGTTGAAGGCGGCGGCCCCGATGGCGAACGCGCCCGCATCACGCTCCCCGCCATGCCGGGCAGTCATTGATTAACGTAATAAAAATTACTACCAGGTTATAAAATAGAGAATTTAGGTAAACGGCAAGTCAAGTCACCTAAGGTCTATCTCCAGGGGCATTTCATCTGGAAGAGCTATAAAGCCCTAAAGCTCGCAAGGTTGGAGCGCAGAGCTAAGGGTTCGACATAATCCCGTCGTGCCGTAGCGAATTGGTATCGTCACGGCGTCGGTC
>Ga0105055_10011224_pt1 | contig 11087 bp, 11 predicted proteins | sample BON03_FD_78090 | JGI IMG/M metagenome (GOLD analysis project Ga0105055, IMG submission 78090) | Freshwater microbial communities from Lake Bonney liftoff mats and glacier meltwater in Antarctica - BON-03 | ecosystem: Environmental > Aquatic > Freshwater > Ice > Glacier meltwater | place: Lake... | reverse complement strand
GCAAGCCCACGTCCACAACGACCAGCAGCAGCAACAACACCCACCACCACCGCGCAGAAGCAAGTGGTCGGCCAGTGCCCTGCAAGCCCACGCCATCCGCACCCTGGCCGCTAAGACGGCCTGACGTGCCCGTTTGACGACCATCAGCGACACGGACGACGACGAGATTCCATCCTGGGCCGAGGTGCTTGCTTTTTTGGCAGCCCCAGTGGTTCCTGCCGCCGTTCGTATGGGTGCTGGTTGAGGAGGAGGAGGAGGAGGAGGAGGAGGAGGAGGGATGAGCAAGTGGGAGGCCCAGTCCTTTGCGGCGGTCATGCGGCAGACCGTGGAAGAAGGGGAGAGGGCGGGGCTGCGGGCATGCTTTGACGACGGAGAGATATCAATGCAACTCGCGATGCCACGGCGGCGTGGTCGACGCGGCGCTGCCTCGCATCATCAGCACTCTCAGCAGCAGCAGCAGCAGCAGCAGCAGCAGCAGCAGCAGCAGCAGCAGCAACAACAACAACAGCAGCAGCAGCAGCCTCTTACACGGTCGATGGATTTGACCGTCCTTCCAGGGGTTGTCCTTGCCGGGGTCTTTGCTTTTGCTTCTTTTCGTGAACGATGCCGCTGTTTGCAGACGGCCCCAGCGGTGCGAGATGCTATGGTCGCTTCTGCACTCTTCCGGAACATTTCCATTCCTCACCATAGCCGGCGGGCAGGACCGGCGGTGGTGGCGGCACTCCTGCGGCTTCCCATGACGGGCCCTGGCCAGAGAGTCGGAAGAAAGGCGCGACGTTTGGTGGTGGGCGTGGATGCGGGCAGATTTCCCGATGCTGTTGTCGACTTGGAAAATTATGGGTCAGTATTGGCAAAGGAGAGGGCGGCCTTACAAGGGCTGTGCGACCTTTTCGTCAATGCCAGGGCGGGCACCGAGCTCAAGACGCTCATCTTCCACGACAACCCCGCGTGGCTTACGGTTGAAAGTCTGTGCCTATTACTTCAGCATACGCCGTCGCTCGTGACCTACAAGGGCCCTTATGCCCCACAGATGCGCCAGGTCTTTGACAGCGGGTGCTTGCCGCGCCTCCGTAGCGTGGAGCTTGACGTTGACTCTAGTGCAATTTGGCTGAATACCTTCGCCAAGCTCCCATCCCTTCGCCATGTTGTTGTTGCCGGACGTCCTGGCCCTCACTACACACCATATAATCCCGTCAACAATTCCACCCTCACCACCCTCGAGATGTACCGCATGGGCAGTATCGATCACTACTCACCTCCTGCTGGGGAGGCGCATGGTTTGCAGCATTTGCGCTTGCACTTTTATAGAAAGGCTCGTGCTGGAGCGGAGGAGGGCTTATTCCAGTGGCGCTATCCGCTTCTGCGTACCTTGCACCTGCGGCTGAGACAAGAGTGCTGTGGCGCCAAGTGTCCTGCCCGGCTTCTTCCAGGTACGTCAAAACACACACACGCGATGCCCTCCTGGCTTCAATAATCTTGTCAATCTCTGTGTGTCTGTCTTGTTCTATCATTTGTTTGGTCGACCCCTCACTTCCCTTATCCCTTCCTTATTAACAGCTCTCTGTACAGGGTGCCGCGCGCTTGAGTGGGTCTTCCTCGACCTAGACCCTCTCATTCCCGACACTGGATATTTTGTGGCTGAAACTGACCCAGTTGACCCCTCCCCTCTCTTGGCGCTCCCTTCCCTCTTCTACCTGCTTTTGCGTCCGCAATTCTGGGACCTGACGCGCCTGCCGGTGGGCTGGGTCACGCAAGAGATAACCTCCGAAAACGATGGCCTCATGCTCGAGCCGGTGGGTGTCTTCTCGCGCCCTTGCGGCGCCTCTGCCGGCCTTGTAGCCTGCTTTAAACCCGCGGCGAGCCCCATTTTGTACGGCCAGGACACCGCGCATTGGTCCTGGCGCCGACCAAAGTTCCTCACATTTTACGAGATGCTCGTTGGATTTGTGGAGGATGTGGAATCAGACACAGAAGACTAGCATGCGACCCAACATGACAAGCAAACGCGAATGCAGAATAAAGAAGATATAATCTCAAGAGCGGTAATCGCAAAAGAAAACAGCACCTCAGCGGAAATCAACTTCTGGCACCGCAGCGCCATTTTTGCTTCATTCTCTTTCAATCATGTACACACACGTATGACAACGATTCCTTCTCCCTCCTTCCTCTCCTTACTCCTCTCCCGTTGCCTTCCCCCGCCGCCACCTCACGTTGTTGGCCGCCTGGTGCCGGCCTTGCCCCCTCTCAAAGGTCTCATACTCCTCCCACAGGGCCGCCGCCTCCTCCGTCCCCGCCTTCCCACACACCGTCAGGGCCGCCTCGAACCAGGCCACCGTGTACCCCCCTTCCTCCTCCCCCCCCTCCATGGCATCCAAGCACAGTGCTGTCATCTCCACACGCTCCTCCGCCCTCCCCTCCCCCATATACGACAAGGCTTGCTGCAGCCCTTTCCGGCCCAAGCACCGGTGCCACAATCGACAGAGAGCCACGCGCCCGGGACCCCGCGTGCTGACCAAAGCGTGCTCCAGCGCCTTGGCCACCTTGGGCGACACGGCTTTCTTCCCCTTCTGCTTTATCACCACCTCCTCCTCGTCGTCGTCGCTGTCGCTCTCACTGCTGCTGCTGGTGTCATCCTTGCTATTGCACTTCTTGTCCTCCCCGCCCGTCTCCATCAGCCAATCCAAGTACACCCACCAACACCCCGCCACCGCCACTCTCCGCGCCTCCCCTTCCTCCTCTTCCTCGTTCCCTCCTCCCTCCTTCCCCCCATCAATCCCCGCCGTCGGGCCCAACGCACGCTGGGCCTTGGCAAACACCTCCCCCACCCTCCCTCCCTTCCCCCGTGCCTCAGCCCGCAACCTCGCCTCCCAGAGTCGAGCATGCGAAGGGTGCGCCTCCACGGCCTTGCCCAACACCCGTCGAGCTTCCTTCACGTCCCCTTCCTCCCTCCCTTCCTCATCCTCTTGCTCTGCCAATGGAGAGGACAGCACTGAAGCCGGCACCAACAACGAGGCCCAAGCTAAGTACATACCTGGCAAGAGGGTAAGGCCCCCGGCCACCCCTCCCTCCCTCCCTCCCTCCCCGCCCAACGCCACCTCCCCCCGGGCAAAGGCGGTCCGAAGGACGGAGGCCGGGGCGTGCAGCATCTCCAGCAGTCCACGCAAATGATAGTGCCACATCTTCTTGAGCAAATCACCTTTCTTCCCCATCTCCTCCCCCTTGCTCTTCTTATTCAGGTCCGCAGCGGCCACCAGCCCCGCGTCCAGCGCCGCAAAGCACGCGCGGGCCCCACCCTGGAGCCCGTCTCGCCAGGCCTCTTCCTCCTCCTCGTCATCGACCTGAGAGCTCGACAAGGACTCCGAGTGCCGTCGCTTCTTGCTGTTGCTACCGCTGCTGTTGCGTCGTCCGTCCTTCTTCCTCTTCTTCGTGCTCGCAACCACCTCCCCCTCCCCTCCCTCCGGCCCTGCCTCCCCTCCCCCCGTCGTCGTCAAGGCATGCCTCGCCCTAGCCCAGGCCGCGTCCGCCACCCCAAACGCCCCCTCAATCCCTTCCAGAATCTCCTGCACCAAAGGCTCAAACGCACCCTCCCTCCCTCCCTCCTCCACCTCCTCTACTTCCTGCTGCTGCTGCCCCCCCAGCTCCTCCAGCGTCTCGACAAAAGCCAAGCGCATACCCAGGTCCTGTGGCCTGGCCTTGATGGCCGACAAGTACACCACCCGCGGGACCGCCCCCGCCAGCACAGCCCGCACACTCCGGGCGCGTGGGTCGTCCTCCTCCTCCTCCTTCGCTTCCTCCTCTGCCGCCTCGTCCTCGTCCTCACCTTCCAACCGCGGCACCTTGACCCCCTCCCTCTCCCCCTCCTCCTCCTGCTCCTCTCCCTCTCCCTCTCCCTTCCCTCCACCCTCCCCCAAGCCCAGCGCCACCCTCCGTCCCCTCAACTTATTGACATAAAGCACCTCCAGCTTAAAGTACTGGGTCCAAAGCAAAGCAGACTCCTGCCCGTTCAACCGCAGGCCGCGCTGCATCAACACACGCGCAGCGGGCGGGGAGGAGTGCTCAAAGAATTCATAGGAAGCCGCACGGATCCAGAGGCCAGCCGTGCGGGGGAAGAGTTGGAGGGCCTGGGCGAGAGCGCGGGAGTGGGCTTTGTGGGAGGAGGTGGAGCAGCAGTAGTCTAGGTATTGCAGCCACAGCTCCAGGTCGCCTCGGAACTTGCGCAGGGCCCGCTCGAAGATGAAGTGGACCAGCTGCTTCCCGGCGTGGTCGCTGGGGGTGCTCTTGCTCAGGCCGGCCTTGTTCTTGCGCAGGCGTCGGAGTTCTTCCAGGTTCAGTTCGTGGGTGATGTAGCGGAGGAAGTCGCTCTTGCGGGCCGTCCGGCGACGCAGCAAAAACTCAAAGTCACGCCGTTTGGCCGCGATGGCCCGCACTTCCTCCTGTAGGTTTGGGGTGGGAAGAGGGAATGGAGGGGAAGGGGGGAGGGTGAGTAAGATGGTTGTGGATGCGAGGCTTGAGGGGCATGGGGGGTAGAGGGGGGTTGAATGGAGGGCAGACAGAGGTAAGTGGTAGATGATGGTGAATACGGGTGGATTGCCACAACCATGGCATGCATGCGACTGTCTTTTCCTCGCTCATGTTGAAAACCGTGATGAATGGGTGGTGTGGGGGCTTGGTGTGAGAAGGAGCCCAAGTATCCACGACGGATTCAGAGGGGGTGGGAGGTCAGTCGCATCAACCAGACATTCCCAACCACAAGCGCACTAAATAAAACGTACCGCAGTGAAAAGGCCCCGAACCTGCAAGTCCTCCAGGGCCGGGAGCATGCGGTCCAACGCTTGGTAGACGGCGTCCGCCATGGTGCTGCTGGCTTTTGCTTAGATGGGAGGACGACGTGATGGAGGGAGGAGGAGCGAGGATGGTGGGCCGATGCTGGACTGGGTTTGCTTAGCTTGCTCGATGGACAGCAGCCGCCGTAGGGGTCAGTGCAGCAAGGCAAGTGACACGAGTCCTGTCGTTGTTGTTATGTGTATGTCTTGTCAGTCAGTAAAGAGCATGCATCGCTTGGAAAGAGGCACGAGAGCAGCACCACTCATCCCGCCAAGCCAGGCACGAGAATCATCAACGTACACACATACAACTTGTTCTATTCCGTCCTCAACCCACCCTCACACAAGCACCTACAACACACAATACATAATACATAGCACCTCTCCACAGCCTCCCTTCAGGCCTTCTTTGCTAGCCCAGTCTATGCCCCCCTCCCCCTCCTCCCTCCCTCCTGCCTTCCTTCAGCACCGGCATCACCACATTCCCCGCCAGCACCTCAAGCAACGCGGCGGTGGTCCCTTGCGTCTTCTACCACTAGCCCTCACGGCGTTCACCACATTCTTCGGCTCCTTCTCCTCCAAGGCCAGCGGTGGCCCTGGTGCTGGAAGGGGAGAAGTGACTGCCCGAGGCGTCTCTGCGGCAAGCATGCCTCATGCCGCCGCGTCTTCCTCCTCCTCGTCGGACGCCCCCACCCCCACCTCCACGTGCCTCAACCACGCAACAGCCGCGGCCGACTTGGACATGTTCAAGCGCCTGATCCCTCCATTGACAAACACGGCCCGCAAGGGACAAATGGGGCGAATAGGCATCCTGGGAGGCTCGCAAGACTTCACCGGCGCGCCCTTCTACGCCGGCATGGCCAGCCTCAAGGTGGGGGGGGATCTCTGCTACATTTTTACGGCCGAAGAAGCTGCGGGCCCGATTAAGGGCTACAGTCCTGAGCTGATGGTCACGCCTGTTTATTCTGCCAAGGCTCTTGGGGTTGGAAGGAGGAGTGGTGCCACGGAAGGAGGAGGAGGAGGAGGAGGAGGAGGAAGCACGGTCTCGCGGCTTTTCAACCGCACTATCAGCAGCGGCAGCAGCCAAAAGGAGGAGGAGGGGGAGGAGGCGCTGGTAGCCCACCTGGTGGAGCAGGTGACGTCGTTCTTCCCCAAGCTGCACGTGTTGGTGGTGGGACCCGGGTTGGGTCGTGATCCTTTGGTCATGGAGGCCACGCGCCGCATTTTGCTTCAAGCTAAGCATCAGGCCTTGCCCCTTGTTATTGATGCCGACGGGCTCTGGCTCGTGGCACATGCCCCCGATGTCTTGCATGATTACCCATCCGCAGGAGGAGGAGGAGCAGCAGCAGGAGGAGGAGGAGGAGGGGTGGTGGTCACCCCCAACCTGATCGAGTTTGCCCGACTGCAGGCAGGGCTCAAGGGTGCTTCAGTAGCTGATGCCCTCCCTTCCCGCGAAGCCCCGCAGCCTAAGGATGTGATGGCCGTGGCGCGGGCGTTGGGTGGGGAGAGGGGGAGGGTGACGGTGTGCTTGAAGGGGAAGGACGACATTGTGGCGGATGGGGAGAGGTGGTTGGTGGTGGGGGAGGAGGGGGCCAGGCGACGGTCGGGGGGGCTGGGGGATGTCTTGGCGGGGACTATGGGGGTGTTGATGCATTGGTCGGGCTTGGCCTTGAAAGCGCAGGGAGGAGGAGGAGGGGAAGGGGGAGGGGGAATGACATGCAATTCCAGCAGCAGCAGGCTGGAGGCGCGGGACAGCGTGTTGTGGGCGTGTGCGGCGGCCTCGGTCATTGCTCGGCGGGCGAGTCGGGAGGCCTTCAAGGAGAAGCGACGGTCCATGACGGCGCCGGATGCGATCGGTACGTGGGGTTGGTGGGGACGGGGGGAGGGAGGGAGGGAGGGAGGGGTGGGAGGAAGAGAGGGAAGGAGGGAGGAGAGGACGATGCAGTAGCAAGGAAAGTCCAGTGAGAGGAATGATTATACGTGATGCTCGACGCATTGGTACGTGGGGGTTTTGGGGAAAGCGGGAAGGTAGGCGGAAGGAGGGAGGGAATGAGGGATAAATGGGACAAGAAGAGAAGGATTGACTTGCTTTTTGGTACCCAAGTTTTGGGAATGGAGGAGGGCAGCAAAACGGGTAAGAGAAACAGGTTGCTTGTGCGGAACACTCACACTCACATTTCTTCTCTCCACCCACACACACCCACAACCCCACAGCACACCTAGGGCCAGTCTTGGAGGAACTCAGTCCCACGGAGGCTTGAAAAAAAGAAGTGAAGGAAGGGAAAACCATGTACAAAGAAAAAAGATTTGAACGATAAAAAGACAGTGTTGTGTGCGGTACGACCTTATTATTTTTGGAATGCGGCTGCAGCATGAAATGAAATGCAATCAGACTCATATTATCCTTGTCCGTCATTTCACCGCTCCACTCCCATTTTTCACTGCTTTCGCTCGCGCCAACTTTCGTCGTGCGCAGCGCGGTGCACCACCTGGGAGCCAGATGGCGCCGCCCTCGCTGCCTCTGCCTGGGCCAACGCTACCGCTTGTCCAAGGCGATAAGGCGGGAAGTTTGCGAGCCGTTCCAAAGGGGTGAGAACTCGGAAAGGAGGGATATGTTTGTAAAGTGGGCGTTTGTCGACGGGCATGGTTGCAGGTGGCAGGTGGCAATAAGCTTCTTCGATGGCGAGCTAGAACCCGAATTGTGTGAGACCATCGAAAAAGGTGAATGTGTAAGAGGAGAATCAGATAGAGTGGCCTGCGGTTTGTTTGTGGTTTTGGGCGGTGCCCTTTTTTGGGTTTTTGCGACAGTTTTGCAGCTCGCGCCATAATGAAATGTCGTGTGCGCAAGCCTCTCGGGACAACCCATGTGCTTGCGATCCTACCTTTACCACCACCTCTTTTCTCAATCGTTTCGTGCTTTTTATGCAACGACATGTGTGCGTAGGGTCTCCACGCCTTTTCCTTTGCCTACTTCCGACTCTTTCTTGTCCCAGAAGCGCGCGGCGTCGTGTCGATTCGCCACTTTGAATATTGCAACGGCTTAGCGACGGTTACCGCCACTGCAATCCACTTCTCTACCAAAAAACCAAGGGTTTGAAAGTTTAAACACGATTCCGAGGTACGCAGGACCATCTCTTCCGACGCCAGGATCGCAAGCCTCCTCGTGCCGCAACACCAACTCTTCTTCTCTCAAGCCAAAGCCAAGGATTGACGCGAGGCGTTTTGTTTGTCGTGTGCAAGCAGCAGCTCGTTGCTTTGGTCTTTTCTATGCCTGGTTTTGCGTCGTCTTATTGTGTCGCGAGCCAGAGTCTGCCTCCGGCCCCGCTACTTGAGCTTTGGAACTCTTTGCACACGACTTGTCGTCGGCCGTGTGGAAGACCGCCGAGCGTTTTAGGTTGTTTGCTTGCTGCTTCTGTTTTTCCTGTCCTCTCGACACACACACCATGTCTGTCCGTCCAACCCACACCGCTCGCCCTACACGCACACACCACACACACCCAACACACGACACAACAACGACAGGCAGCGAGACCCTCGTCGCCACCCGCAGCAGCAGCAGCAGCAGCAGCCCGTCTTTCCAGACAGCAACCCCCCCCCCTCCCCCCACAAACATGATGATGCGTCGTCGTTCCTCCCTGGCCGTGGCCACCACCACCCTCCTCGCCCTCGCCGCCACCACCCCGCTGCCCATGTCCGTCGCCGCGGACGAGGCCGTGACCAGCATGAGCAGCGCCTACCGTCCCCGCCGCCTACGCGCGGCCCCCTCCCGCCAGCTCCAAGACCCTGCCGCCTCCTCCTCCTCGCCCCCCGACGCCGCGGACCTGTGCGTGGCCGAGCTCGACTGGACCTCGGAGGGTGGGGAGATTTTGGTCAACGGGCAACCTCTTCATTTAAAAGGAACGTCGTATTTTGGCTTTGAGACGCCCAACGAAGGTACGCTTGTCTCCAAACCACTGTGCATGTCCCTCCCCCCCTACCACACGACTTTTGGGGTCGTCCGTTTCACCATCGGTCCCCCCCTCTCTCCCCACCACCCCTCCTTCCCCCTCCCCTCCTGATCCACACACAGACAACCAGCCCATCGACCCTCCTTTTGTCCAGTGCGCCCCGTCCTACTCAGCAAATGTACTCACCCTCCCTCCCTCCCTCCCTCCCTCCCTCCTCCCTCCCCCCTAGTGCCCCACGGCCTGTGGTCCGTGACACGTGACCAGATTTTCGGGTTCCTGCGTAACGAGAGCTTTAATGCGGTGCGCCTGCCCTTCTCCACAGCCCTGGCCCTGACTCCCAACAAGAAGGTGAACGCCAATACCATCGAGCCGGAACTGCATGACCTGACGGCGATTGAGCTGATTGGGAATATTATCGACAAGGCGGCCGAGTACGACATTTTGATCATGTTGGACATGCATCGATTGAACGAGGATTTTATCCCTGAGTTGTGGTATGACGACAAGTACACGATGAAGGACGTGAAGAAGGCTTGGGACAACATGCTCGCGGCCTTTGGGGACCGGTGGAACTTGTTTGCGATTGGTACGTAGTATGAGGGAGGAAGGGAGGGAGGAAGGGATGAATACAAAGGAGGTGTACTATTTCTCTCCTGTATCAATTTATCTCTGTACACGTGCCGTCACTCACACACACCCCCTCCCTCCCTTCCTCCCTCCCTCCCTCCCCTCCCATAAACACAGACCTGAAGAACGAACCCCACGGCAAGGCCACCTGGGGCAGCGGCAACGCCAAGACGGACTGGAACACCGCGGCTGAGGTGAGAAAGGAAGGAAGGAGGGAGGGAGGGAGGGAGGGAGGGAGGGAGGAAGAGCTAGGTAGCAATTCTTTCTCTCTCTCTTTACATACGAGCGGGTACTCACATCCCTCCCTCCCTCCCTCCCTATCCTCCTTCCCCCCCACAATCACAGGACCTGGCCACGTACCTGTACGCCAAGCACCCCCAGTACAAGGGCCTGGTCTTCGTCGAAGGCACCCAGCTGGCCACGGCCAAGCACCACAAGCTGGACGGGAACAACAAGTGGTGGGGCGGGGACTTGGAGGGGGTGGAGGAGTTCCCTATCGACCTGGGCTCGGACGAATTAAACAAGAAAATTGTGTATTCTCCCCATGTGTATGGACCTGATGCCTTTGTCCAGCCGTATTTTGGCGCGAAGAATTTCCCGAAGAACATGCCGGCGATCTGGAAGAGTCAGTGGGCCTTTGTGGAGGGGCAGACGGATCGAGCGGTGGTGGTTGGAGAGTGGGGGGGGCATTATGAGAAGCAGGACAAGGTCTGGCAGGATGCCTTCGCTAAGTTCATTCTGGATGAGTGCTTGGAGGATACGTTTTATTGGTGCTTGAACCCCAACAGGTATGAAAGGGTGGTGGGGAGGGGGAGGGAGGGAGGGAGGGAGGGAGGGAGGGAGGGTAGGATGAGACGTCTGCTTTCTCATTTGCTACTATTGAAGAAAATATGGGCATTTACTGACTCCTTTTCTCACTTTCTCTACACATATACACCCACAACAAACAATGACACTGAATTAAACATTTCGTACGCCCACAACAGCAATCAATCAATCACCCACACCTTCTCACCCACTGATCCTCCCCTATCCTCCCTCCCCCCCCTTCCTCCCCCCACTCCCCCGCCTCCCTCCCCCCCCACACACAACCCCCCTCCTCAACAGCGGCGACACGGGCGGCCTCCTGGACTACGACTTCCTGACGCCCAAGGTGGAAAAACTGGCCCTCCTCGCCAAGGTCCAACCAAGCCCCACCTTCGTCAGTGCCAAGGCCCCGGGTCAGTACTGCATTACCCCTGGTGCTTACGCCAACCCCAAGTGCGACAAGGGCCGCCGGCTGCAGGTTACTGCTGCCACCACGGCTTGAGGAGGGGAGGAAGGGAGGGAGGGAGGGAGGGAGAGTGATTAGTCTATATATATGTGTATGGGATGTATTGCTAGAGAGAGAGTGGGAGGGACTGGGTGTCTCTTTTCCCTCTTTTTAATCGATGGTCGAAGCGCGGGGCTTGTCTTTTCTTTTAATTCTCCTTTTTGCGGGACGCAGAGAGAGTCAGGAAATTTGGAGGGCAGACGACGCATGAAGGCTATTGGCCAACTGGAGTCATCTTTTTATTTTGATTTATGGATGTGTTTGTGCGGTCGGACTCAATCACACGTGCATTGTCTGTCGGAGAGAGAGAAGGACTGTCCATGCATGTAGCAAGTAGCTAGTGCTTGCATGCCCACCAACAAAACCACCCTTGCTGTG
>Ga0105055_10011218_pt1 | contig 11091 bp, 9 predicted proteins | sample BON03_FD_78090 | JGI IMG/M metagenome (GOLD analysis project Ga0105055, IMG submission 78090) | Freshwater microbial communities from Lake Bonney liftoff mats and glacier meltwater in Antarctica - BON-03 | ecosystem: Environmental > Aquatic > Freshwater > Ice > Glacier meltwater | place: Lake... | reverse complement strand
GTAGGGGATCTCTCAGTGGTTGCCAGTGCCAGCGGGAAGTGATAAAGAACTTTGAATGACAGGCCCCCCCGCATCCTTGGGATACCCACTATCAGTTTTCTCAATCTGAAAACTCTACCCTCAAAGACCAGGGTCCACAAAAAAAGCAAGGAAAGTCCGAGTCAAAAAAGAAAAAGTTTGCGTGTCACAGTGTTGCTTTGTTTTGTTAAACAGACATTAGGGAACCATTATGGTCCCGGGGTTTCATCACGAGCGAGCCATCGCTGGCTATACCGACCCCTTCCTCTTCCTCTTCGAACGGACCAGTCACGGTGCCTCATGGGAGTCGAGGTTTACGCCTGAAGAAAAAACTTTCTTGGGTGTACTCCAACTTGAAGTTTGGCGCCAGTGTATTTTCTTGGTGGGAGAGTGAATTGCAATCTGGAATAGAATTTGCAAGGAAACCCCCGCGACGTTACTTGAAGAAACTTCCTTTAGACACGCACTACCGCCCTCCCCCATTAGTACTATTAAAGCACAATACAAGCTGTACTCTCAAAGAAGATGCAGACCAGCTTACAAGCTTGTGCCTTTGTGAGAGGCACCAGCGGTCCCCTGAATCGTGACTTAAAAGGGAGCACGGTCTACGACAGGGTCTTAGCCTGAGGGTCCTATACGACCAAGTCAGGTGTTCGCCGCAAAGAAAGAAAGAAAGCCTTTTGGAGACGAGACCGAAAACCAAAAAAAAAAAGTCAGGATTTCGTCCAATTGAAAGAAAGAAAATAAAAGAAAGAAAAGTTCCTATCATATAAATTCCTGGTGGGTTTAAGGTGGGGTTGATAATTTCTCGGACGAATGCAAATTCTCCATGAAATCCAGTTTACAAAGCATTTTATTGAATTCATTTTTGTGGAAACGAACAAATTAGTCGGTAGTAATCCAAACATGATCTGCAGCCAGCGCTCGAGCAGGGTTGCGGAAAGCAAATGTACTATGTGTTCCTCATATCAAAATGCACAGGACAGTCAGATCTAGGTCTGTGCACTTTCCCGGTACTTGCAAAAAGAAAGATGCTGCACAGTGCCGAAACTGATTAAACAACGCGTTTGGCCGCAACATCTGTGGGAAGTCGGTACTGCGCAGCGGCATTCTTTTGGTAAGTACCAGTAAAGTTCTCAGAACCAGATTTCACTCTCCCCTATAATTTGATATCGAGAAAATATACCGAATTCGTACGAAAAACAAACTGTTAGCGCTCGGCGTTTGCTTCCCGCAGCTATGCTCGAGCGCTGGCTGCAGATCTGCCGCGTCAAGATCTCGTCCGAATTACTACCGATCAAAAGGGCTGTTTCCACAAAAATAAATTCGATGAAATACTTTGTAAATTGGATTCCCGTGAGAAATACCCAAACCTACCTTCAGACCAGGAAGTAGCGCACCAAGACACTGAGACGTAGTCGAATACTCTGAGGTAGCGGATTCTGTACATGCCAGAACTTGCTCACAAAAAGACAGTTGACATGCACGGTCGCTACTCCCCTGATGACCCCTACTACAAACTTAGACCTGTCTCGGTGTGCAAAGCCGAGAGCGTTACGCAGCGCCTAGCACATTGCTGACTGGTGACTGGGACCTCTTCCCTCTGTTTTTATTTTCACATTGCAGTTCATTTTGCGTGTCTAAATCTGGATTTTTATTTTCTTGCTGATTAGTCTGATTCTGAATTTGACGCTCAACCCCAGGATTCTGAGTTGCAATCTCAAAGTATGGATGTGAGTTTTCGTCATCATGTTGATCGCCACGTCCAGAATCTTGTTTTTGGTTGGATTTCGGAGGTGATTTTGATCATGATTTTCCGAATCCTGAGTTTGATTTTGTTGATGCAACATCGACTCGGATGAAATTGCCAAAATGCATTAGAGTTTGTTATGTCTCACAGCCTTGTTTTTTTCATAAAAAAGAGAGAAGAATTTGAAGAAAAACACTCTCCAGGACGAAGAGGTAACCCGAGTGGTGCGAGGGCAGAGACAGATGAGCTGACGGTATTATAGCGGAGGGAATTCCCAGGGTTCGCTAGTGTGATTCCATAGTAACCCCCCGCATCTTTGGGATACCCACTATCAGTTTTCAATGAAAAATCTACTCCCAAACGCTACCGTGACGTGTATGCACACTGACGTGAAATTATATATGTGCACATGTTGTGACAGAGCCTCGTCGTTCCTGGTTTTGCCGAGAGCAGTCGATTCAGATATACTGCATGGAGGTGAATGCCCATTTCAAAGAAAGCTTCAATTCAAGACAGCGTTTACCTGGGAGCGCCATTCAATGAAAAGGGGGATTGTTTTGAGCCGGAATAATCATAATTGTCGATGTGGAAAATCCGCCCCCCCCCATTAGTACCATTGAAGCACTCATGAAGCACGAAAAGGTGCATTCAGAACAAGACCCCCCCCACTTAATGGGCGAATCCTAAAAACAAGCCCTCCACTTATTCAAGTTGAAGTTGGATGGCACTCTGAGAAGAGTTCAACTGAAAGTAGGCTAGACGAGGGACTCGGAACTTGTATCAGTAGCGTCGAGCTGGTCTGAGGCCCTGACCCAGTGGCCTCTTCTTCACGCCTGCTGCATGACTCCTTGTGGGTCTTCAACTTTACTGACGCGGGGTCTTGATGCTACAAGGATGACGGAAGAAAGTAAGCAAGAAAGAAAAAGGATGCTAGCGTAAGAAAGAGGTCAAAAAGTAGCAGGTTTGGATGCGTGACTGGGAGGCATCCATGACGTTTTTACTGTCTATACAGTCTCGAGATCGCCAATCTTTCAACCATATCCTTTCTGTGTGTGTGTGCGTATGTGTGTACGTGTGTGTTTGTGTGTGTGTGTGTGTGTATCAATGCGCTTCTGTCTAGATATTTCAAATTCATAAACACGCAACTTGCGTAGTGATGTGGGGCTTGGTATTTGCAGTTGCAGACATTGTAGGTTGATGGCGAGAGACGCATCTCGTCTCATTGCTCTACCGCATCTCGTCTCATTGCTCTACCGCATCTCGTCTCATTGCTCTACCGCATCTTCCTCTACCATCTGCATCGATTCTGGTGCACATGTGTCACAAGAGATGTATTCAAAATAATAGAGGTGTATTCAAGAGAGGTTTATTCAAGACGTTGCACCAGATGCACTTAAAATGGCAAGGTGTCAGGGTATCCCAAACACGGCGTCCCCCTGTGTGTGTGTGCGTGTTGTGTCTAGACACGGCATAGAGCATTGTGTTTCATTCACACTCCTCGACCGCGCGTCCGAGTCCGTTTTATTCCAAAAAACATAGTTGGTGGTTGAAGAGAGCACACTGCGCTACAAACAATACAAGGCACCATCTGCTGAGTGACGTGTGCGCGGTGTGGAAGCGAAGTGTGCATCTGCTGCATGCCGCATCATGCCGCATGACGCCGCATCAGTAAGTTTGGTCCATGACATGATGCATTCCATCCACACCTCTCAATTTACTATCTACAATACCACCCATGCAATCGCACTCACTATATGCGTACATTCTGAAAGGAGCTGAATGTCTAGATGCACATGTAGCGTAAAGCAGATCAAAAGAAGGGCAACTTAGGCGCAATGCCCGCCTGCAGCAAGTAGACGTAGCCCACTAGCAGGCCAACTAAAATGACACAGCATGAGAGGCAACAGCAACACGGCTTCTTCTTGTTGATCGCTTCCTTACCTGTTCCCACACGTAGGCCAGGAGGGACACATTAAGGCATGGAGGAAGGGAGTAGGAGTGTTGGGAGAAGGAGGTTAAAAATACAGACGAGGTTAAAATACAGATTGTACTTGCATGGCATCCAGTCAAGCATTGCATCGTATTAAATATTCTATGCCTGCAGACCGTGTCTTAGAAAGCATGCACGGCAGGGCAACTAACGGACAAGGCAACACAAAGCATCGCCGCAACACCACGTCACAAGGGCAGAGACGACTTATACATGCAGACGTTGTAAGCGAGAGAGAGAGAAAGACTTACAAACATAGACAATGTACGCTTTGCAGCCCTCTGGGTCAAAAATAGGATTGGTGGGTTGGGGAGGGCGATCGGGGGTCTTGAGCTTGGCTGGGCCTGGCTTGAAGCCATTCGATGCTGGCATTGCTCGAGCCTTTGCTCTTGGCATCACCTGGATCGTTACTTGGATTTCGGCCTGCGTATTCTTTTCGAAGTCGTAGCCGGGCTGTTTGAAGTTCTTGTTTGTCTTGCACCCTGGCCCTCCCGGATGGCACAGCTGTGTCGCCACACACCACATAAAAACGAAAAGAGAGGAAGAAGAGAAGAAAAGAAGAAAAAAAGAAGTGGATAGTAGTTTCGAGACCGTTAGTGTGTCACCGTTCTCTCTTTCATAGTGCGTTTGATTTTTCTTTGACGCAAATGAATACTCCATACATGCGCCCAGCACTCGAATACCACACCATCACCTTCCTCACCCACAACCCTTTAGCACTCGAATACCACACCATCACCTTCCTCACCCACAACCCTTTAGCACTCGAATACCACACCATCACCTTCCTCACCCACAACCCATATAAAGCACAGACACGACGACACATGGACAAATAGACGCAATCATGCAGGCAGGATCATGCAGGCAGGCAGGCAGCCAGCCACGCAAAAATTCAGCCAAGCAAAGAGGCAGCCACGCAAAGATAGCGACTCGCAGACAGACATGCAGACAGACATGCAGACAGATGAAAAGACATAAAGAGAGAAACAGACAGAGAGGCAGAGAGACAGGCACTAGCGACCCCCCCCCCACCTACACACCCACGACACTAAAACAGACCTTGAACCACTTGTAGGGGTACTTAGTGCCTTCTTCGTCAGCTTCCACGTCTCCATCCTCTGCGCATACTCACACACACACACGCCCACACCAAACACACACACACATAACACGCACGCACACACATACACACATGTACAAACCCACATAGACAAACACACACGCACACGCATGTAAATACGCACACGTACACACACACACATATATACACGTGAGATGTCTGTTGTGTGCATTTTATGTGCACACATTTGCCAGCTACACATGCACACACACACACGAACACACACACAAACACACATGCACACACGCACACACACATGCACACAAATGCACGCAAGCACGCGCACTCGTGCTTGCAGTGGTAGCAGCACGCACACACATGCTCAGATAGATACAGGCAGGAAGAGGGCGGAAAGGAACAAGAGCACTGCTATGGGCTGCCAACCATGACAACAGAGAACATATTGGGCTTGCACAACATCAACAGGATTTTGAAGACATCAGGTCTCTTTTGCAAAACAGCCCTACGCAAGTATGGCTCTTCTCAAAACAAGACTTGACACTTAGTGAGAGCTACTCATCGTTGCCACCCCATACAGTAAGGAAGGAGGAAGGGAAAACGTACTGTCGGGCTCCAAGGTCACGATTTCCATATCGTCGGGCGAGCCCTTGCCGAGGTTTCTCTGCATGCCTGTCTTCCGCACGGTCGTGTCAGTTCGTGGCCTCGTCAGAACACCACAATGGTGTCACTTCGTAACCGCCTACCAACTGACACCGACACACCTATAGCCACCTACGAACGAAGCGCCATCTACGAACTGAAGTAGGGCCTACGAACTGACAACACAGTATTGTCACTTTGTGGGCCTTCTCAGAAGGCACAGTCATTACGTGCCAACTCTGCTCCCGAACAACTTTTGTGCAGCATCATTTATTGCATACACACATGCTAAAAATGCGCGCATGGCAGGGCATACGCACGAGAATCGACACACAGTATCTGAACACACTCGAAAACGTACAGTCGAGGAAGGGGGCCTGGAGTGGCAGAGGGCCCTTATATAAGAACTCACGCACTCAAAACATCAAAGTCGAGAAGAAGGGGCGAGGAAAGGGGCGAGACACAAGTGGCAAGCAAGGTGCGGGGGAGGCCCAAAAAAAAAGGGGGAGAGGCGGGGGGAGGAAAAGGGGCGCATACAGTCGAGGAAAAGAGGCTGGAGCGGCAGGAGTCCCTCGGCTATGGCATGTTCGCCTAAAATATTGCTGTGCCACACGGACATTTTGAGGATGAAGTCTTTGGCTGGTACTGTGGGGTCGGGGCTCGGGAATTTGATGCCCTTGTATTTGATTCTGAAGTTGAACATGGCATTTCGTGATACCTATTTTTTCCTTGTGTCAGTGCTGCACTCCCGTTTGAACATGCTCACACAGCTAGAGAGCGAGAACGAGAGCGAAAGTGGGAAAGCTACAGAGTAAGAGTGCGGGAGCGAGAGAGAGGGATGGAAAGAAAGTGGAGCAGAGAGGGGAGGCGAAAGAGTGTTGCAGTGAAAAAACGTGAGAGTGCGTGCGAGAAAGTGCGCTAGAACGTGAATGTGCATGCGAGAGAAAGAGAGGGGGGGGGGGAAGAAAATGTTGAGCGAGAGAAGAACACGACAGCATGAATAATCGAGCGAAAGCTAGAGGGAGAGAGTGTGTCTCGAAGGTGTTCCCAGACAGACAGTTGTGGAGGAGTCTCCGACTTACCTTGACACCACAGTCCTGATCAGTCTCCTTGACCTTACCCCAGCCCAAGAGACTGTTGACGACCTTGATATCTGACGTGAAGCCACTCTTGGGGGCGCAATTGCGCAGATTCCAAATGATCAAGCGCATTTCTAAGGGCATTTGGCGCCCCGCAATATTCACGTCCTTGGTGGGCTTGTCGTCGGCGTCAACACGCAAACACATGTCGACCATAATCATCATTTTGCCGACGGAGATGCCAGGTTTCTGGGGATTGTAGAGATCGCGCGTCTCGCGTGGCTTATTCACAGTCTTCTGCGACAACTCATCGCAGAACCACCGATCCTCCAAGTCCAACACCGTCTCGCCAATGAGCTTTGCCTGTAGCAATGCGTCCAGCAACGGCAGATTTTGCAAGCCAAACATATCGACGTCATCCAACAGGCATATATGGAGCTGTGAGGGACCGGGCAGTTTCGCAATAACCGTAGCACATCGGTAAAAATGCGGGTTGAGTGACTTGACAGGGTCGTAAAAATTAGTCCATTTCCAGCCGACGGCCGGATTGGGCATTCCGAGGCGCAGCTCGACCATGCAGTCAGACTTGGTCTCGCCGTCAACAACCTGCAACGGTGTCATCTGGAATGCCTTGAGCAGATAAACGCGCACCTCAATATCGCGCGAGGGGTAGTTTTCATTCACGTCGGGGATCTGATACTCCACTTCACGATTCCGCTTCAGCTCAGTCATGTCCAAAAAGCGCGGATCTTCGCCACGCAACTCGGCCACTTCCTCCGTTTCCTTCCGGAACAGTTTCACCTTGCACTTGAGGATACCCACTAGCTCCGAGAGCTTTTGCTTATTGTTCTTGATGGGCCCTCGAAAGAGAGTGAGCTCATCGAAAATGCCATCCAAGCGCGCCTCCCAAGCACCCTTTTCCCCATACTCGGCAACGGACGACTTTTCGAGCTCGCAGTTGTAGAGTGGATGCGACCGGAGCAAGAGCCACTCAGCATTGGGTTTGCCGTCGGGCGTATCCACCTTCTCCTGCTGATCAGGCAGCTCGTCGTCCTGCCCCTCCACGGCCTCACCTTCCAACACGTCCTCAGCTTCTTCCTCGTCATCTTGTGCGTCGCCACCTTCTGCCTCGTCGTCACCTTGGTCACCGTTGTCCAGATCTCCCGCCGCGTCTGCGTCTTCGACTGCCCCGGCCTCGCCACCGTCTCCGCCACTGCCCCCTCCTTTGCCGCCTTCGTTTGGTGCACCACCCCCCCCCGCAGAAGGGCCAGCATCACCTGCAGCCTTGGCCAACTCGCCACCATCACCGCCCCCAGCCTGTGCAGGCTCCTCCTTCTTGGGCGGCCCCTTCTTGGGCTTGGGCACGGCCTTCACCTTTTCTGGCTTTGCCTTTTCCTTCTTCTTGTTGCCACCTGGCAGCAAGAAAGACTCGACGCGTTGAATGAACTTGGCAGCATCGGGTGCATCAGCGTATTGATCAAATGCTAGACACACAGCATCATCCTTCTTCATATAAAACACTTCGAGCGCCTTCACTTCTTTGGCGCTTGTCAGCTTGCCTTCTTTCTTGAGGTCCTTGACCATGGTCGAAAAGAGCTTCTTGCGATCCTTCTGCCTCTTCTTCTCCATGGCCTCCTCATCTTCCTCGTCAACGTCTCCATCAGAAGCCAATGACTCGGCATCCGAGGGATAGAACTCGCCCATTTCCATGTTGCCATACGCTACAATGGGAGCCCCGCCCAAGTGTTCAACTGGCAATCCTGCAAAGCCCATCACCGAGTGATCGTACACGTAGAAGTCAAGAGATGGCGCAAACAGCTTTTCCTCGGGTATCCGCACCTCAATCTCAACGACCTCCAGGAAGTTGGCATCCTGCCCGCTCGGCCGTGACGTCGACTTGGTCGTGGCTGCCGTGGTGGGGTCGTCACAGCAAATCTCAACCTGCGGCTGGAAAATGGGGCGATTGAACGGGTAAGGTGAGCTTAGATCGCGCAATCCCAGCACTTGAATCTGTATCTTGCACTCCATCATGGGCAGATCTCGAACAGGTGCTTTACTGCACCATGTATCTTTGTTTTCTGGATTCACCCAGGACCTGTCAGGCACGAGGGGAGCAGGTGGCTCCTTCATGAGCTTCTCTGTCGACTCGATCACTTGAAAAGACACCAACAAGTGCCCTTCCTCCACGTCGGGATTGGACCGAAAAAGCGGAATGAACGTTGGGTTTTGCTTCCTTGTAAACACGTCAGACGGCTTGATAAAAGTGCGACCCAGCAGCTGGTTGTCCTCCTGGCCTTCCCAGACACAGCACTCGAGCATGGGGCTCAAGCTCAACATTACCTTGTTCTTCTCAACGTCTGTGTAATCGTCAGCATCTGTGATGTATTCGTCTACACCATTCGCAAGGTCTTCAACGAGCAGATACATTTCAATGTCGCTCAGCAAGACGGTTGAATCAAATGTCGGGTGGTTAGTATAATAGACTGTGGGTGTACGGGGGGATTTATTTACGAGGTATCGCACGTCGACAGCCGCATTGGCGACGCCGGTCTCGTTACGAGCTGGCAGTTCTTTGCCCTGATATATGTGAGCCTTGACAGTAAAGAATCGATACCACCCCAGAGAATCGTCCCAGGGCTTCGGAATAGCCCAAAGATTCCAGGCCAGCCACGGGCTGAGGATAGGCGGGCCCTTTGGCGGCTGACTGCCGCATTTGTCGCGAGTAGCGAGCCAGAGCTTGCAACTGAAGCCAAAAAATCCAGCTACGTCATCGGGACCGAGCCCGCAATTTGCATCGCTCTTGAGCCGCACGTATTGATAGCCAGTATAAGGGTTCATGATCTTCATCGTATTGGCATTGCCAGGACGGCCCCAGGGCGTATTTTTGCTGGGCTCCGGTGCTTCTTCACCAGGCGCAACCATAATCTCTGCAAGACCTTCAAATTTGCCACCGGTGCCATTGTCGTCCCGATACATACCCACGAAGACGTTGTTGGAGAAATATTCTGGGTCTCCTCCACCCAGCACCTGATTCACTGGGCCCTGCCACATACCCAGCAAACCACCCTTGGTGCCAAACATCGACACGCTATAAATCTTGACAGTGCAATCTGGCAACTTGGAAATAAAATACTCTGGGTCCCACAACCCTCTGCTGCCGTCCGGATTGTCGCGCACGTCATCGAATGGCAAATCATACTCGAGTTCCATCGATTTGAAAAATTCAAATAGCCCCTTGTCGCCCTTCTTTGCAGGTGAAGACGTCACAGACTTTCGGCCAATTGTGAACTCAACCATCACAGCATCTCCCATAAAGCTCTGGCCATAAAAGGCGTGAAATCGGAAATACATCTTTTGCTTGGGGTCGGACCACATGTCGACGCAATCCTTGGGCTTGAGGGCGATAGTTGCAGGCGAGGGCTCTTTTGCAGGAGAACGCTCCTCAATTTCAATGCCAAGGAGCACACGACCGCAGTAGGTGCTGCGCTCCTCGTAGCCCTTGCCTGGAATGACGAGACCCGCATGGCTTTCCAAAAATGCACTGGCGAATTGGGGAAGGATTTGGTCGCTGCGCTCGTACATGTCAATCCAACGCGGGAACTTGTACGCGTCCTGGTTGATGATAAGATCCTTCCAGCTGAAATAGATGCGCGAGTGCATTATTACGTTGGAGTCCCACACTTCACAAACAATCAGGTCTGTGTAGGTTGGCTCATAAAACGGAATCTGAAGCATTGCATTCCACTTGGGCTCTAAACTGTTGGAAAACGGATCTGTGGAAATAACACCACACGGAGTTATCACTTTGAATACCGGGTCTCCTGCGGACCCTCCTCCCCCACGCCCCAGGTCAAAGCCCTGGTATGTCATGAACTTTAAATTATATTGATGGCAGGCGCACTTGCGCAGATTCAGTCGTGGGATCTGCAGAATTTGCTTTTGATTTAGCTCCCATTCCGCCACATCATCAGGCGCTCGCGTCTGCACAGCGCCAGGCTCGCGCAGATTGTTTATGATACAGTTCAACCGGAGGTAGCCTGCACACAAAACGTAGCCAGCCGGCAAGTCAAAAGTGCACACAATGATGACAAGATGGCTTGGATATCAAGCAGCATGGAGCCAAGTGGCACTAGGACTAGCACAGTCCTGTACCGAGCGGCTCGGCGGGCAAGTCGCTCTTGGGGTCGACAAGCGGGAACCACTGGATGGGGAGCATGTGATTTTCGCTGAGGAAGACGTCCATAATGCCGATTTGGCACTGGCCCACTGCCTTGTCCATAATGCCGGGTATCAACCCCTTGGAATACACATATATGTAAAGCGAAGACGCAAAAAAGTCGTATGGCTGGCCGCTGCACATAAAAGCAAAGGGGAGGAATGATCAGCATCACACCGCACGGAGGTTGAAACGGGCGGGCAAGTCATCACGCCGTGTGTACCTGTACTCGCGCTTGAAGACCCGGTTCGGAATCTCGTTGATGGACTTCTCAAATGTCTTGGACTCGTCGCCAACCCCCATGTGCTCGACCTT
>Ga0105055_10011216_pt1 | contig 11093 bp, 7 predicted proteins | sample BON03_FD_78090 | JGI IMG/M metagenome (GOLD analysis project Ga0105055, IMG submission 78090) | Freshwater microbial communities from Lake Bonney liftoff mats and glacier meltwater in Antarctica - BON-03 | ecosystem: Environmental > Aquatic > Freshwater > Ice > Glacier meltwater | place: Lake... | reverse complement strand
TTTCCTCTAAGCGCTTAAAGGAAAAGTGGCACAACTGGTACAGTACGGCACTTGTCCTCTACAAATTCGAACTCTCGTTAGAAGTCGGGTGAACCCGAATTCCAGGCCTACACATCGTCTCCCCCACCGACCCCGACGTCTTCTAGTGCCGCACGTCCTTGTTTCACAGCTCCCACCCATCTCTGACCCCCACGCCTTGTGAATCATTTGAGGTTTTCGAGCGATCCCGGTCGAAAAGTTCGCCACTTGAGAAAACCCGGTCAAAACTAGCAAGCCCGGTCGAGCTTCGCTGGGGTTTAGCTAGGGTTTCGACCGGGGTTGCTAGTTTTGACGGGGATGTGCTGATTGGGATTTTTTAGACCGGGTTTACTCTAACCGGGCAAATCATTTTCTTGTAGTGTGTGAGCGAGGCCGAGTTCCAGGTCTACTACATCGTCTCCTCCGCCGACCCCGATGTCCTCTAGTACAACACCTCCTTGTTTCACAGCTCCCACCCATCTCTGACCCTCATGCCTAGCACGGCGATGCCGCGTACGCGGACTGCGGTGAGGAGCGCGATTATTAATCGCGCCCCTCACGCACTCTCCCCTTCCAGAGCCGCCTGGCTCGCCACTACCCGTAGGTGTTGTATCGCACAAAGCGCACCGTGTCCACGCCCTTTTATTCTGTTTCTGTGAATCATGTTCTTGTAGTGTGTGAACGAGGCCGAGTTCCAGGCCTACTACATCGTCTCCTCCGCCGACCCTGACGTCCTCTAGTACAACACCTCCTTGCTTCACAGCTTCCGCCCATCTCTGACCCCCATGCCTAGGGAGCTCCCCTCAGGCTCCCAAAGCCACGTTCGGATCAGTTCCCTGTGCGTGTGTGCTCGTGTCCCCTTTGTATTATAAACCGTCTGTGAATCATCTTCTTGTAGTGTGTGAACGAGGCCGAATTCCAAGCCTACTACATCGTCTCCTCCGCCGATCCTGACGTCCTCTTCGGCCGACTCGCGAACCTTCCGTCGGCGGTCCTAGCGGCGCCACAGATGCAAATCGCGCTACGGGTCGTCGCCGCCATCCAGGTGCGAATCCATTTATGTAACTTCGTTCGTAACCATATATATACCTATATATACCTATATATATATAATTATATATATGCAGATGCAAATTGCACTACGGGTCGTCGCCGCCATCCAGGTGTGAACCTATTTATATGACTGCGGGTTATAACCTTTAACGCTTTAACCCGAGATGTAGTATCCTATTTGCAGCGTAGAGAGCCGTACCTTGGACTCGGTTCAAGCGATATATATATATATCTACACACGGTTAACCCTAACCCTTAACCCTTAACCCGTCGGCTGTCCTGGCGGCGCCACAGATGCAAATTGCACTACGGGTCGTCGCCGCCATCCAGGTGCGAATCTATTTGTAGGACTGCGTTATCCTACTCATATATATACATATATATATACCTATACAAATAGAGATAAATATATACATATATGTCCTGGCGGCGCCACAGATGCAAATTGCACTACGGGTCGTCGCCGCCATCCAGGTGCGAATCTATTTGTAGGACTGCGGTGTCGTACCTATATGTATACCTATATATACCTAATATATATGTATATACATATGTCGGTATGGTTATAGTTATAGTTATAATTATAATTATCTATATATGAATACATCTATTTATATATAGGGAGTTATATATACAGTTATATATATAGATATTGATAAATAAATATAGATCTAGTAGTTGGTAAAGCTTCCGTCGCCGGACCTTTTAGATTTGTGGTGCTGTCCCCCAGGCTTTCACCCACGAGGTCATGGGTTCGACTCCCGGTTCAGCCACATTCGCCTGTCTGCGTTGTGCCATGGCCGGCGCCTAAGGCGGCAACTAGGGTCGCGGCATCGACTCCCCCCCCCAAACATCTAGATACATTCCAGGGAGCTCCCCTTAGGCTCCCAAAGCCACTCTCGGATCAGTTCCCTGTGCGTGTGTGCTCGTGTCCCCTTTGTATTATAATCCGTCTGTGACCATTTCCAGGGTGGTGATTTCGGCGCCTTCTTCCGCGAGCTCAAGACGGCGTCCTACCTCACGTCCTGCCTGATGCACAAACATTTCGAGGCGGTTCGTTATCGAGCAATCGTCGCCATCAACCGTGCCTTTGCCCCGCGACCGGAGTCCAAGGTGCGGCCCCCTTCTACGTGACTAATACCTTTCTTCCAAGCAGCTCAATCACACATATATATATATGTATCTATCTATGCACAAACATTTCGAGGCGGTTCGCTACAGAGCCATCGTCGCCATCAACCGCATCTTTGCCCCGCGACCAGAGTCCAAGGTGCGGCTCCCTACGTGACCAATATCTTTGTTTCAATCGCCCAATCACTTATATATGTATATATGTATTATATCTTCGAGGCGCTTCGCTATCGCGCCATCGTCGCCACCATTCACACCTTCGCTTTGCGACCGGAGTCCAAGGTGCGGCTCCGTACGTGACTAATACCCTTCATTTCAATCGCCCAATCACACATATATCTATCATTTATCTATATGTATCTATCTATGCACACACATTTCGAGGCTCTTTGCTACCACGCCATCGTCACCACCAACCACACCTTCGCCCCGCGACTGGAGTCCAAGGTACGGCTCCCTACGTGACTAATACCTTTCTTTCAGACAGCCCATGACACACATATATATGTATCTATGTACATCTTCAAGGCGCTTTGCTACCGAGCGATCGTCACCACCAATCACATCTTCGCCCCGCGACCGGAGTCCAAGGTGCGGCTCCCTACGCGACTAACATCTTCATTTCAATCGTCCACTCACAGAATCAAAGAAACAACGCCCTAACACTGGCGCACGCGCACACAATACTCTGCACAAGTAACTAGGCTACCCCATCGAGGCGCCTGCTAGGCAGAGTGCGTGCGAAGCGCGCCCTTAGGCACGCCACGCACCGCTAGCCGCATACGCGGCTCAATTACATATATGTGTAAATGTGTGTATCTATGTATATGTATCTTCGAGGCGGTTCGCCATCGAGCGATCGTCGCCATCAACCGCGCCTTTGCCCCGCGACCAGAGTCCAAGGTACGACTCCCTACGCGACTAATATCTTCAATTCCATCGCCCACTCACAGAAACAAAGAAACAAAGCCCTAACACTGGCGCACGCGCAAACAATACTCTACACAAGTAACTAGGCTATCCCACAGGGGAGCCTGCTAGGAAGGGTGCGTGCGAAGCGCGCCCTTAGGCACGCCACGCACCGCTAGCCGCATACGCGGCTCAATCACATATATATATATGTATATGTATCTATCTATGTATATGTATCTTTGAGGCGGTTCGCTATCGCGCCATCGTCGCCATCAACCGCGCCTTTGCCCCGCGACCCGAGTCCAAGGTACGGCTCCCTACGTAACTAATATCTTCATAGAAATCGCCCGATCACATATACATGTATATGTGTATGTATGTATCTATGTATATGTATCTTCGAGTCGCTTCGTTACTGAGCGGTCGTCGCCACCATTCACACCTTCGATCCGCGACCAGAGTCCAAAGTGCGGCTCCCTACGTGACCAATATCTTTCTTTCAAGCAGCCCATCACACACATATACATGTATATGTATCTATATATATGTATCTTCGAGGCGGTTCGTTACCGTGCCATCGTCGCCACCAACCGCGCCTTTGCCCCATGACCGGAGTCCAAGGTACGGCTCCCTTCTTCCTCACCATATCTGTCTTTCAAGCAGCCCACCACACACATATCTATGTCTATGAACATCTTCGAGGCGGTTCGTTACCGTGCCATCGTCACCACCAACCGCGCCTTTGCCCCACGACCGGAGTCCAAGGTGCGGCGCCCTACGTGACCAATATATTTCTTTCAAGCAACCCATGACACACATATATATGCTTCTATGTACATCTTCGAGACGCTTTGCTACCGCGCCATCGTCGCCACCATTCACACCTTCGATCCGCGAATAGAGTCAAAGGTGCGGCTCCCTACGTGACTCATATCTTTCTTTCAAGCAGCCCATGACACATATATATATATAGGCATATATCTATGTATATGTATCTGTATCTTCGGGGCGCTTTGCTACCGAGGGATCGTCGCCACCATTCACACATTCGCTCCGCGACCGGAGTCCAAGGTGCGGCTCCCTACGTGACTAATATCTCAATAATATCTCAATTCAATCGAGGGGGGGGGGGTGCGTCAAACGAGACACAAACAAAGCGTGGGCTAGAGAAGGGCGTGCACGAGTTTAACAGGGGGTTGTTTATTTATTCAAGGATTCATTTCGTCACCTCGGTGTGAACAGAGAGCGCGAGCGCACACCTAGATATCAATCGCCCAATCACATGTATATACATATGTATCTATCTATGTATATGTATCTTCGAGGCGGTCCGCTATCGCGCCATCATCGCCACCAACAGCGCCTTTGCCCCGCGACCAAAGTCCAAGGTGCGGCCCCCTTCTTCGTGACTAATACCTTTATTTCAATCGCCCAATCACACACATATATATATATATGCATGTATCTATGTACATCTATCTTCAAGGCGGTTCGCTATCACACAATCGTCGCCATCAACCGCGCCGTCGCCCCGCGACCGGAGTCCAAGGTGCGGCTCCCTACGTGACTAATACCTTTATTATAATCGCCCAATCACATATATATGTTTGTATCTATGTATATGTATCTTCGAGGCGTTTCGTTACAGAGCCATCGTCGCCACCATGCACACCTTCGCTTTGCGACCGGAGTCCAAGGTGCGGCCCCCTACGTGACCAATCTCTTTCTTTCAAGCAACCCATGACACACATATATATGTATCTATGTACATCTTCGAGGCGGTTCGCTATCGCGCCATCGTCGCCGCCAACCGCGCCTTTGCCCCGCGACCGGAGTCCAAGTTGCGGCTCCCTACGTGCCTAATATTTTCATAGAAATCGCCCGATCACATATACATGTATATGTATGTATCTATATACATGCATCTTCGAGGCGCTTCGCTATCGCGCCATCGTCGCCACGAATCACACCTTCGATCCGCGACCAGAGTTCAAGGTGCGGCTCCCTACGTGACCAATATCTTTCTTACAAGCAGCCCATGGCACACACATATATGTATCTATGTATGTACATCTTCGAGGCGGTTCGCTACCACCCCATCGTCGCCATCAACCGCGCCTTTGCCCCGCGACCCGGGTCCAAGGTGCGGCTCCCTACGTGACGAATATATCGTTCAAGCAGCCCATCACACACATATATATATATATCTATGTACATCTTCAAGGCGCTTCGCTACCAAGGGATCGTCGCCACCAACTGCACCTTCGCCCCGCGACCAGAGTCCAAGGTGCGGCTCCCTACGTGACGTATATCTTCAAATCAATCGCCCAATCACACATATATATACATATATGTATCTATCAATGTATGTCCATCTTCGAGGCGGTCCGCTACCGAGCGATCGTCGCCACCAACCCCACCTTTGCCCCACGACCGGAGTCCAAGGTACGGCGCTCTACTGTATTATCTCCCCGCAAGCAGAAGGCGTGCTCCTGCACGTCTTCGACAACCGGAGCCGCGTATGCGGCTAGTGCGTGGCGTGCCTAAGGGCGCGTTCCGCACGCACTATGCCTAGCAGACTCCCCTATGGGGTAGCCTAGTTACTTGTGTAGTGTATTGTTTGCGCGTGCGCCAGTGTTAGGGGTTTGTTTCTTTGTTTCCGTGATTAGTGTCTTACTTTTCTTCGTTTCGCACGCAGGTTGAGCTACCACTCTCCGATTTGACGCGGATGCTCTGCCTCGAAGACGAGGCCGAGGCCGCGGCCATCTGCGACTTTTACGGCCTCAACCTCTCCGCCTCTGGAACCTCCGTTTTCCTCACGGGAACCTCGCACATCTATCCGAAGACGGACGCCGATGGGACGCCAGTCGTGCCGCCCCTGGTACGCTTAAGGATGTATGGGGTAGCCTAGTTACTTGTGTAGTGTATTGTTTGCGCGTGCGCCAGTGTTAGGGCTGTGTTTCTTTGTTTCTGTGACCACACGAATCTACTTATCGAATACCAATATTAAGGCGGCTTTTATAGGGAACCTCGCACATCTATCCAAAGATGGACACCGATGGGGCCCCCTTCGTGCCGCCCCTGGTACGCTTAAGGACATGACCACACGAATCTAGAGGTTTTCCAGCGATCCCGGCCGAAAAGTTCGCCACTTGAGCAAACCCGGTCAAAACTAGCAAACCCGGTCGAGCTTACCGGTTTCGACCGGGGATAGCTGGGGTTTCGACCGGGGTTGCTAGTTTCGACCAGGTTTACTCATGAGGCGATTTTTTTATCCGAGATTGCTCTAAGCGGGCAAGAATCTACGTATCGAATACGAATATTCGGGTTAACCCTCGGCCCGCTGCCTTTTCTCCTGGCTTCCCACACGGATGTCTCCACCGCGCGGCGCGCTTGTCGTGGGTCGTGTTAGCCCCTGGGTTATAACCCGAGCAATGTCAGCATTTGAATCAATTGTCAGTACTTAGGCGCCTTTCGTCGACGCCGACGCCAGACTGTTTAGCTTGGCCTAGGATAGCCAGCCGTAGTCCAGCCGCCGACGCCGATGCCGGACCTCTGAGCCTAGGATAGCCCGCCGCCGACGATTAGTCTAGGTGTCTATAGTTTATATGATTCACCTTTGAGCGTTGTTAAGTGTTTGTGGGAGGTGTTTGTTTGGGGGTTTGGGGTGTTGTTCTTGTCGCGTGCGTGTGTGTGTCGGTGTCGGGGGTGTTGTTCTCTGTCGGTGTGTGTGTGTGTGTGTGTGTGTGACCTGTTGATCTTTTAGAAGAACTAAAGCCCGCTGATCATTTTTGTCCAGACTGACCAATGTACTCCGCCCTGTGTGTGCCCCTCCGCAGGTCTGTTCCAAATCCATCATCGAAGCCAAGCGGCGAAACGTGCCGGTCTGTTCTCTCATGATGAGTCCGCAGCACCCGCCGCGTTTGGTCGAGATGGCCGGCGCCGCCGCCGTCGCCGCCGCCGCACTGCCTTCGCCCCGCGCCCTACTCACCGCCGCGGCAAAGAAGACTCACGCCGCCAGGGTGGGGTGTAGCCTCTCGCCGGTGGCGGCGACCTCCTTCGCAGCGACCTCCTTCGCGGCGACCACGCCAGCCCCCCTTGGGCTAACCCTCCCGCCCAGACCGAGCGCGCAGGGAGGCTTGGCCGGAGCCGGGGTCACGCCCAGCTTTGGATTTGGCGGTGGCGCGCCCTCCTTCTGTCAAGCAGCTGTGCCAGGCGTTGGCGGAACGGCCGTTGGAGCCACGGCGCTAGGCCCGGCGGCCGCCACCCCACCGCCGGACTTGCGCGGCATGCTCGGCGCTGGGGCCACGGCTCGCGCTGTGCCCGCAACCGCCGCATTCGGCGCCTTTGGCGCCTTGGGTGCCGCGCCGCTCGCCGCTGGAGCCGCCGGTGGAGCCTTCGGCGCCGCCTTTGGAGCAGCTTCGCCAGTCACGTCGCCCTTTGGACTTGCCGCCGCCGCAACACCGCCCGCCGCCGGTGCCACCGCCACGGCACCGCCCGCCGCGGCCGCCTTCGCATTTGGCGCATCCGCTCCCGCCGCCGCGCCGCTGCCGTCAAACCTCTTTGGCCTCGACGCGGCCGCCCCGTCCTTCACACCCTCCTCCTTCACACCCGCGCCGCCCTCGGGCGCGGACCTGTTCGGAATCGCGCCCGCGGCTCCCGCCGCGCCGCCGCCCGCATGGGCCGCCACACCAGCCACGGGGATGGCGGCGGCGGCACCACTCGCTGCCTCCGTCGCCACACTGCCTCCGCCGTCACTCCTGCCGATTTGCCCTACCCCTACCGCGAGCGCAGCGACGTCGCCACCCCAAGGCGCCTTCCCCGCACCCACGCCCGACGCAGCCGTCTGCACCGTCACACCAGCCGGCCCCTCCTTCACCTTTGGCACCGCCCCCCCCCCCCCCCCCGCCCCCCCCCCCCCCCCCCCCCACCCCCCGGCCCCCCCCTCCCCCTTTGCCCCCCCCCCCCCCCCCCCGCCGCGCCTCCCGCCACGTTTGCCTTGCCCGGCTCTCCCAAAGAGATCCCGCTGGTTCCCGTCGGCCCGCCCGTCTGGGAGATGCGCCTCGACGAAGCCGAGAGCTTGGTCGACGCGGCCCTCGCGCGCGGCCGCGACCGCGGCGCGAAGCTGATTCGCGCCGAGATGGAGGCGGAGGTGGCGGCGGCGCTCGCAGGCGAGGTCGCGGCGGAGGCGGCGGCCGAGCGCTACGCCGCCTGGCTCGATGCGGACGTTGGGCGCAAGTGCACGCACCCGCCGTGGCTCGACCTCCTTGCCGCCGACCGTCGTTTGGAGGAGCGTCAGGTAATACCCATATCTATATCTATATCTATATCTGGCTGTAGATAGATAGATAGATAGATGGATACATACAGATAGATACATAGATCGACAGATGCTCATCCTAGGAGGCGGCAGAGGAGCGTCAGGTATATCCATATCTATATCTATCTATATCTGGCTGTAGATAGATAGATAGATCGATCGATGGATACATATAGCTAGATACATAGCTACGCCGCCTGGCTCGATGCGGACGTTGGGCGCAAGTGCACGCACCCGCCGTGGCTCGACCTCCTCGCCGCCGAACGTCGTTTGGAGGAGCGTCAGGTATACCCATATCTATATCTATATCTATATCTATATCTGTCCGTAGATAGATAGATAGATCGATGCATATAGATAGATACATACTGGCTCGATGCGGACGTTGGGCGCAAGTGTATGCACCCGCCGTGGCTCAGCCTGCTCGCCACCGATCGAGAGGAGCGTCTTGTAATACCCATATCTATATCTATATCTATATCTGGCTGTAGATAGATAGATAGATGGATACATATAGATAGATACATAGATGCAGAGGAGCTCCAGGTTAACCCATATCTATATCAATATCTCTATTTGTCTGTAGATGGATAGATAGATGAATCGATGGATTCATAGAAACCAAAAAAAAATCCATATCACGCAAACAATACACTACACAAGTAAATGGGCTACCCCATAAGGAGCCTGCTAGGCAGAGTGCGTGCAAAGCGCCCCCTTAGGCACGCCACGCACCGCTAGCCGCATAAATATAGATAGATAAATAGATAGACAGATGCCAATCCTACCCCCTCTTGCGGTCTCAGGCGGCCGTGGCCGAAGCGGAGAGGCCCCGCGGCGCAGGCGTATCTATCTCTATATCTGTCTGTAGATAGATAGATAGATAGATCGATGGATACATATAGATAGATACATAGATAGACAGATGCTAATCCTACATGTTGAATACGCGGGGGAAAGAATAAAATACGGTGTTCTATTCAGATTTGGCCTGTTTTATGAATGCTGTAACCCTGCATATGTACGTATCCATGGGATATCCAGGGTCTACCAGGCGGAATACGGTATACATATTCGTGTGGTTGCGCCACAGGAATACGTGAATAACTATTCATGCTAATCCTACCCCATCCTGCGTTCTCAGGCGGCCTTGGCCAAACCGGAGAGGGTTAGCCCATATCTATCTCTCTCTCTATCTGTAGATAGATCGATAGATCGATGGACACAAATAGATCGATACATAGATCGACAGATGCTAATATTACCCCCTCTTGCGGTCTCAGGCGGACTTGGCCGAAGCCTCGGAGAGGCCCCGCGGCGCAGGCGGCTCCTCCGCACCGGAGGCCGACTTCGGGCTTCCCACCCTTAGATCGATGGATGCATATAGATTGATACATAGATAGACAGATGCTAATCCTACCCTTTCTTGCGTTCTCAGGAGCTTCAGGTCATAACCCATATCTATATCTATATCTGTATGTCTGTAGATAGACCGATAGATAGATGGATACACATATATAGATACATAGATAGACAGATGCTAATCCTACCCCCTCCTGCGGTCTCAGTTTGTAGATAGATAGATAGATCGATCGATGGATACATATAGATAGCTAAATAGATAGACAGATGCTAATCCTACCCCCTCTCGCGGTCTCAGGCGTCCTTGGCCGAAATGGAGAAACCCCGCGGCGCAGCCGACTTCGGGCTTCCCACCCTGCCTGCTCCGTCCTCGTGCGGCCGCCCCACCAGAGCTGCGCGGTCTCCCCAGGGTGCCCCCACACCGACCCCCCGACCCGGCTCCGTCTCAGCCTCCTCCGCCGCCGCCCTCGCCGCCGCCGCCGCCCTCGCCCCCACCACCCTCGCCGGCGGCGAGGGCGGCGGCGGCGAGGGTGGCGGCGGCGTAGGCGGCAGCGTGGGCGGCTGCCGCCTCGCCGTTTTGAAGCTACGGCTCTGCTGCTGGGCGGCGGCCACGGTCGCCGCCAGGGAGCGACGCGTTCGTTTCTCCGCAAAGCGGGACGGCCAACGGGGAACGCACCTCGCTAGCCTCGCGGAATCCACCTCCGCAGCACGCGAAAGGGGCCACCCGTCTCTAACGCGTGGATACACGGGCGGTATTGGCCTTCTCGGTGGACCTTCCTCCGGTATTGGCCAGCAGGGTGCCCCCTCCGAGATTGGCATTTCCGGCGGGCCCCCCTCCGGTATTGGCCAGCAGGGCGCCCCCTCCCTTACCAGCGGCGTGCGGCCGGCGGCGCTGCCCGCCGCCTCGCAGTGGGCCGGCGGCGCCAAGCTGCTTGTGCAACGCGCTGGACTACGCACCACGGAAACCGCACGTGAGTCGTTCCCCTCCGCCGGCGCCGCCGTGTCGCTAACGGCCGTCCGCCGGTTGGAATACCGCACGCCGCTCGCCGCCGAAGTCCGGCCCGTACGCGCCTCGCCCGCGCGAGCCCCCCGCGGTATCTCGCTCTCTCCGGCGCCGGCGTCGCTGCCGCGGCCGGCTGGCGGGGCGGGTCCCCTTGGCTGGTGGTTGGGCTCCTCGGCGGGCATCGGCAGTCAGCGCCCGTCGCTCTCGCAGGTAAGAAATCCGACTCTCTACGTCGACATATATATGTATATATGTATATATACATATATATATATATATATATATATATATATA
>Ga0105055_10011215_pt1 | contig 11093 bp, 10 predicted proteins | sample BON03_FD_78090 | JGI IMG/M metagenome (GOLD analysis project Ga0105055, IMG submission 78090) | Freshwater microbial communities from Lake Bonney liftoff mats and glacier meltwater in Antarctica - BON-03 | ecosystem: Environmental > Aquatic > Freshwater > Ice > Glacier meltwater | place: Lake... | reverse complement strand
TAGGTTTTTCTCAGATTCTGCTGTGATTATAACCGATTTGGTTTCAACAAGGGTTTTTCGTCACCTTCATGATTGTACGAAACTTACATTATCTTAATGTATCGCTCGTTTACAAGGTAGACAGGGAAACAGGTAGACAAGTAGGCGTCACCTGTCTACCTGTTTCCCTGTCTACCTGTTTCTCTTTACGCTCTATTGATTGACCGGCTTCTTCGTCGGGTCCTTCAGATCATCGGGCGTCAACTGGAGATGCTCGACGATACCATCAAAGTTGGCCTCGATTGAAGCTTGATACTGCGCCAAGAATTCATCAATCGTGATCTTGCCGGTGAAATACTGCTGGGCCACATCCACCCATTCGCGTACGGTTGGTTGATAGTCTGCCACGCCGCGTGAACGGTAAGAGCCAGCGGTATCTTTCTCCGTGTTGCCGATCAGCTTCAATGCTGCAAAACGTTCGGCGTATTCGGGCGGCAACGCCACATTCTGGACCACCGGCGGGCCGTTGATGCCACCCTTGGCATTGTTCGGATCGAGCCGGTTCTCCAGATAGAGGCCAAAACCTTCGGGGCTGGTCACATACATCAGGAAGTCCACTTCCAGATCATTCTGCGCCTGCTCTTTTTTCGGAATGCTCCAGAAGCCGATGTTGACCTCGATTGTGCGCGCGGGTGAGTCTACTTCTGGCCCTTCCATCGACGGATTGTTGAAGCTGGCAATGTTAAAAACGGTGGCGGCCAAGTCTTCGGCGGCGGGTGTCGGTGTCGGCGCACCTTCTTCGGCGCCGGTGTAGCTATAGGTGCCTTCGGCCAGGCTGCGAATGTCCTTTTCGAAGTTGCTGAGCAACCAGGCGCCATCGAGGCGAATGGCCGCTTTTTGGGTCAAGAAGAGCGGATAGGCGTCAGTTGTGCCGATCCAGCCAGGAGGCGCACAACGGTCGCCAAATGCTTTGAAGTTTTCGTACATCGCCTTCCAAGCCGGGCCGTCGACACTTTGGCTGCCATCTTGCAGGGCGTTGATTTTGCGTACGATGTTAAAGGTAATATCGGTGGCATCATCATTGTACGCATCGCTGGGGTCATAGGTCCATTTGTCATCAATCCCTTCGCGGAAGCACCAATCGCCTTCCTGACAGCGCACCAATTCAGCCTCATCGCGTGTATATTGGTCGGCATACATACGCGCCATCCAGCCAACGCGTAATTCCCAGAAGGAGCGGAAATCACCTTCAATCGCGACGGGAATATAGCCGGCTGCGCTCAATTGGTCGCACCAATTCAGGAATTGATCCCAGGTGGGTTGGTTGCGGTCGGTCTCTTGTAAAGCCTGCGCCTCTTCGAGGATGCCGGCCTTGGCAAAGGCTTCTTGGTTGTAGAACCAGAGCACCTGCACGGTTTCCAGATTTAAGAGATAGGTTTCGCCGTTGATCGGGTTGCGCATGTTGGCCAGCGCTGCCGTGTCTAGATCCTCGCGCCAGGGCTTGCCCGTGTAAGGCGACGCCTTGTCCAGATAGGGTGAAAGATCGACGAACTTCTTGGCGTTGGTCAGGTCGGCGACGACGTTGCCGTTGACCAATGACGCTTTGGGCGTGCCACCGGCAAACTGGGTGCGAATCCACTCTTGGTAGCCTTCGGGCGGTTTCAACTCCACAATACAATTGACGCCCGGGTGCTGCTCGGCATAGGTAGCACATAGGGCTTCCCAGGTTTGCGTGTCTTCGCCCTGGAAAGAGATGACAATATCACCGGTCATCTCGCCCGCCGGCGTCGGCGTGACGGCTACTTCGACCACTTCTTCTGCCGTGGCTTCTGCGGCGGGAACGTCGGTGGGCGCAACGGCTGCGGGGACCGGTGCTGTTGGGGCGCAGGCTGTGACAAACAGCCCTAGTACCAGAAAAAGCGTTAATAGCCTACTCAGAAATCGAGTGCGTTGCATGGATCCTTCCTCCTTGGGTCAATGACGATCGTGAATGGATAAGATTTACTGGGGAGCGCGGCGAATAAATTCGCTGCAACTTGTACAAAACCCACCTTCGTGGGTTAGGTGATAACCCACGAAGGCTGTTTGATTGGGAACTTATTTGTGATGCGCGCGAGCGTAATACAGTAAATAGGTAAACAAGTGGGCGTTACCTTGTACCTGTCTACTTATTTCCCTGTCTACTTATTTCCCTGTCTACCCTATACCGTCGGCACGTCTTCCGCGACACCAGATTCGTGCGAACGGATGGCGGCTTCGATCACCTCTTGCACGGCCAACCCCTCGCGTCCAGACGCTTCTAGTTCTTCCGCCGGTACTTCGGCATGAATCTGTTCCAGCCAGCGATGGATCCGATTGGTAAAGGTGGCGCTAAAACCGCTGAGTCCGCCCATGATGCTGTTGCGGATGACGGTTAATTCGTTGCTGCGACGCGGGTAAAAGGTGAGCTCTTCGTAGAGGTTGTCCAAGACAAAGCGACCTTCGGTGCCCATCACTTCGCAGCGTTCCAGGTTGTGGCTGGGATTGGCATCATAGCTGCCGGTCAAGTGGCCGACCACGCCATTTTCGAATTCCAAGTTCACTTGTGCGTTCGACCAGCAGATGCGACCCGGTGCATGGTTGAAAAAGGCGTGGACTCGTTTTACATCGCCGCAGAAAAAGCGCATGATGTCGAGCGAGTGGGGGTGCAGGGCGCGCATGTGAAACCAAGGCGATGTCTCGTTGGGATTGCCAATCCACATCGTCATGTTGATCAGCAGCAGATGGCCAAGCTTGCCTTCATCAACCCATTGTTTGGCCTTGGCGGCGGGCGGCACAAAGCGATGGTTGAGATTGATGCCATAGTAGACACCCTTTTCCTCCGCCTTTTTGACCATCGCGCGCGCCTTAACAATATCATTCGAGATCGGCTTTTCGCCCAGCACATTCAGGCCAGCCTCCAAACATTGCATGGTCGGCTCGTAATGATCGCCACCATTCTCTACCCCAGCGCTACAAACGCTGACTGCGTCCAGTTGCTCGTGTTTGAGCAGATCTTCCACGCTGTAATAGGCGCGCACGCCGTAGCGTTGCGCGGCTTTGTCGGCCCGCTCCTTATTGATATCACAAACGGCCACCAGATCGGCCAGGGGGTCGGCCTGATAAACGGGGGCATGTGTGTTGCCAATGTTGCCCAAGCCGATCACGGCTACTTTTAACATGATTTCTCCTTGTAATTTAGTGTTTTTGCGTTGGGGATACTTGATGGCCACGCCATTTTAATAGCGCAGCCGCTTGCGCTTTGCGGAGCATAAACCGCTCTGCTTCCTTGCGCAGGGATTGTAACTCCAGCCGCTCAGCATCTGTCAAGAGGCCATCTTGATTCCGTTCCAGCAATTCATCATAGCGCACCATTTCATCCGGTGTTTTCCGACTGCGAGCGACCCGCCATAACGTACTGTCATTCAGTCGATCCATAGCGGCTAAATCTAGCTGGAACTCGGGTGGGGCATCTTCCCACATGGGTGGGCTGCCAATTTGTAGGGCATGGAGCATAACTTCTTGTAACAGGCGTGCCATTGCTTGCGCCGTGTTTTGTAATCGACGATAGAGATGCTCTGGAATATCTAGTTTGACTGATTCGACCACCATTGATGCCCCCTTCTATTGTGCCAGCAGCTTGATGCGTAGTTTAGCATGAAATTCTCAGGGCCGCTAGTTGACATTAAAGGTACGGGGTGGCCCAAATTCTTGGCCCAATTAAAATTGGCGGCTGACAGTAGCAAGTGCCCGCAGGCACTTGCTACTGTCAGCCGCGGGGTTCATCCTCGCTATGCGTGCGTAAATTTTATGCGAGTGGCTGATTTGTTCTTTGCCGAGCTTGACGGTAAAACCAATAGACAACAATGCAGGCCGCGAGCTCAACGACAGCTAATAGTAGCGTTGTTGAGCTAAAGAAGCCGAGTACAATCTCGCCAATTAAGCGGATAAGATGGGCTAAGGTAAAAATCACTAGTCCAATCAAAGTGACCTGCAAGAAGCGGACCACTAGGCGGTTCTTTTCGACGCCAGTGCGATAAAAATGTTCTGTGAAAACGATCACGCCCAGGCCGGCAATCGCCATAAATAAGAAGCTAAACTGATTGATCGCATGTTCCACATAGCGATCCCAGGGCGTCATCCCCAGCACGATCATCGCTGTGCTGCGCAGGACGAGCAAATCGACAACGGCCATGACCACACTGATCGCCCACAAAAAATAGGCGAGGACATAACGCGATGAACTTTGAACCATTATTGCTATTTCCCGTTACTCAGGACTGGCTGCAAAACAATCCCTTGCAGGTCCAACTCTTCGGCAAAATGACAGCTGGCGAAGTGATTGTTGCCAATCGGGCGTAATGGTGGCTCTTCTTGCTTACAAAGGTCTTTGACATATTTGCAGCGCGCCTGAAAGACACACCCCTTCGGCAAGTTGCCTAGATCGGGCGGCTCCCCCGGCGTAATAATCCGTTGCTCGCGTTTACGATCGACAGTGCGTGGCACGGCGGCTAATAGCAGTTCAGTATATGGATGGCGTGGGTGATTGAGGACTTCATTTTTCTCGCCCAACTCCACCAACTTGCCCGCATACATCACGGCGATCCGGTCACTAATATAGCGTACGACGGCCATGTTGTGCGAAACGAAGATATAGGTCAGGCCATACTCGGCTTGCAAATCTTTGAGCAAGTTCAGAATCTGCGCCTGAATCGAAACATCGAGCGCTGAAACTGGCTCATCGGCCACGATCAAGCTGGGACGCACTACTAATGCGCGCGCAATGCCCACGCGTTGCCGTTGGCCGCCGCTAAAGCTGTGCGGAAAGCGGCGCAAATGCTCCACCCGTAACCCCACCTGGATAATCACCTCTTTGACGCGCTCTTCTAATTCGCGGCCCTTGGCGATCCCATTAACCAACAGTGGTTCGCCGACCGTCTCCAGAATATTCATGCGCGGGTTGAGCGAGGCAAAAGGGTCCTGAAAAATAATCTGGGCACTGCTGCGAAAGAGCCGTTGATCCTGTTGATCCAATTCTGTGATCGAAAGAGTTTTCTGGGGCGTTTTGAGCAGAACTTTGCCACCGGTCGGTTCGTAGAGTTTGACCAGACAGCGCCCCATCGTTGTCTTACCGCAGCCGCTTTCCCCCACCACGCCCAAGGTCTCACCGGCAAATACGGACATGGAAACATTATCAACTGCTTTAATATACCCTGTTGTGCGGCGCAGAAAGCCTTGCTGCACAGGGAAATATTTTTTAAGTCCTTGAATATCAAGCAAAATCTCTTTTTCTTTGGCCACCATAGTTACAATTTTCCTTGATTCGTATACAGCACGCAGCGTACCTTATGGCCTGGCTCTACCTCCACCAGCGGCGGGCGTTCGACATCGCACACGCCGAGGATGCGCTTCTCGCAGCGCGAAAAGAAGGGGCAGCCCCGATTTTCTTGAAAGGGACTCGGCATCGCACCCTTGATCGTCGTCAGTCGTTCCAGTTGGCCATCGATGGTGGGGATGGAACGCAGCAGTGCATTCGTATACGGGTGCAGCGGATTGTCGAAAAGCTGATCGGTGCTGGCTTGCTCCATCACCAAACCCAGATACATGACCATGATCTCATCGGCCACGCTGCCCACCACGGCTAGATCATGGCTGATATACATGATCGCCATGCCAAATTCATTCTGCAGATCTTGGAGTAATTCGAGAATTTGCGCCTCGATCGTTACATCCAGAGCGGTGGTGGGTTCGTCGGCGATCAGCAGCTTGGGGTTGCAAGCCAGCGCCATCGCGATCATGGCGCGTTGGCGCATACCACCGCTAAATTGGAAAGAATAGCTGTCGATCCGGTTTTCTGCGCGTGGAATGCCGACGCGGCGCAGAATTTCGATAGTGCGTTCACGCGCTTCTTTTTTGCTGATATCGGGGATATGCAGCAGAACCGACTCCATAATCTGATCGCCGATTGTATGCACCGGGCTGAAAGAGGTCATCGGCTCTTGAAAGATGATGCCGATCTCTTTGCCGCGGATTGCCCGATAGTCGTTGCCGCGGGTCGGCAGATCGGAGAGGATAACGCTGCGATTGCCGGTCCGTTCGGGGATGTGCATGGTGATGCGGCCGCCCTCGACTTTGGCTGGCGGCGAAGGCAAGATGCCCATAATCGCCTGCGCCGAAACCGACTTGCCCGAACCACTTTCGCCGATGACACCCAGCGTGCGCTCCTGTTGGATCGCAAAGCTGACGCCATCCACTGCGCGCACTTTGCCTTCATGCAGATAGAAGTGGACGCGCAGATCTTCCACCTCAATCAAAACATCTCTCTGCTCAATCATTATTTATTTATCCAGAAAGCAATGCGTGAAGTATCAATAGTTTAGTCGACGACTACCGGCAAATCCAGCCGCTCCTCAACCCACTCGCGCAGCAATGCACTCATCGGCTTCTTGGCCGCTACTGCTTCGGCATGAAGGGCGCCTCGTGTAAAATCATCCAAGTGGAGTGTAACTGTGCGTTGTCGCTTACCCTGAGGATCCGGCACGAGTGGTTCAAAGTAGTTAGCAGGGTAGAGATAGTCCTCGCCGGAGGCATCAATGACGCGTAACATTTCCTCATCATTTTTGGCTGGCGGTGCAACTTTGTACACCTCGCCGACGATCAGATCGGGAATCGTTTCATCAAATAATTGTCCCTCTTGGTCATAAATAAAACCAGTGTTGTTGATACAGCGAACGTATTTCATGCCATCCTTCTAAGCTTGTGCTTATCCTTCATCCGTTTTCGCCCGATGCCATGTGCCTCAAACCAGTGTAATTCAGCGACCCAGATCTGTCCATTTTCATATTCTACAGTCGCAATGCCTTTTAGTTTGCGCCAGTCTCCACGGCCATAAACGCGATTCAACTCGTGACGAATATCAACGCTTTTCCCTTTGGCAATCGTTTGGATATTGGTAATCTCACTGGAAAGCTTGAAATTCATAGCCAGTATTCGTTTTATGTCGAGTAAGGATCGGCTGCATCGCGTAACCCATCGCCGACAAAGTTGAAGAGCAAGACGGCGACGATTACGAACAGGCCAGGAATGAGCCGCCAGGGTTGCTGGGCGACGACCACCATGTCCTGTGCATCGCGCAACAGCACGCCCCAACTGACCGCCGGCGGTTGCATCCCCAAGCCGAGAAAGCTGAGCGAAGTTTCACCCAGGATCGAGCCAGGGATGGCCAACGTGAGCGACACAATCAGGTGGCTGGTGAAGCCGGGCAGCAGATGGCGGAAGATAATACGTGGCTTGCTGGCGCCAGCGGCTTGCGCAGCCAGGGCGTAATCTTCTTCGCGCAGCGCCAGCAGTTTGCCACGCACCACACGCGCCAATCCACTCCAGCCAATAATCGACAAAATCACGGTGATCGCAAAATAGGTTTTTGTCACCGACCAGTCGCGCGGTAACGAGGCGGCCAATGCCATCCAGAACGGCAGCGCTGGGATCGAGAGCAAGAAGTCGATGATGCGCTGGATAATTTCGTCGGCAATGCCGCCAAAATAGCCAGAAATGCCACCCAGCAAGATGCCGATGATAAAACTTAGCATCACGCCAACCAACCCAATCGACAGTGAAATGCGCGCCCCATAAAAAGTGCGGCTCAAAATATCCCGCCCGAGTTCGTCCGTGCCAAACAGCACCAATGGCGGACCATCGACGCCGACACCAAACAAATGCAGCGACGCTGGCCAGCGGCCTAACAATTTATAGGCTTCGCCCTCGACAAACAGAAGGATGGGATAGCGCTGCGTCGTGTCCTCTGTGTATGTGTATTTGAAGGTCTTTTGATCTAAGACGCGCGCAAGAGGATAAATAAAGGGGCGCTGCAAGCTCCCGTTTTCATCAAAAATGTGAACCTTGGTTGGCGGGCTTTGCTGAAACTTTTCAAAGCGTGATTGGGCACCGTAGGGCGCCGTAAATTCAGGAAAGATCGCAATCAGGTAAAGCAGGGTTAGTAAAACGAGCGAGAGCATCGCCAACTGGTGGCGCCGAAACCGCCACCAAATCAGCTCCCATTGCTTGGCGTAGTAAAAGCGCTCGGACTTTAGATCGAGCGGTTCTTCTACAAGCGGAGCCGCAGTACTCGGTGTGGGTGATAGGGCTACGCCTGTTTCGCCACCTAACCCCGCCAGGGGGCGCTTTGTCTGTTCGCTTGTGGTCATAGTCTTATTTCCCTGTTCCTTCAAAACGGATTCTCGGATCGGCCCATACCAGATAAAAATCCGAAATCAGCGTCCCCACAACGGTTAACGTGCTCAAAATCAGAACAATGCTGCCAACCAGATACATATCTTGGGCAAGCGTTGCGCGTAATAGCGTTGGCCCCAAGGTTGGAATGCTCAGCACGACTGAAATGATTACTTCACCAGAAAAGAGTGCTGGCAATAACCAGCCAATCGTGCTAAAAAGTGGATTAAAGGCAATCCGCACCGGATATTTAAACAAAATATTCAATTCGGTTAGACCCTTGGCGCGCGCAGTCGTTACATATTGTTTTTTTAATTCGTCGAGCAGGTTGGCGCGCATAACACGAATGGTGGCGCCGGTGCCCGACAAGCCGATGATGATAATCGGTAAAATAAGATGTTTGACGCGATCAAGAAATTTGGCCATATTCCAGGGTGCATCCAAAAACTCGGTCGAGTTGAGCCCCAGCGGTGAAAAATCCAGATAGTGGAAAATAAGCCAGGCAGAAACGAAGGCCAGCAGAAAGCCGGGTGTGGCTACCCAGATAAAAGCCAATACAGTGGCAACATAATCGACCAGCGAGTAGGGATGTGTGGCCGAGTAGATGCCAATTGGTATCGCAATCAACCAAGAGATGAGCAGTGCGCTAATCGATATAATCAATGTGAGCGGCAATCTCTCGGCCAGAATATCGTTAATCGGCTTGCCCCATTGAAAAGACCAGCCAAAATCGCCACGTGTTAAAATGCCTGTCATCCACCGTGCATAACGCACATAAGAGGGTTGATCAAAGCCATACATAGCCGTCAACCGGTCTGCTTCTCCTTCTTGGAGCTCAATCCCGGATGTACGCAGATTACTGATATAATTGCTCACCCAGTCCCCAGGCGGCAGTTCGATCACAATAAAAGAGACAATCGAGATCAGAAACAGAATGGGGATCAGCATGATCACCCGGCGAACCATATAGAGTAACATAGTTTGACCTATCGGGAACGGGTAGACAGGTAAACAGGGAAACAGGTAGACAGGTTGCAACCCCTATCTACCTGTTTCCCTGTCTACCTGTTTACCTAAAACTATTCAGCGTACCACAACTGTTCACCGGCAAAGTTGCCAGCAATGGCATAGCCAGCCACTGGCACATTGCGCAGCTTCTTGCTGGCGATCATCGGGTATTTGACGTTCTCGACGATGGTAATTTGCGGCAAGTACTGTTGCTGCCAGGCGTGACCTTCTTCGGCCAAGGCGTTGTACTCGTCCGAGCCAGCAACCGATTCCCAGCGCGTCTTGTTGCGCGCAATGGCTTCCTGGACCCAATCCGGCGGCTCTACACCTTCGGCGCCACCCGTGTTGAACCAATCAAGCCACTTGCGGCCAAATAGACTAAAGTTGCCCATCAAACGGTCATTATCACCATTCTGATCATGCGCCCAAAAGACAGTCGCCTGAAGTTCGTTGGCTGTCTGGCGTTGACCCCACAGTTGCGAGTCGATGCGCTTGATCTGGAAATTGATGCCCACGGCTTTCATCTGCTCTGTCAATAATTCTGAAATTGGCTCCAGGTCTGGGGCATGGGCACCATGTTCCACCAAAATGGCGAACGGCTGCCCTTCAGGATCTAAGCGGAAGCCGTCAGCGTCGCGTTCCGTCAACCCTAATTCATCTAGCAACGCATTAGCCTTGTCTACATCATAGGTGGAATTCTCTTCACCTACCGTAGCGACCGGGTAACTGGCAAAGCCGTAATAGATGCTTTCGATGATCTCGTCACGGTTGATCGCATGGCTGATCGCTTGGCGGAAGCGCACATCCTGGGCAAGTTGCTGCCAGACGGGATTGTCAAACGTCTGGTTGAGGAAGATTGTGCTGGAATCAACGTGCATGTCGAGCAGCACAGTGTTGAAGCCGCCTTTCTCTTCGCTTTCTTTATAAAGCGGCACCTTGACCAAACCTGTGCTCTCACGCAGGAAGTCAATTTCACCGGTCAACACTTGCAGGTTGACTGCTTCCACATCTTCCAATTGTTGGGAAACAATCTTGTCGATGTAGGGTAGTTGTTTGCCTTCGGTATCAACCTTGTAGTAGTAGGGGTTGCGCTCGAAGATCTTGGTGTTAGGTGAATCAGATGGCATCAACAGCCACGGATTGACAGTCGGATAGCCAATGCAGCGCTCACGGGTAACATCCCAGTTTTGGCACCATTTCTGGCCAAATAAAGTCCACCACTCTTCGGTCAGGTTATTCGCTTCCAGGTCTGCTTTCAAATCTTTAATTGGGGTAAAATCGGTGTGCCACTTCTTTAGCACGTGGGCCGGGTTGATCAGCTCGGTGTAGCCATTCCAGCCTTCGATCACCAGGTTGCGTAAGAAGCTGCCATACGGGGAAGAATAGGTGATCTTGAAGGTATAGTCGTCAATGATTTCCAGCACACCCGGTTCGCCTTTGGGGTCATTGCCGACGCGGAAGCGGGCTTTTAAACCAGATGGGGTCAGCTTCTCATTGCCGTAAATGTTCTCCCAAGTGAAGCGTACATCTTCGGTGGTAACGGGTTCGCCATCACTCCACTTCAGGCCTTCGCGCATGTAGAAGGTGAAGACCTTGTTGTCATCTTCGACGAGGAAATCGCGCAACACGTTGCCCTGAATCCCCTGCACGCCCAAGTCTGGCGCGGAAAGCGCCGGCTCGTTGAGCATGACGAAGACATCCGGCGCCCAGTCCGCCACGCTATGCGCGGTGCGAATAACGCTGCCATCCATGTACTGGCCGGGTGTCCAATCCGGCAGGCTCTCTTCGCTGAGCAGTACGCCGGGGCCAACGACCTTGGGGTCTTTGGGCAGACGTTCTTCCAACGCGGGCAATGTACC
>Ga0105055_10011214_pt1 | contig 11094 bp, 9 predicted proteins | sample BON03_FD_78090 | JGI IMG/M metagenome (GOLD analysis project Ga0105055, IMG submission 78090) | Freshwater microbial communities from Lake Bonney liftoff mats and glacier meltwater in Antarctica - BON-03 | ecosystem: Environmental > Aquatic > Freshwater > Ice > Glacier meltwater | place: Lake... | reverse complement strand
TCGTCTTCGCCGTCGACGACCATGATGTCGCCGGTGCGTTCCCCGGCGTCGGCCGCCAGAGTGACGTCGTCGGCCTGGCCGTCGACGGGGGCGAAGACAGCGAGCGGGATGTCGTCGTCGACGAGCACCCATGAGCCGTCGCGTTCGGCGAAGTCGTAGACGGTGTTGCCGTCGAGTGCTCGCTCGGCGTCTGAGACGGTCACCTCGGCACGGGGAACGAGCGATGGCGGGTAGGTGAAGATGTCGCTGTTGCGCTTCATCGACGTCGACACCGCGACGATGAACGGGAACACCACGAGCGCCGCGACGGCGATCAGCAGTGCGTACGTGCCCACCCGGACGAACGTCGCCCTCGGACCCTTGCGGCGAACGCTCATGACACACCTCCAGGTGTGGCTGCGTCACGATCTCGCCGGAACTGGGCGAAGGTGAAGCCGAAGATGATGATGAACAACACCCAGGCAAGTGCAGAGGCGTAGCCGCGGTTGTTGTTGCGGAACGCTTCGTTGTAGAGCGCGATGACCGGCGTCATCGTGGCGTTGTCGGGCCCGCCGGGTTGTGGCGTCGACAGGATCCACACGATGTCGAACAACTGCAACGCAAGGATCGACGTGGTGATCAACACATAGAAGGTGGTGTTGCGCAGTTGCGGCACGGTGATGCGACGGAAGATCTTCCAGGTGCGAGCGCCATCGATCTCGGCGGCCTCGTACAGGTCCTTGGGGATGGCCTGGTGGCCGGCGAGGTAGAGCACGGTGTTGAACCCGAAGTTCATCCAGGCGAACACGATCACCATCGCGAGCAGCGCCGTGGAGTTGCTGCTCAGCCAGGGGTGGCCCTCCGACGGGGCGTCGACGAACGGCAAGATGTCGCCAGCACGTTTGATGATGTAGTTGATCCAGCCGACGGTGCTCTGGAACATCTGACCCCAGATGATCGCCACACCGATGACGCCGGCGACCGACGGCACGAAGTAGATGGCCCGGAAGATCTTCGCTCGTGGCAGCTCGGAGGCGAGGATGCTCGACAACCCGAGCGCCGGCAGCACCGACAGCGGCACGGCGAGCACGAGGAAGACGATGATGTTGCGCAGCGACAACCAGAACGTGACGTCGCGGGCGCCGATCAACCAGTTCTGCCCGAACCAGTCGAGGTGCATCAGTACCTGGTAGCCGGGCTTGAGCGCCTCGACGCCGGCGTTGGCACTCGCTGAACTCGCGAAGTCGATGCTGAGGGCCTCGACGTAGTTGTCGATGCCGACGAAGCTGCGACTGGTGCCGGTGGTCTTCCAGTCGAAGAAGCTGACGATGAGGGAGAAGACGAGTGGACCGGCGAAGAAGAACAGGAAACCGATCAGGTTCGGCGACAGGAACGCGAGACCGCTCAGTGTTCGTTCTTCGCTCGAGGTGGTGCCGAACAAACGCCCGACGTCGCGGTGCCACATGAACCGGGTTGCCACCAGCGCTCCTGCTGCAAGGCCGATCGAGGCAAGGGTGAGCGGTGAGGTGATCTGGTCGGTGATGGCCGAGAACATTCCGGTCGGGTCAGCAGCGATGACGAACCAGGCGCTGCCGACGACGACGAGCACCTGGCCGGCACGTCGCAGCGCCGGTGGGCTCTTCGCTGCCGGGCGCGACGTGGAGATCTGTCCGGCGACCAGGATCCACACGAGCCCGATCGCGGCGACGAGGAACGGGATGAACGCCTTGTTGAGGCCTTCTCCCAACGAACCGATGGCGCGGAAGGCGCCGAACTGGTGGAGCACCGCAACGGCGGCGACCACGAAGGTCAGATAGTTGACGACGAGCGAGGCGGATCGGGCGTGGTGCCGTCGGGTTCGGATGCCGTATGCCGCGTAGGCATGGGTTGCGAAGGCAGCGATCGCGAAGAACTGCAGCGCGACGCCGATGGTTCCTGGCAGTTCCTGGTCGCCACCTCGTCGGGCAAGCAGCATCATGGCGGCCCCGGCGACCACGCCGAGGACGTGCCACAGGGTGACCAACGTGAGCCCACGGTGCAGGGCAACCGTCGGTTCGTGTTCGGACGCCGACGTCGGCGCCATGATTTCGTGGTCGGCGTCGAACGCCATCGTCACCCCCGGGTTCATCTCGACGGTGTGCGAACGCCGAAGCGACCGCGCACCGTCGAGACAGCGAATCGATCAGGTGGTCGTCTCCCCGAGAGGAGACGACCACCCGGTCATGGTCGACCGTGTCCGGTCAGCCGTGTGTGTTCAACCGTGTGTTCAGCTGTGTGTTCAGCTGTGAGTGTTGATCTGGTGTGTTCAGCTGTGTGTGTTCAGCTGTGTGTTCAGCTGTCGAAGGCGTCTGCAGTTTCCGAGCAGACCTTCGCTTCGTAGTCCTCGATGGTGCGAGTGCCGTTGATCACTGCGGTGACGGCGTCGTTCATCGCGGTGTCGAACGCCGGCCAGTCGCCAGTCCAGAGCGGACCTTCAGCGGTGGGCGAGTCCTGCAGTCCGTTGATGAACGCCTGGCTGTTCTCGGGTGGTGTGAAGCCCAAGAAGGCGTCGATCGCCTCGTCGCTGGTGCGGCTCGGGATGTTCGCTCCGAGTTCGCTGATCTGCCCCTGCGTCGACGCATCCGTCAATGCCTGGACGAGCGCCCATGCCTCCTCGGGATGCTCCGTGTTGGCGTTGACGACGTATGCGCCCCAGAACAACCAGTTGCCTTGCGTGCCACCCGGGCCCGTCGGCAGTTCGACGACGTCCCAGTTGAAGTTGGCGTCGGCACGTGCGCCCGGCGTTGCCCAGCGGCCGTTGGTGAACATGCCGACGGTGCCGGCCTTCCATGGCGGCTCACCGTCTTCGCCGAACGGCACGGCCAGGCTGGCGGCGTAGATGTCGCTCACCTTGGTGATGCCGGCGATCGACTCCGGGGTGTCGAGGGCGCACTCGGTGCGGTCCTCGTTGAAGAAGCCACCACCAGCAGCGTTCATGAACGCTCCGTAGTTGGCCCACCAGCCGTTCATCGCGAAGCCCTTGTTGGCGCCGCCGAGGTCGGTGACCTTCTGGGCGACATCCTCGAACGCAGCCCAATCCCATTCACCAGCGGCTGCCAGCGCACGGGGGTCGTCGGCACCTGCTTCGGCGATCAGGTCGTTGTTGAGGTATAGCGCGAACGTCGACACGTCGCGCGGCAGGCCCCACAACTTGTCGCCGGGTGCGCCCGCTTCCGGGTCGTAGGTCAGGTGGAACATCGGTTCCGGGTAGAACGCCGAAACGTCGAAGTCGGTCTCGGCCGCGAGCGGTGCGAGGTCGAGGATCAGGCCTTCCTTCTGGAATCGGGCGATGTCGGTTCCGGGAATCCAGAACACGTCGGGCGCGGTGCCGTTCGCGATCTCGGTGACCAACTGGTCCTGGTAGGGCGAACCCTCGTTGGTGCCGGGCTCGTAGCTCAGCGAGAACGCGTCGTTCGCGGCGTCGATCTCGTCGCTGATGCCGGCGTACACGGCGGCTTCGGCGTCGTTGTCGGGGCGGGTACGCCAGCGGATTTCCGCTCCGCCGCCGTCGTCGCCACTGCCGTCAGCGGTGGTCTCTTCGGTGGCTCCAGCGTCCGTGCCCGACGGCTCACTTCCCTCGGTGGTCCCGCCGCCGTCGTCGCTGCCACAGGCAGCCGCGACCAGCGAGAGTGCGACCGCAGCTGCGGCCACCCTTCGAATCTTCCTCACGTTGTTCCCTCCCTCTCGAAGTGCACGCAGTGCGCTCCATCAATCCGGCCGCATGGGCGACCGGTCTGTCATCCGGATGGTTCCGGACGTTCTCGTGTCGACGTCACGCAACGATGACGTCGACACCTCGTTCCTTCAGCCAGTCGACGTCGGCGTCGCGTACGTCGCTGTCGGTGACGACGACATCGACGTCGTCGATGGTGCACACACTCGCCAGGGCCCTCGTGCCGATCTTGGAGCTGTCGGCCATCACGACGCAGCGTTGCGACGCTTCGATCATCGCCCGCTTCACGTTGGCCTCGGGCAGGTTGATGTTGGTGATCCCGGCGCTGGGGTGGATGCCGTTGCAGCCGAGGAAGACGGTGTCGACGCTGAGCGTCTTCAGGAACGACCCGGCGAGCGGGTCGACGAGCGAGTGCTGCTTGGGCCGCAAGGTTCCCCCGGTGACGACGATGGAGAACCGGGGATGCGCAGCTTCGAGGGCGAGCGCGATGCTGATGCCGTTGGTGATCACGTTGAGTTCGCCGAGGTCTCGCCGGCCGACCAGTTGCGAGGCGAACGCAGCGGCGGTGGTGCCGACGTCGACCAGGATCGATTCGCCGGTGGAGACCAGGTCGGCAGCGGCGCGGGCGATACGGGTCTTTTCGTCGGTGCGTTGGGTGGCGACCACCTCGAACGACTGCTCGCCACGTGAGCGGTTCACCGGCATGGCGCCACCGTGGACCCGCTGCACCAGGCGTCGTTGCTCGAGTACATCGAGGTCGTTGCGAGCGGTGACGGTACTGACGCCGAATCGGTCGGACAGCTCGCGGACCCGCACGAACCCTCGCTCGTTGAGGTACTCGTGCGTTCGCTGCTGGCGGACCTCGGCCGGCAAGTTCTCTTCGACCTCGACGCTCCCCATCACTTTCGATATCTTTCACCAACTTTCGTTCGGTGTCAACATGCGAAAGCAAACGCATGACGAGCATGTGAACTGTTAGGTTTCGAACATGGTGCTGCCGACGGCTCTGGACGACTACGAATTCGATCTGCGCGGGTACCTCGTGATCCCGTCGGCGTTGTCCGGCGATCAGTTGGAGGCGCTGAACCAGGCCTACGACGGGTTCCCGGTGCTCGGTCATGGTGAGTGGGTCGGCAATGCCCAACGACGCGACTACACGTCTGACACGGGCTTCGAGCTGCACAACCTGCTCGATTGCGGCAACCCGGCATTCGACGTCCTGATCGACCACCCGAGCTGGATCGATCATGCTCGTCGCTACGCCGGCGAGTCGGGCACCTACGTCGAAGGCGTGACCATCGACGAGCACATCGCCACCATTCGCGCTGCTGGCGGCCATCACCCCGCCCACTCGGGTGGGCGCGATGCGTCGGTGCGCACGCAGTACTCCTACCGAAACGGCCGGTTCCGGTGCGGCCAATTGAACGTGCTCGTCGCGTTGACCGACATCGGGCCAGGTGATGGACCAACGATGATCGTGCCGGGTAGCCACAAGTCGAACTTCGTGCATCCGGTCGTCGGCGACTACGCACGCGGTGACCGGATGGACGACCTCCCGCACGCAGTGCCGATGCACTGCCGTGCCGGCGATGTATTGGTGTTCGTCGATGCATGCATGCACGGCGGCAGCACGAGGATCAATGCCGGCGACCGTCGCGTGATCATCTTGCGCTATGGACCACCGTGGGCGACTCCTCGGTTCGGCTACCGCTTGTCACCGGAGTTCCTCGACCGGTTGACGCCTGAGCGTCGCCGCATCATGCAGCCGATCGCTCCGATCGAACCCGGATCGTCGGACGTCCCGATCGATCTCCACTCCACCTACGAGTCCGCTGATCGAGAATCTCGATTGGGGTCTGACCCCAATCGAGATTCGTTCAGGCCTGCGAGGTGAGGCTGGCGAGGATGTCGTCGAAGGCGGCGTCGGCGTAGGCGCGCATCTCGTCGTCGGTGCGATCCTGGATCGGGTGCGGGGTGAACACCCGGGCGACCGCCGCGAAGCCGAGCGACGTCGATTGGGCAACGGCTGCGTCGACGAATCCCTCCGACGCCACGAAGACGCCTGGGATACCGCGAAGTTCCAGATCACTGATGTCGTGCACACTGCACGACGTGCAACTGCCTCAATCGGCCAAGGCTTCGATGACCACCTGACACTCGACCGAGATCTCGTGGCGCAGATCGACCGGGGCCGGCTTGGTGAAGGTCGGCTTCTTGTAGCGCTTGACGTTGGCGCCGACGCCGACCAGGCGCTCTTCGAGTCGATCGAGGAACACGTCACCGCGGGGCTTGGAGATGTCGAGCAGGCCGACGGTGAGTCCCGACAACGAGGCCGGGCGGTCGAGGCGTCGACGCTCGGCGACGGTGCGCTCGCTGGTGGGGTCGAGGATCGTGCGGATGGCGGTCATGGTGGCCTCAGTATGTCACTGCTCGGGTGACCGGCTTCGAGCCGACGTCACCGTTGGCCCAGCCGCCGATGATCTCCGAGAACAGTCCGGTGCCGTTGCCGGCGAACGTGAGCATCAATCCACCCGGGCGGAACTTCGGCAACGACGGCGCGTCAGCGAACGCTGCCGGGAGGCCCTCGGCCATGCCGTCGGCGCCTCGAACCAACTCGGACCCGGGACGGTTCAGGTGCTCGGCGATGCCCGCCAGGATCCGTTCACGGCCCCAACCGGCGTCGGCGAACACTCGGGCATGTTCGGGCCCCATCACCAGGATCGCATCGAACGCCATGATGAGCTTCGGATGATGCATCGCCTGCAGGCTCGCCGCCAACGACCGGGCGAGCGAGTCGGGCTCGCGCGAGAGCTGGTCGACCACGCAACGAGTGCCCTCACCTGCGAACAGGGTGACCGCGTCGACACCCGGCTCGATGCCGTGCTCGACAGCGAGGGTGCCGTACGGCGAGTCGACGTCGTTCTCGGCGAAGCAGAACCCGATCTTGCCAGGGCTGCCGTGGGTTGCCCGGTCGACCTCGCCGGGGCGGCCACCGCCGACGTTGCGCACCACCAACTGCAGCGCCCGACCGATCGTGGAGTTCGCCCGGTTGCCCTGACCCAGCGCGTTGCCGCCCGAGTTCATACCGATCGCTCGCGTGCCGGGCCCGCTGCACACGATGATCGGGCCGACCGGCATGGTCGTGGCGAGTAGGCCGTGCATGTTGAACTCGTGCGTGCACGCCGCCTCGACCGCGGTGAGCACCCACGCCAGGTATTCGGGTAGACAGCCCGCCATCACTGCGGCAACGGCGACCTTCTCGACGGTGACCTCGACGAGGTCTGGCGGCACTGTGGCGACGATGTCGGAGGGGGCACGTGTGGTTCCGGTGAGCATGCGCATCACCCGCGCCTCGGTGGGCGGCACCACGGGAAGTCCGTCGGTCCACCCGCGCGTGAACATCATCTCCATCTCGTCTTCGGCCTCGGCGACGTCGATACGGCGCGATGCCAGTACCGACGCACCGAAGCGCACGTTGAGTTCGTCGACGAGATCCGGATCGACACTCATCGACCCGCAGCCCGGTCGCATCGCGGGGAGGTCGACGCCGAGACCGTCGATGCCGGTGACCCGCACCCACTCGTCGCGATGCCAACCGACGGTGCGCTCGACTTCGACGCCGTCGACGACTCGGATCACCGTCGGCACGGTCTCGATTCGATGATGCCAACTCACGGCGAGGTCGGCGTCGTGGATCGGTGTGGGTGACTCGGGGAAGTGCGGATCGTCCTGGCTGTAGACCGTCAGCGTGGTGGCGTCGTCGAGTTGGCGAAGCACCGAGCTCACGGAATGACAGGTCGCACATTCCTCCTTGACGACCACGACGATCCCGTCGGGGAGGCGGGCTGTTCGGGTCGGATCAGGCATCACCAGACGGTAGCAACCGTGCCGTCGGCAACGATCAGTCGGCACCGCCCGTCGCGAGCGACCGACGTCAGCGACCGTCGTCAGCGACCGACGTCAGCGACCGACGTCAGCGACCGACGTCAGCGACCGACGTCAGCGACCGACGTCAGCGACCGACGTCACGTCGGTGCAGTTGCGTCCGCGTTCATAAAAAGCCCTATCGTGAGGTCATCGGGGGTTCACACGACACGAGTACTGCGGCGGACGGTATGGAGCTGACCTTTCACGGTGTCCGTGGTTCCACTCCGTGTCATGGTGACGAGATCGCTCGCTACGGCGGAAACACCTCGTGCGTGTCGCTCGACATCCCCGGCAACGACCCGATCCTGTTCGATCTGGGAACGGGTTTGCGCTACTTCGGGCTCACCCAGCCGGTCGACCAACCGTTCCGCGGGACGTGTCTGTTGAGTCATCTGCACTGGGATCACATCCAGGGGCTGCCGTTCTTCAAGCCGTTCCTGCGGCCTGGAGCGAATGTCGTGCTGTACGCGCCCGAGCAGCCCGGCGACCTCACGGTCGCCGACGTGTTCGCCGAAACGATCAAGCCGCCGTTGTTCCCGATCCATTTCTCGATGTTCCCCGGCATGGTCGACATCCACGAGGTCGGCGACGGCGAATTCACCATCGGTGACGTTCGCGTGATGACCCGGTTGATCCCGCACGTCGGCCACACCGTCGGGTATCGCGTCGAGTGGAATGGTCGTTCGGTGGTGTACATGAGCGATCATCAGATGCCCACCGATGGTTCGCATTCGGCATGGCCGGGGGTGTTCGATCTGTGCAACGGCGCCGATCTCTTGATCCACGATGCCCAGTACACGTCCGAAGAGTTCGCCGACAAGCGCGACTGGGGGCACTGCACCCCCGAGTACGCCGTGTGGCTCGCTGGCGAGGCGGGGGTGAAGCGGCTCGCGCTGTTCCACCACGATCCCGCCCACGATGACGACCAGCTCGATGCGATCCTGGCGCCCGTGATCGAGTGCGCTGCCGAGCTCGGCGTCGACGCGTTTGCGGCACGCGAGCGCACGACCATCACGATCTGACGCGATGTCCACCGTTGCACTGGTGGCGTCGATCCTGCTCGGATTGGTCTTCTTGGTCTCCGGTGGATCGAAGATCGCCGCAGGTCCGGCGTGGCCCGAACAGGCGCGAGGCCTGGGTGCGCCCACGTTCGTGGTGCCGCTACTGCCCTGGGTGGAGATCGTGCTCGGTGCGGTGCTCGTGATGCAGTTGGCGCCGGTCGCCGCCGCCGCCACAGCGCTGTTGGTCCTGGTGGCGTTCACCGGCTTGATCGCGCGTCGGCTGTCGCAAGGTCGCCACCCGCCGTGTGCGTGCTTCGGCGCGTGGTCGGTGAAGCCGCTCGGCCCGGGTCACGTGGCGCGCAACGTCGGGTTCATGGCACTCGGTGTGCTCGCCCTGTTCGCCTGAGCAGTCAGGTGGTGGCGAGGATGAAGGCGAGCGTTCGCGCTTCGTCGCGCCACGCCTCGTAGCGGCCGGTCGGGCCGCCGTGGCCGGCGCCGAGTTCGGTGCGCAGCACGATCGGTGCCGACCCTGTGGACACGTCGCGAAGTCGGGCGGTCCACTTGGCAGGCTCGTGCACACTCACCCGAGGGTCGTTCAGTCCTGCAGTGGCGTACACCGCCGGGTAGTCCGCAGCGACGGTGTTGTCGTACGGGGAGTAGCCGAGGATGCACGACGCGTACGGCTCGGTCCGCGGGTCGCCCCATTCCTCCCATTCGGTCACGGTGAGCGGCAGCGTCGGGTCACTCATCGTGTTCACCACATCGACGAACGGCACTTCGGCCACCACACTCGCGAACAGGTCGGGGCGCTGTGTCATGCACGCTCCGACGAGCAGCCCACCGGCGGAGCCACCACGGATGCACAGCCGGTCGGGGCTGACCACGCCGGTCGCGACCAGGTGTTCACCGCAGGCGATCATGTCGCCGAACGTGTTGGGCTTGGCGAGCAGCTTGCCGTCGAGGTACCAGTTCCTGCCCAACTCGCCGCCGCCGCGTGGGTGGGCGAGCGCCCACACGTAGCCGCGCTCGAGTAGCGATAGTCGAGCCACGGAGAACCACGGCGGCAGCGACGCCTCGTAGGCGCCGTAGCCGTAGAGCACGCCGGGAGCGGTGCCGTCGAGGGCGGTGTCGGTTCGACGCACGATGTCGATCGGCACCTGCGTGCCGTCGGGGGCGGTCGCCCACACCCGTTCGCCGGTGTACGCGTCGAGGTCGACGTTCGGCGTGGGAATCCGCCGCAGCAGGGTCTGTTCGCCGGTGGTGACGCGCTCGTCGTAGAGCGAGGTGGGCATCGTCAGCGACTGCACGGTGTAGCGGACCAGATCGGTGGCCCACTGCGGGTTGGCGGTGGGTTCGACGTCGTGTGGTTCGGCACCGAGGTCGATGACTCGTTCGGTTCGGTCGCGGAACAGGATCCGCAGGCGCGGCTGCGCGTCGGCCCATTCGTGGATCACGAGGTGGCTCTCGAAGGCGTCGGCACCCAGGATCCGACGCCCGGGCTCGTGGGCGACCAGTTCGGTCCACGATGCCGGGTCGGTGGTGTCGGCATCGTCGGCGGAGACGAGGAGTCGGAAGTCGACCGCATCGTCGTTGGTGTGCATCACGAACGAGTCGCCCCAGTGGTCGATGCCGTACTCGACGTCGTCGCGTCGGGCCATCACGACGACCGGATCGTCGGTGGGTCGGTCGGTGGAGATGATCTGGGCGTCGGCGCTGGTGCGGCTGGCCGACTGGATGATGATCCAGTCCTCTGATCGAGTGGATCCGATGCCGACGTAGAACCGCTCGTCGGTCTCGTCGAACACGCACACGTCGTCGGTGCGGGGGGTGCCGAGTCGGTGACGCCACACGGTCGACGGTCGTTCCTGGGAGTCGGGGGTCACGTAGAACACCCACTGCCCGTCGCGCGACCAGGCAATACCGGCGTTCGAGGTGTCGTCGATCCGGTCGTCGAGGTCGGCGCCGGTGGTGAGGTCACGAAACCGCAGCGTGTAGTGCTCGTCGCCTGCGACGTCCATCGACCACGCCGCGACTCGGTGGTCCATCGAGACGTCGAACGCGCCGAGGTCGAAGAAGTCGTGGCCGTCGGCTTCGACGTTCTCGTCGAGCAGGATGGTGTTGGTGGCGAGTTCCGCAGTGGGACCGCGATGATGGACCGGGTAGCTCATCCCTTCGGTCGTGGACGTGACGTACCACCACGGTCCGAATTCGACCGGTGTCGACATGTCGGTCTCCTGTACCCGTGATCGGATCTCGCCGAAGATCGTTTCGATCACCTCCGCATGCGGTGCGAAGAACCGTTCGGCCGCCGCGTTCTCGGCTCGGAGGTAGTCGAGCAGTTCGGGATCGTCGACGTCGCGCATCCACGCGTAGGGGTCGTCGATGTCGCCGGTCGGGCGGTGCCAGGTGTGTTCGCGCCGCGCCGCTGTCGGCGTGACCGCTGGCGTCGAAGGAATGCTGTTCGGTGTGTCGGAT
>Ga0105055_10011213_pt1 | contig 11096 bp, 9 predicted proteins | sample BON03_FD_78090 | JGI IMG/M metagenome (GOLD analysis project Ga0105055, IMG submission 78090) | Freshwater microbial communities from Lake Bonney liftoff mats and glacier meltwater in Antarctica - BON-03 | ecosystem: Environmental > Aquatic > Freshwater > Ice > Glacier meltwater | place: Lake... | reverse complement strand
CAAATTGACTGGAGGCACCCAACCCACCGTTATTTTTGAAGGAGCTGGAAATCAAGAAGTTCTAAGTCAAATGTTTGGATTCGTACCAACAGTGACAAACTCTTTGCTTGCAGTGTTCCAACGTGTTGACGCATCAACCATAATCGTGGACCAATTGGGGGATAATTCCCACGAATCTTCCGAAGAAACTGTTGCTGGTCTTTCAACTGATGTTTCGTTTGAAGGCGAGGTGCTGAATCAGACTGAAACGGTAGGAGAGGCTGTTGCGGTTCCAATTCATCGTCGTCTCAGCAGAAAGAAAGAAACAAAGGCGTTGATCAGCTCATACCTTGAGCGCTTACGCGAGACGATTCCAGTATTGAATGGCAACCCATTCAAGAAAGATGCTCAACGATGCTGCGGGGAAGATCACTGGATTCGTCACCACCTCCTGGAAAAGTATTCACGATTCTTTTGAACCAAGAAGCTACTTTTAGCATTTCGGCTCCGACTTCAAAGTGCTCCAACCAAAACCAAACCAGCACTACCAGCTTCACAACCCAACAACTACCTCAGAGATTCGTTGGAAATTACACTCACAATTGATGAACCACAGGGTGGTGGTGAGAAAGCAGTTGGACAAATTATTGGTGTGTATCACAAGAATGAAGACGTAACCAATATGGCCAAAAAACCTGGAACGAACGACTGGAAATCTGTAGGATGGTTTTTAGGCTACAACAAGATAGCCCATGTGTATGACACTGATAGACTGTACACTGTGTCCTATGCGCCTGAGAATGTTCCTATGAACAGCAATGTCCAATTCGACACAAGTATTTCCTTCACCTCCGGAGCCAGCATGTCGGGCACTGTTAATGCTGAGGGCGTTTCGATTACTCCTGAAGCATCGTTCTCGAAAAGCAAGACAGAAGGCCATAGTGTGTCCTATTCAATCAGTGATTGGGATGTCAAAAAAGTATCAGAAAGCCGGAATCAACATGCATGGTATCATACCAACAACAAACCATACAACGGCAGAGACTATGCCGGTAAATTCCCGCCAAAGAAAAGTCCTGCTTACGATTGTTCCATTTCAAACGATGGAAATCTCTTTTCGGATAAGGCATGTAATCCTTACTGGGCCTCCACATTATCTACTGATAGCGGTATTTGCAGTCAGAACATGGTTTATAGAACGAAAGCAAATACCAGTTACCAAACCAATCACGTTCACCGATTCTTTGCAATCTCAGTATATTGCCTTAGAGTCATCCGGCAACTTCTTGATGGGTTGGGAAGGTTGCTCCTACTACAGAAACTTCATTTCCGGTAACAGATATTTCACTGTTGATATGACTCAAGTTACTCCATTGACGTTGATTAAATACTAATAAGATCATTGAATTTCGGAAGCAAGTTGATCCAAAAATGAAGAAAGAGTTTCGTGGCGATTTTCGGCTTCTTTCTTTCCTACTCAACAAATTTATCATGAAAGTGGTCAGCTTCTGAAATCCCGCCGTTCACAATGATACGTTAAGTTTTGTTTTCAGTTTCTGAGAAATAAAGCGGTCGATGTTTGCTAGCTCCGAGCGTGAAAGGACGAGATATGCTAACAGCCCTAATTGTGTCCTATCTATCGATCTGCATCTTGAACTATATGCAATTCAAGTGGGAACGGATCCATTTAGCCTTTCATTAGTTTCGACGATGAAACTCCTCAAAATGGATTGGAGGCATTAATATTACATTGATCAGGTTAAGATGTCTTGTCTCCTATTATTAGGCTAACAAAACTAGTGACGTTTCAGCCAGTGTCCTAATATCTTGTTTTCAATTGTTCTAACGATTCTTGCAATCGGGTTGTCCCCTTTTGATGTGAGGGGAACCAAGCAATGCAAGGTTTGCATGCCGCATAAATTCCCGAACACAGTGTCGGTTAGCAACCTGTCTCCAACCATGAGAACGCGACTTGGTTCCAGAAGTTCCCCGAAATGCAATTCAATCTCGCGAAATGGAATTAAGGGTTTCTTTTTATCGTGAACAATAACTGGAATACCGGTAGCCTCTTCAATTTTCGACATCCACTTTAATTCGATATCATCTGGAGTTCCTGCTGAATTTGAGACGATTGCGATGTGTTCGGAGCCGAAGATATTTTTACATTCAGCGATTGACTTTTCAACCTTTGGATGGAGATGGTCCACATATGGGGCTGTCAAAGTGTTATCTTTGTCGAATATAACGTATTTAATATTCATCTCAAACTTTAATTGTCCCCAGTCAGCTTCTGATATATCTTTTAGCACTTTTTTAGGAAAGAAAAGCCTTGGATTCCTCGGGAGCGTGTAGAGTGTAGTTTTAATTGCCGGTAAGTTCCAACTTTGTTTAAGAAGTTTATGCATGATGAAACTACTAACCTGCTAACTGTTGCACTCGTACAATGTATTTATTATTGGCGATGGCTGAGAAAAACTAAAACAGGAAATTTTTAAACAAAACAAAAATCCATCGATTCTTTTAAACACTACAAGTAGTGGATAAAAGCCATCAATTGCTAATTTCTTAATAAACAATAGTATTTTGTTGAAAGAAAAGAGCCTGATGGGAATCCGTGAGGTAATCAGAAGCAAGAACATTATGTGGAATCACTGAATTCATATTATATTTCTCCTGATGTAATTTAATTGCATCCCTCGACTCGACAACTATGTCGCCTGCAAACGCGTTAAATGAAGTAGCCACTAAAGTATTTTTGCTTTAAACATTGATGTCCCTCTCTCTGCATCACCAAAATGATCTCGCATACCTACCAAAAATCTCTGCAATGGTATCTTAGTATCCATACCCCATCCAGCACCAATGCCAATAATGAAAGGAATCAAAATATGACCAGAACCTGTCGCAAATTTTTGATACTTCAACTTCTTTAACGTCTCCTTAGAAACTAAAACCTCGTCAGGTGATAAACTTTCATAAGATTTCGCAAATGGATCAACAAAGGAAATATCTATACTATACTTATTTTGAACTGAATTTTAAATTATGAAACAGCCCCCATCCTTCCTATTAGTATCATTACAATTGGTATCACCACCACAGTTGGTATCATCATTGTTGATAGCACCAACAAAGCTGGTATCAGCATCACATTTGATATCATCGGATTCTACTTCGTGAGCCCCGTTGGGTGATGTAATAACACAATAGGAAACTTCATCAGCAGAACAAAGACTGTCATCCACAGGGTATACTAGAATGGAATTTGAAAGAAGCAATGTACCCGTTTGATTATTGTCGCAATAAGCTGCTACAACTTCAAGACATCTGCTGAACCATACTAGTTGAGCGAGTGATGGACGAGAAGGTGTCCCGTGGTTGAATTGCAAAAAGAGCGGAAAGGTATTTTCACCAAGTTCTTCAGCGGAAGAAACAATGGGAAGATTTAATTCGTCAATCATATCAAGATCATCAAATGGGAGGTAAGTTGCCTCTTCGAACAACATCGTAAACTCAGTCCCTTGCCAGTACTGCCGTTTTTCTTCGAGTCCTTTGAGATATTCATCTTTGGTTATAGCATATGGTCGTATTTCCGGCCAGTGTTTCTTCAGCGCCTCGTTGTCTGCATACATGAGTTCACTTCCATCCCGAATATCCACCCTAGGAGGTTTCGTCTTCTTCAATTCATGCCCAAGCTCTAATGGAGTTCTCCCAGAGAAAGAACACCGTGAGGTTGAATCCATACCAAAATGTTGTCCCATACGAGATTCCAAGTCAAGTTTTGAGTTGAATATTGCTATTCCGTATGTCCCACCTCGAAACCCAAGAACAGACACCCAGACTTTTCCAGGTGTCACTAGAATGGTATCCTTTTTTGAAACGATCTGTTTTGGTTTAGAAACCGATACTTCAAAAACTTGTTGTTCTTGAATGTTTCTCCATGGATGCAAGGCAGCAAAACGGATTGCAGAATCGAAAAGGGAGCTTACGACTACAGGAGTCACAAAATCAATGGAGAGAAGCCCCGGTCGCTCGCTTACAGAAGATATTGATGCTATATCCTTTTTAATAAGCACATCACTAAAGCTTTTAATCAATGTATCAATACCTTCTGATTCTGATAATTCAGATACGTCGATTCCCCACTGTCGTCGAAAGGCAAGGTGAAGTTCACCGGCTAAAACTGGATTGGTAAATGTCAATGTTTTTGGTTTTCTTTGGTCTCCACTTAATGGGTTTAGAAATGCCTTTGTAAGAATATTTACAATCTGTGAAGGAATAGGATATAGTTCAGGGGGACTGCAAATCTCTTGATAGATAAGTGCACTTTGAGGGTACAACTGGTTAATGAAGATGCAATATGGTCTACATGCGACTCCAGATTCACTCGCGGACCATACTCTGAGTTTTCGAATAACCACTTGCCATATGTCTTTGTCATTCTGGTTCAGCTTTCGAATTCGTTTTCCAATTGAAGCTTCCACTTCATCAGAGATATGGTTTACATCTTTCACCTCAAATTGATTCGATCCCAAGTTAAACTGCTGGGCTTTCACTGAATGAAAGTCGGAGTTCATATCTTCGGTTTCCTCTTCGAATGAATCCCATTTCGAATACTCGGCAGTTAAACTGTTCTTTTCGCCCATCCCACCGTTTTTTCTCTCTTTTTTCTCTCTTTTTTTTATTTTTTTAAACTTTTTTTATTATAGTATTTTTTATTGAAGAATGTCAAGTGATGAGTCCAAAGGTGGCAAGAGGAAACGACGAAGAGAGGACAAACCAAATAAACATTCGAAAAAACAAAAACATTCAAAAAGTAAAAAGACATCCAAAGATAAAAGATCAACTTCACACAAAGTTGATTGGTCCCAAGTTGATTCTGTAGTTGAACTCATCATATCAGTATTTCCAGAGTCCAAGAAGAATCTCTTCGGAGTGTTTGAAACGCTGGATAATGGAGATGCAGTTCAGACAGCTGGAATTGTCGATCGAAGAATGAAAGATTTATTGGAAGATGTGTTTGGCTTTCTTGGTTTACACCAGTCCAAGGACGGCAGTTTTGGTAGTAAACATGGTTTAAGTCTCTCGAGTAAATACAGTTGGCTCGCGGAACAAAAGAAATATTCATCAGACGATGAAGTATTAGAAGGTCCTTTAGTACCTGGGGCTGCTCGTGCTGTAGCCAATACACCAGATGTAAAACAAATTAGAGACTTTCAAGGAGATACACAAATGCAATTGCGGCTTGAGGAGTACAATAAACGGTTTCGTTCGAAATCATTAATTACTCAGCATCAAGACAGGATGCCAAAAACCACAAGTAAGAAGTTTTCCTGGGACCGTGAGCGTGATTTATTAGGTGGGTTCAAAATTGACAAGAGGAATTTGGAACGCGTTGCTCACGATGCAGACCAACTTGGTTCAAAATTCTCCAGTAGCACTTCGGGAAGAAAATTCTTATAACTAGTATGGTATTTGAAACAAATAGTTAATCTTCATCTGAGCTCTCCACTGCTTTCAAAGCAGCTTCTTTGGCTTTCATCATCTGCTCCCTTCTTTCATATCTTAATCTATTAATTTCCTCTAGCTCATTTTGAACTTTGGTTTCTTTCGCATCGATAACACGCTGTCTTACTCGACGTACTCTGCGTCTAAGATTCATGTCTTCCAACGCTTGGTTCAATTTCAAATGAAGATTAGCTTTATTTCTTGCCTTCTCCTCTCTTTCATTTGTTACTGAATGTACAATATCTCTCAATGTTTGAGCGGGACTCCATTTTTGAACAATGCGAGTTCCATCATTCAGTATTAATGTTCCAGATCCGAGTATAAATCCTTTCGACCACTCACCATCATATTTATGTCCTTGTACACTCTTCAAAACGCCTCTACCGTGAAACAGGCCATCAAAAAAGGTTCCTACATATTGAGTCCCTAATGGAAATAATAGAGTACCCTGACCGCATCTCTGCCCTTGAAAGAATAGTCCAGTGTAAATACAACCAGAGACATCTATTTGAATTCCTTGCCCATGCTGGATTCCTTGGATCCAATCTCCTTGAAATGAAGACCCATTAGGATAGTTTGCAATCCCTTTACCATGAGGGTAACCCTGTTTCCAATCTCCACGATATGTGCCCCCATCGACAAAACTGAAAGAACCGTCTCCATGTGGTCGTGCGTTGTCCCATTTACCAAGATAGTTAAAGAAATCTTCTCCTCCTCTACTTTTACTAATTGCATTTGGTTGTTTCGCAAGACCTGGAACAGCATCCACTACTGCTTCTCTTCCAGTATCATTGATTTTAAGAAGTTCCTCATCTGTAATAGGACATGGCTTATAACGGTCCGGGAATTTACTCATTGATTTCGCAATCTCATATTTAGCCAAAAGGGTGGATTTAATGTTCTGGTTTTCTTGGCTTCTGAAAAATACATTTTCGAGTTCGACGTCGTTTCTAGTTTCATCATCGTCGCCACTCGAAACAACTGAATCTTCACTTTCACAACCATTTTCCAATGTTTTGCCATCCTCTTTTTCATGATCTTCTAAGAAATCGCATTTCTTGCTTTTAGTATTGAAATGGTTTTCTATTTGCATAAATAATAAGTTGGATTGTCGGCCGATTATATATTTGTTTTCCATGCCTGCTTGTGGCATGAACTGAAGCGTCATTTCTGGTTTTCCAGCTCGATTAAGAAATTTTTTATATGTCTTGGTTCTTTTTTCACCAAACAACTTTGAGGGTTCATCATATGGACATCCATCGAGGAGCTTGATGGAGAACACGCTCATATGCAACGGTACTATTTTATACCGGATAGCCCCCCAATAGTTGCTTTCGATGGAGCGGCGAGATACGATTGAGTTTTCTCAGATAGAGATGGATGCTTTGAAGGAAGGGATTAAGGAATATAAAGAAGAAAAGCAACCGTGGAGAAAAATACTGTCTAGGTATCAGTTTCATCCTAGACGAACTTCGAGCGACCTAAAGAACAAGTGGAGAAATATGGTTTTACAAAACAAGAAATTATTAATTCCTCGAAATACCGGACGACTCATATGGACGTCACAAGAAGTCGATGCTTTAAAGAGAGGATTTCAAGAATTTTCAAATGTGAAACAACCTTGGAAGTTGATACTTCAAAAATACAAGACGCGCTTTAATCCCCAACGAACCACAGTTCATTTGAAAGATAAATGGCGAGTTATTCGCAAAAATCGAGCGCACTCTACACTTACTGTGCTTGTCCCTGCATAGGATTAATTATCGGTCAGGTGGTTTTCATAGAGTATTTGAAAAAGACGATCCCGGGATGCTTCCAATTCGTCAAGACGACACTTGGACGCATTTTTCAATTCTTCTTTGGAAGCAGAAATTAGGCTTTCAGTGCTTTTAAACATGAAAACTTGAAAAAAACTTTCAAATTGTTTGCATCTGTGAGCTTGTGCTGATATTTTATTGGCAACTGACATGTTGGACCCTTGAACGTATGCCTTTCCATTGGCTATTGAGCTCTTATCCAGTTTAACCAGGTCTACAAATCGTTCCATTTCATCTCTAGTTGAACAAGTAATTGCGCATCGAAATCTTGCATTGGATACCTTTGTATTGATGATAGGAGTGATTTGAAATATAGGAAGTACGTGCTCGTATTGTTCGTTCTTCGTTTCTTTTGGTTTTGGTCTATGCTTTGTCTTCGTTGCAATGGTTTTTATATGTTTTACTCTCTTTTTTTGAACTAGTAGTTTCTTTTTTTGTGATGATGCTTTTGTCTGCTCCTCCCTTGAAATTATCGTATGTCTTGTCTCGGGGTCATGAAATAACAGCTCATGAATGGCATTGAAGTGCTGGTCTTCGATCAGAAGCTCCATATAATCTAAGTGAGGCATTAGACATTTCATAAGGACGCTTCGCCTTTGTACTCCTAGGGATGTAGCTAACGACAAAGAGTTCATCTCATCTTGTTGCAACTTTTGGAGGGCATGCAGAATGCCAGAATTTTTTTCCTCTGCAGAAAACGATGATTTGTTTTCTCGGGCTTTCTTGAATCTCATACGTTCTAAGCGACCCGACTTCTTAATAGATATCAAATCAAGAAACTCTTTCATGTCCACTGTTCCTGTGTTATCTTTATCAACCAAGTGAAACACTTCAATACACTCTTCGGGTTTTTTGGCAAACCCAGAAGTCAACATAGGGTCAAGAAGGTCTAATAAAGATATTTTTCCAGTATGCTTCAAGTCAATATCATGAAACCATTCTTTCAAACCAGCTTTTTCTTTCAGACTCAATTCACTCCCAGGGTTTAATCCGCGTGTTTTAGCCCAATTGTATTGTTGAGTCTGATTGAGGCTCCAAGTATTTTTAAGAGCTTTTAATCTGCTGCCTTTTCTTTCTTTCTCAAGTTCTCCATAATACCGATGGTTGATGTCCAATGTCATGTCTGAGCTACGAAACAACCCGCGCTTGATGCTGAGGGGGACTTTATTTATAAAGTGCCCTCTTTAGGTTTTTAAGACCAGTTGGAGCTTGGTTGGTGATCTTGATGGATCTTGAGAGGATACCTACTGGGATAGTATTCGAAGGATCGGAGCAGTATAAGAAGATGTTCGAGTCAGTCCCTGACATCAGTTACAAAGGCCCATTGAGTCAAGATGCTCTTAGTTTCAGGTACTACAATGCAACTGAAGTACTAATGGGGAAGACTATGAAAGAATGGCTGAAGTTCTCAGTATGTTTTTGGCATACATTCAGGGAGTCCGGCAGCGATCCATTTGGTGCTCCAACCATAAGTAGACCATGGGATGACGGTTCGGACACACTGAGTAATGCTTTGAGAAGGATTCGAGTAGCTTTTGAGTTCTTTGTGAAGTTAGGAGTGGAGTATTACACCTTCCACGACGTCGACGTAGCACCGCAAGGTGCAACATTGATGGAATCAAATGAAAATCTAGAAAAAGTCACTGATTTAATGTTGGAACTTCAAAATTCGACTGGAGTGAAACTTCTTTGGGGGACTGCTAATTTGTTTTCTCATCCACGATACATGTGTGGGGGGTCTACTAATCCTGATCCGCACGTGTTTGCAAGAGCAGCTTCTCAGGTGAAGAAAGCAATGGAGGTGACTCATAAACTTGACGGACAAGGATTCGTATTTTGGGGAGGAAGGGAAGGTTATCAAACATTGCTTAACACTGATGTCTCAAAAGAACTCAATCACATGGCAACAATGGTTCGAATGGCAGTCGACTACAAGAAGAAAATTGGATTTCAAGGTCAAATATTGATCGAACCGAAACCGAGAGAGCCGATGAAGCATCAATACGATTATGATGCCCAAACAGTCATTGGTTTTCTAAAAACTCATCATTTGGATCAAGACGTGAAGCTTAACATCGAGCCTAATCATTCACAGTTGGCGGCTCACGAGTTTGAGCATGATATTGTGATGGCAGCTTCTCTTGGTATGCTTGGAAGCATTGATGCGAATACTGGATCCGAATCACTTGGATGGGATACTGACGAATTTATTATGGATATTCGTCAGGCAACATTGTTAACAAAGACGGTTGTTGAAATAGGAGGACTTGGAAAGGGAGGCTTGAACTTTGATGCCAAATTGAGGAGAGAAAGTACTGACATCCAGGACATGTTTATAGGTCATGTTGCATCAATGGATATTTTAGCACGGGGTCTAAGAAGCGCAATTGCAATGGTCGAGGAAAAGAGATTATCTGATATGAAAAATGAGAGATATGTAGGGTACAAGGTAGGTATCGGCGCCAAAATAGAATCGGGTATTGTTACATTTGAAGAGCTGGAAACGTATTGTCTTGCACACGACGAGGAACCTGCAACTACATCAGGAAAAGAAGAACTTTTCAAAGCAGTATTCAACCAGTATTTGTAAATTATTACTATTTTATCAGTTACAAAAAGTTAAAAAGAAAACTTGCAAATAATTTGAAACTTTGGCAGCGTGGTTTCCGGGTCCATGAGTATACATGAGCCGTTTGCATTTTATTTATTTCAATTATTTATGACTTGGCGGATATAACGTTGATATGCTAGATGACAATAATATGATTGCTATTCAAGTCATCTGCTTTTGAACCGAAATTTGATTTTTCTCTGGCAAGGACTGGTTGATTACAGGTTAGAATCTCGTCATTTTCGAATTAATCCAAGGATGTAACAATAATAGCTGGTTCACGCGTGAGTTTCCACACAATCAGGGGCGAGTTTCCGGCCACCACTTTAGTTTACGCATATAAAAAAGATGGCCTATACCATGATTCAAATCGATCCGAATTCTTCATCTCTTATTATGGTTTCATACTATTTTAATTGACACATTGATCCTTGCCCATCTTGGTATGCTTCCGAACTAAACAAATTTGTGTATAATTCTAAAAATGATTCTGACCCACCTGATCTGACTGGATCTGTACTTGTCGTCCCCAAAAGAACAATCGAGATGAGCAGTTGATCCAAAATGAAAGATTGTGCAACTGGATTAGTGATGTGTTAGCAACAAAAGTTGTGTGGATAGTAACAATCAGGCAATTTTTGGTCAGAGTTGAAGTCATTTTGATTCTTTCCCACTTGATTTCCATAGACTCGGAATGACTGCAAGATACAGATTAGCATGCTTTAAGTACTAGGCATGCATTTCATTTCGCTAACTTCATTCCGCCATGCTCTTGTCGAGTTGACTCGTTACTGTTCTTGAAAAGCCCCCAAAACAACACCTCCATCAATCAATCACCCTGTGGCACGCCACTACCCTTGAAGCACTTCGAATCAGTCAACCAAATCTTGCAGGCATAAACTTCCACCTTAGATGATCTTATTGCCACAATGCCAGCCGCTAACTTCGCTTTTATGCATGTTTCGGTGTCGACACTTAATTCTGGTATGCATGCATAGGTCCTAAACCCCAACTATTTGCGGGTGGCTCCCATGACACCTTTTTGGATGTGATAGTAACATCAAAATGGATGATAGTGACGTCAATTAACGATAGCAACGATAGTAACCTGACAAAGCCATCAAAATGGATGATAGTGACGTCAATTAACGATAGCAACGATAGTAACATGACAAAGCCAT
>Ga0105055_10011205_pt1 | contig 11102 bp, 15 predicted proteins | sample BON03_FD_78090 | JGI IMG/M metagenome (GOLD analysis project Ga0105055, IMG submission 78090) | Freshwater microbial communities from Lake Bonney liftoff mats and glacier meltwater in Antarctica - BON-03 | ecosystem: Environmental > Aquatic > Freshwater > Ice > Glacier meltwater | place: Lake... | reverse complement strand
GATGTGTGTTGGGGTGTTGGTGTGTGTGTGGTGGGGTGGGTGGGGGAGGGTTTGTGTGCTCTTGTGGGTACAGAGGGCGGATGGGGACAAGGATACCGGACTCGAAACACACCCACACTGACCAAGGTACATACCTGAAGCTCCTCATGCACGAAAAAGGTCTGGGCCACCGGTGCCGGGTCGGCCAACCCCGTGGTCTCGATCAGAATATGGTCAAATTTGCCGGCTTTCCGCTTGAGCAGGTCCATAAGGATGCGGATGAGGTCCCCACGGACAGTGCAGCAGATGCCTATTGGGGGAGGGGGAGGGAGGGACGGTGGGAGGGGGAGGGGAGGATGAGTGAGAGAGAAGGAGATGTTTGGGATGCACAGATAAATCTACTTACAGCCATTATTCATCTCCACAATGTCCTCTGCTCCAAATTCCCGGCGCTTCACCAAGGAGTCGTCCACGCCAACCTCCCCAAACTCGTTCTCAATGACGGCGATGCGCTTCCCGTGCTGCGCGGTCAGGATGTGGTTCAGCAGGGTCTATTGATGGTGGATATAGCAGTAAATATGAGTGGGACAGGAATGTACACAGCCAATGCACCGTATGCGCACACACACCTACCGTCTTGCCGCTCCCCAAGAAGCCCGTGAGCACCGTGACGGGGATCTGGGCCTTCTTCTTGTTGCTGACCTTGCTTGGCATGGTGTCTGGCCTTGTGTTGCTTGGGTGTGTGAAGTGTGTGTGCATATATGTGTGTGTGTGCTTGTTGGTGATTGGTCGTCGTCGGACAGCACGTCCTTCGAAGGGGGGCATAGGTAGAGAGCATCTGGGACGGGGGGGAGGTTGGTGGGGCAAGCACGCGGAAGAGGCGCTGGGCTGGTGGAGACCACAAGCTAGCAGCAGCAAAGGCCACAAACAAGCAAACAAACAAACAAACAAACAAAGGTTTGCATGCAAGCAAATGCTTTGCAAGCACTGTGGCGTCGGAATATCGCTCACATACGGGGTAGACGCACTCCTGCCCCCTCCACCAAAAGACGAACAGAGTGGAGGGGGATGCTATAGGTGGCCGCACAGGCAGGCTGCTGCTGTAAAAAGGCAAGGCTAAAGGCACCAAAGCAAGAGGCAGGCACGCAGCTTAGCACACCACACATACAAACACAAAAGATAACGAGGGGGTCGCCGGACAAGCAAGGAGGAGGCGAAGCAGCCGTCCGTCGTCGGAGAGCGTCAGCCGACGCACCACGGAGGTTTTCGTAAGTGCCCACCGCGTCCTGTCCCTTGTCCTGTGTGTAAGGCATACGACGCGGCAAAACCCCGCGCGGTGTGAAATTCATGAAGCCATAATTCTGCCCTGGGAAAAATGGTGCTGACTGTCCGCACGGTTTTCTGTTGGGCCTGCTGCTGCTGAGAGTAGTATGCGATCTACCTATTGTATGCTGCTGAAAAAGCCTTCTGATGAGTGGCACACTCGAAGGATTGCATATACATACGTACATACTGCTGCTTGAAAAAGTCTCTAGCGCTCTGTTATTCTTCTGGTCAAGGTCTTTACAGTATCGCCAACATCATCCCCACCCTTTCGTGTTTGTCTCCCCCCCACTCAGCTTGAATGGTAGAAAGACACACATGCCTCGTTTTCATTGGAAGGTTGACACATCTTCGATGAATTACAGGCTTCATATGACCCGCGTCGATTTGAGAAAAAGGACCAACTCAATCTGCGTTAGATGGAATGCGCGGGTCGATAAAAGAGAAAAAGTGAAGGGTAAATTGGAAATCGAGGAAAGATTGCGGAGTGAAGAAACGGAAGCGTAGCGGTTGTCTGCACAAGAAGGAAGAAGAGAAAATAGAGAAGAAAGCGATCTGAAGAAGTCTGAAAAGCAGAGAATAGGTACGGAAGACATGATGACGCTCGCAAAAGACAGATTGAAGCAGAGGAGAGTACATGAGCGATGACGATACCCTCCCCATGGACAGATACGTATATAAAGTGCAGTAAATGGTGCGACACGATGTGAGGCGAGCAAGATATGAACCGAAAGGAAATGGCAGAAAAAAGAGCGGAAGGACGCAATATTACTGCAATTGTTACATAACTTTTGCTTCTTCTTTGTGCTGTATAATCCCTTGCTTGTGCGTCTCACTGTCATGGTCGTGGCTGCTTACCCGAGATCGGTCTGTAAGGAGTCCCTGATGGCCTTGAGCGCCTCTAGTCGCAGGTCGTCCGGCATTGTAGCTGTGATTGTGCATGTATACATATGCGTGTGATTAGGCATGCCATCCTCCTCCTTTCAACCCTACATCTTCCCCTTTCCGCTCCTTCCCTCCCCCACCCTCCCTCCCCCCCCTCTCCTCTAACGCACCTCTTGCCCTTGGCGTCGTCGAGGCCACCAGCTCGTCCACCGTCACGCCCTCTATGCGATTGCTCCGCATCACTTCTTTGCAAAGCTCCTTCACTCCCTCCTTCCACCCGGCCTCTTGCAGGCGCTCGCGCAGCACGGCCTTGAGGCGGTCCTTCCCCCCTGAGTCCACAAACTGCTGGAGGATGGCGATTTGCTGCTCCCGGGCGGCCTTTTGCTGCTCCTCTAGCTGCTTCTGCTCCTCGTCGACGGGCGGGTTGGGACTGTGTGGCCGTCGTTGGGGTGGTGGGGGAAGGGCGTGAGTGTGGGGTGGGAGAGGGGGGGATAGATGCGAGGCAGGATTTTGAGACGCAAAAGACTTACTTGTCGGCGGGCGCGCTGCTGGCCGTGGTGCTCGTTGGCATCGTCGTGGTGATGGCAGCGTGGTCGACAAGGCTGGGTGCGTCTGTGTTGTGTGTGGGAGCGACGTGAGATGGGGGGACGAGGCCATGCATGCTGCTGCTCCCTCGATCGCCAAGGGTTCCAAGCGAGTCCCTTCCCCTTTCTTTGCTTTACCTCGTGCATGCGTGGGTTCACCACCACCACATACTGCTGCGTTGGGTGGTGTTGGTGCTGCAGTGTGCTGTGGTGGCGATTGGGCATGAGGTCATGGTGTCCTCTCCCACGCACGCGTCCTCTCGCAACTTTGTTCTTCAGCCTCCTCCCCAAAGTCCTCCTTTCCCTTTCGCCCGGCTTGGCTTGGACAGTGTCTCACCCCTTTCCACACACGCACCGCACAGGCACAAGGGACCACCTCTTCTCCTCGTGCTGGGAAGGAAGAACCAAGCCCGTCCGTCCTTCCGCACGCTCGCAAGGCCCGCCGCACATTTTCTTCATCACCCAGCAGCATCATCAACAGCACCATGGCTACCCCCACCAGCACCACGTCCACGAGCTCTTCCCCCCCTGCCGATGCCGCTGCCCAAGATCTCGAGGCTGGGACCGCACCGTCCGCTCCGCCTCCAGCCCAGATCCGGGAAGAGGAAGAGGAAGCCAACAAGCCCCTCACCATCGTTACGAGCAGCAGTACCAAGGAGACTGAGGAAGAAAGCAAGAAGGACCCCGACGACAAGGACAAAGACAAGGACGACCCCCCCCTGCTCGGCCGCGGCGACGGCATCGACCGCGCAGCCTTGCTGGCGAACCACGACGAACAGGGCAGCTTGGAGGACGACGACGACGGCGGGGACGAGGACCCCGTAGTGCACGCAACGCGGAATCTCTGCCTGGGCCTGCTCCGGAAAGCCTTCTATGTCGTCATGCCCCTCTCCATCGTTGCCTCCATCTTCGCTTGTCTCTATGGATGGATCTTTGTTAATACTGCCCAGTATCTCACCGACCCTGATAGCTGGCAACGTTGCATTGTCTACAACACGGCGAATGCAGGCGCGACTCCCCAAAATTTTGCTGTGAGCGCCTCAGCGTTTGGGGGGATGATGTTCATTTTTATGGGATTGGGCTTCAAGGCTGGGTATCTCGCTTTACAGGATATTGAGTTGTTGCCTTATTCGTTGACGGTGACTTGCTATACTCTGTTGGGTCAGATGGTTTATCGGCCGGTTAATCCCGTCGTGCCTGCGATTACGGAATTGACACCTACCCTTGTCTCCCTCGCGTCTTTCATCCACCCGGACATGTACAAGAACGTCCCAAATCCCAACAATAACACCGCCTGTCAGCATGCCTATCGAGTAAATGCCTGCTTTCTGGCCTTTTGCTGCATTCTGTTTGCTGCTAACATCTTCAATTTATTCCTGCAGATTTACGCGTGTGTCCGCACTTGGCGCGTGCCTCGACAGGAGCGTTATGTCTTAGTCTGGCACCGCCCGGCTCTTGTTTTGGTGTTTTTGGCGATCGGTGCTTATATTGTGACGATTGCAGCGAAGGAAGACGCGGCGTTGAAGACCTTGTTTTTGTTAGATGAGGTGGGGCGTGGGTATTTGTTTCCCTTTGAACGACCGTCTCTTGATACAGTTGGGTTGTTTTTGTTGCTGACTGTGGCGAGTGTTATTTATGGGGCCTGTAAGCAGGAGCCGGAGAGTTTTAAGTGGGCGGCGTTTACGGCCTATGTGCATGTGTTGCTGTCGTACCCGATTTTGATTAGGTAGGTTTTGGGGGAGGGAGGGAGGAAGGAAGGGAGGGAGGGGTGGTGAGTGTCATTTATGGGGCGTGTAAGCAGGAGCCGGAGAGTTTTGAGTAGGATGCCTTCACGGCCTATGTGCATGTGTTGCTGTCGTACACGGTTTTGATTAGGTAGGTTTTGGGGGAGGGAGGGAGGAAGGGAGGGAGGGATGGAGGGAGGGAGGGGTGGTGAGTGTTATTTATGGGGCATGTAAGCAGGAGCCGGAGAGTCTTAAGTGGGCGGCGTTTACGGCCTATGTGCATTTGTTGCTGTCGTGCCCGATTTTGATTAGGTAGGTGAGGAGGGAGGGAGGGAGGGAGGGAGGGAGGGAGGAATGTTGGCAAGCGAGGCACATTTTTTCGTTTAGCAGCGCAGTCACACAGCAAGGGCACCAGCATTCTTTCCACCCAATTAGAATTTAATCAAGAAAAAAAAACTCATCCTTTCCTCTCTCCCTCCCTTTCCCTCCCCCCTCCCTAACAGCAACTTCCAAGGTTGCCACCTCTACGGCTTCTGGACCGACGAAGGCTGCAAGCACATCTTAGAAACCGACACCAGCCACGCAGGCGGAGCCAACCGTCAGCTCCTTCTCCTGGTCGCTGAGAATAAAACCATCCGATTCACCCTCCCCCCCTCCCTCCCTCGCTCCCTCCCTCCATTTTTTTCAGTAATTTCCAAGCCTACCACCTCTACGGCTTCTGGACCGACGAAGGCTGCAAGCACTTCCTAGAAACCGACACGAGCCACGCAGGGGGGGCGAATCGTCAGTTGCTCTTTCTGGTCGCGGGGAGTAAGTACCCGGAGACTGAACGAGGGTTTTGTAGAGATACACGCGTGGCGTTGATGGGGCAATGCGCTCAATTTGTGATTATGCATCTGGCGATCGGGGCGTGTTTGGTCGTGGTGCTTGCGAATTGGAGGATTGAAAGGCCCTCGATGCAGTTGCATTTGTTTGGGTCGAAGGCGTCGTCCTTTTTGTTTCCTAATGTCCCGCCGGGGCAGGAGGAGGGGGAGGGGGAGGGAGGGAGGGAGAGGGGGTCGAGTCAGCATAGGGGGGAGGGAGGGAGGAGGAGGGTGTCGTCTGGGGCGTCAGCGGGAGGATTACAAGAGCCTTTATTGTTGGCTTCTGGGGCAGGAGGGGGGTTGAGGCCACCGCTGCACCATCGTCGGCAGAGTAGTGGGTCGGTGACTTCGCAGGGACAAGGGCAGAGGGGGGGAGAGCATGGGAGGGGGAGGAGTTCGGTGAATGATCATTTGTTGGGGCCGGTGTTGGATTAGATGGGAGAAAGGAGAGCGTGTTTACATGTTTACATATTTTTGCGTGGAAGAGAGAGGGTTTGCGTGATTTAAGAGGGAAGAAACTGCATGCATAGTATTGGTCAACATAGTATTGGTCAAGGAAAGGAAGGAACAAAAAGAAATGTGCTTTCGAGGCACGCAACGAAATGAACGAGAGACAGGGAAAGAGCCCAGAGACTTGGGGAGGGTTGAGAGAGGAGAGAGAGCCGACAACAAAGAACAAGGAGAAAGTACGCTGCCTGTTGGGTTATTATTAAGCCTTCTTGTTTTTTGTTGCTTGTTTGCCGTCTCGAGAAGAAGATCGACACGGAAAGAACGCTCGCTCGGCTTTAGCCTCCTGCCTCTTGCTTTCCTTGGTTCACTTTCCCATAGCACCTAGACCAACACTACCACTCTGACCCCCACGGCACATTTATCGTGGTATCTAGACGCTGTACTCGACGCGGACGAGGCGGTGGTGGCTGGTGAAGAGACAGACAAGCGGGTCAAATGGCCTCTGCCTCTCACCCTTCTTTCCTTTCTCCGCATCGCCGCACGACAACGCATCATCATGATACCCTCGCGCTAAACCCCCACCGCAAACACACTCACCAATCCCACGTCCCCCCACATACACGACAGGGCTCCGCGGACGCACGCTCGGCAGCAGGTAACGAAGCCGCCGAAGCCAGGACGTGCAAGTCCGGCGGCCGCGTGAGCAGCACACCTAGCCCCTCCCTGCCTCCCCTCTATTCCTTTCTCCGGCACAACGCACCATGGCGACGGCCCCGACCAAGCGCCGCATCTCCTACTTCTACGATGCCGAGATTGGGAACTACCACTACGGGCAAGGGCATCCCATGAAGGTACGTCTGTGCTGCCGTTGGAGGCTCTGTGTCGGGTGCCGCTCTTTGCCTGTCATTCCCTCCTTCCCTCCCTCCCTCCCCTCGTTCCTGTCCTACACGGCCATGCTCAGGCATCCGCCAGCGATGCCCCTTGCCTTTAGCGCGGACAACTTTGTAAGCCTGCTCCTGCCGATTCCGTGCGCTATTACTCACCCCAAACCCTCCCTCCCTCTCTCCCTCCCCCCTCCAGCCCCACCGTGTCCGCATGACCCACTCCCTCGTCGTCTACTACTGGCTCTACCGTAACATGGAAGTCCTGCGGCCCAAACCCGTGTTGCTGAGCGAGATGACGCGTTTCCATTCCGACGACTACATCAACTTTTTGCGTGTGATCACGCCGGATAACATGCAGGAATATATGAGGCAACTCCAACGCTTTAATGTCGGGGAGGATTGCCCTGTTTTTGATGGGCTTTTTGAGTTCTGCCAGCTGTATACGAGTGGATCGATTGGAGGGGCGGCGTTGCTTAATCAGAAGGATGCGGATATCGTGATTAATTGGGCGGGGGGGCTGCATCACGCGAAGAAGAGCGAGGCCTCTGGGTTTTGTTATGTGAATGATTGTGTCCTGGCTATTTTGGAGCTGCTCAAGCATCATCATCGTGTGCTGTACATCGATATTGATATCCATCACGGTGATGGGGTCGAAGAGGCTTTTTATACTACGGATAGGGTCATGACGGTCTCTTTTCATAAATTTGGGGAGTATTTCCCGGGCACCGGAGATGTCAAGGACTCGGGGTACGGGGACGGGAAGAACTATGCGATCAATTTCCCGCTGCACGATGGGATGGATGACGAAAGCTTTTCGAGTGTGTTCAGGCCGGTGATTGGGAAGGTGATGGAGACCTTTTCGCCCGGGGCGATTGTGTTGCAGTGTGGGGCGGATAGTTTGTCGGGGGATAGGCTCGGGTGTTTTAATTTGAGTTTGAAGGGGCATGCGGACGCCGTGGCGTATGTGAAGGGCTTTGATGTGCCTGTGCTTGTGCTTGGAGGGGGGGGGTATACGTTGAGGAATGTGCCGAGGTGCTGGGCGTATGAGACGAGTGTGTTGTTGGATGCGGAGATTAAGGATGATTTGCCGTTTCATGACTACTTTGAATGTAAGTTTGGAGGGGAGGGAGGGAGGGAGGGAGGGAGGGCTGATATGATGAGTTTTTCTTTGTGCTTGGGACTTTCTTCATTGTTTTCTTTAGCAAAATTAGTCAGCCGGAAAATACGTATCTTATCTCTCCTCCCTCCCCCTCCCTCCCTCCCTCCCTCCCTCCCTCCCCTACATAGACTACGGCCCCGACTACAAGCTGCACCTGCCCGTGTCCAACATGGAGAACCTCAACACCAAGCCCTACCTCGAGTCAATTAAGCAGCAGCTGTTCGAGATCCTCTCCAATGTCTCCCCGGTCGGCGCGCAAATCCAGACCGGACAACCAGGTACGTTGCCTTCCCTCCCCTCCTTCCCTCCCTCCCTCCCTCCCTCCCTCCCTCCCTCCCTCCCTCCACTCTTTTCTGTTTTCTCCATGATTTCCTTCTATTTTTTTTTAATTGTTCATCACTGCCTTTATCATTCTAATTCCTATTTTCCCTCTCCTCTTCCTCCTCCTCCTATTTCACTAAAAACAAACCAGGCACGAGCATCACCCCCGCTGATTCCGCTGTGCCCATGACGGCCCGCGAGAGGGAGGAGGAGGCAGAGGACAACGATCCTGACAGGAGAAGGGGAGGAGGGGGGGAGGGAGGTAGGAAAGAACATCCGTTGGAGATGATGCCGGAGGGGAAGTAGGGCGGGGGAGGGAGGGAGGGAGGGAGGGAAGGAAGCAGGGAAGGAGGGAGGGGTTATTGTAATAGGGAAGGGGTTGGTGGGATGAGATGGAAGTGGAGAAGGGGAGAGGGAGGGAGGGAGGGAAGGAAGGTGGGGAAGCAAAAGAGAAGAGAGAGAGAAGATCGCAAGCGAATGATCAAACGCACGCTCTTTAACGAGGGCAAGAGACGACGAAACACGAAAACGAAAAAAAACGAAGGATAAGAAAAACATTTGCATAGGCGGAGCAGGAAGATTTCCTCTTATTTGTGCTTGGCCACTGCTATTACTTTTTGGTACTTTTGCCTCAGATTTCATCTCTCCCCTCGAGTCTCAGCTATCTACACCTACACACATTACAGACGCACTTTCTGCTTCCATTCTTCGTTTTCATAATGATTGCATTGACTGAAGCAGCGCCGCCAGGTCCTCCAGGCTCAGTTCCTCCTTTCCTCCCTCCTTTCCTTCCTCGCCGCCACCACCCACGGCAGCAGCACCAGGAGCAGGAGCAGCAGCAGCACCAGGAGCAGCAGCAGCAGCATCATCATCATCATCCTCGCTTCCTCCTCCCTCGCTCACCACCTCAATCCCCCACTCATTCGTCTCATGCACCACCCCCTGCTCCTCCTCCCCTCCCTGCCCCCCTCCCTCCCTCCCTCCCTCCTTCGCCTTCCACAACCCCTTCCACTCCTCCTGCCGCTTCCGACACCAGGAACTCCCACACTCCGGATTCGGCAGCAAGACTTCCCTTGGAAAATGATCCAATAAAGCACTATACCCCAAGTAATAAGAAATATTCCCAAAATTTAATAAATATTTCAGTGAATTTTGGACTAAAAACCCCGCGATGATTCCCATGGTGGTGGGGAGGGAAGCAGCACAGACGCCTTCGCGTCGCAAGGTCTTTTCGTCGATACCACTGGCGACGATGAGGGGGGGGAGGCATTCAAAGCAGGCCGTGCGGCCGGGGAGGAGAGTTTGGATGTGCCCAGAGACTGCGTCTTCGCTTACCCCTGATTCCATCCATACGGTATCAAGTTCATTACAGGCTTGATTTATGGCTGTGCGTGCCGCGTAATTGTCCACGCAGGAGAGGACGAGATCGACGGGGGTGGTATTGGTGAGGCTGCCGTGGGAGAGGCGGTCGAGGAAGTGGTCGAAGTGCGCGGTTTCGGTGATGTTGTACGTGTGCTCTTCAAAGATGACGTCGGGGTTGATTCCTTCAAGAGTGGCTTTGGCGGCGGCTGTTTTGGTTTGCCCTGCTTGTTGGGGGCGGAAGAAGAGGCGATTCATGTTGGCAAGTTCAACAGTGTCGTAGTCGAAGAGGAGGAGCTTGCCGATGCCGCAGCGAGTGAGCATCTCGGCGGCCACGGACCCGACGCCTCCCAGCCCTACAATAAGGATGGACAAGTCGCGGATGCGTTCGTATTCCTTAACGAGGCCCATGCGTTCGAGGGCCATAAGCCGGCTGTAGGGGTTGCTGTCGACGACCTCGGCGGACATGGCTTCGATTTTAGCGCGCAATGGGGGTGGTGGTAATGGTGGGGAGGACGAAGGAGGGGGTGGGGAGGAGCAGGCAAGGGCGGCTCGGAGGGAGGCGACCTCGGCCTGAAGCTCTGCGATCAGTGCAGCGGAGGAGGACGGCGACGACATGATGATGTGTAGGCCTGTGTCATGGTGTGTGTGTTGGTTGTTGATGAGTGTTGTGTTGCTTGTGTTGCTGCGTGGTGGAAAGCAAGACGTTTCCGTCTTCAAGCTTCGCTGTTTGCTGTGCGTTTCCCCAACGCACACGCTTGCATTTCTTTAATCTATGCGAATACAGTCGGGCGACATTCTTTCATTAGAGCCTAATGCATGCCTCTTTGTTCCATTTTACACAAGTGTTGCAGCCGCGCAAAGCGTAGGGCGAGTGCAAAAAAGAAATCCAACCTCCCCACCCTCGGAACATAGAAAATAGGAATGGAGAGCGCCGAGAAAGAAGGAAAAGAAAGGTGGACAAGCAAAGAAAAAGCACTCTCACATGAATCAGTCGCGAATTATTTTTATTCCAAATACGAACCAGCATCGAGTATCCTCCTTCCCCTTTGAGTGCAGCTTCCAAAACCTCTCTGCTCAAGTGCTCTCCACTTACTGCAAAGACGCACGGCAGTAAGGGCAGGTGGGCTCGATACACTTGCTCGCACATCTAGTCACTCAATACTGCAGGCAATGTGCGTGATAATGATGCCGACACGCCAACGGCGGACCGGCGGGGTAGTTGCTGTCAATGGCCTTGAGACACACCGGGCATCCCTCCTCGTCCTCCTCGTCCTCGTCCTCGTCCTCGTCCTCGTCCTTCTTCACACGAACAACCATCGCCACCAAGGACGCTATCAAGGATTGACCCTGGCCATTCTTCTCCACCTCTTCCATTTCAATCACCATGTCCCGGTTACGCTCCGTCTCTTGCACCCTCTCCTGCTCCTCCTGCCCCTGCTTTCCATCCTCCTCTTGACCTTGCATACCTTCTCCTTTATGCGTCGCCTCTGTCGCTGTCGCTGCTGCCACCGCTACCGCTTCCGCCTTTTTCCTTTGCTGGGCTTTCCGCTTCAACTGCTTATGCTTCG
>Ga0105055_10011202_pt1 | contig 11104 bp, 11 predicted proteins | sample BON03_FD_78090 | JGI IMG/M metagenome (GOLD analysis project Ga0105055, IMG submission 78090) | Freshwater microbial communities from Lake Bonney liftoff mats and glacier meltwater in Antarctica - BON-03 | ecosystem: Environmental > Aquatic > Freshwater > Ice > Glacier meltwater | place: Lake... | reverse complement strand
TAAAGAAACACATGAACATAAATTAATAAATATAATAATTGTACCTTGAATACATCATGTGTATATGAACACATATACGCATTTCCCTCCTCGTCCATATTAATATACATGAACATACATAAGAAACATAAATTCATGAATAAAATCAGAATAACTTGACTACACATTGAAACATATAAAGAAACAAATGAACATAAATTAGTAAAGTAAACAAACATAACTTGAAAACATTAAATCCATAATCAAATATATGAACAACCAAATAAATAAATACGACTATTTGTAAAAAATTGATTGTTGTTCCACGTGTGTTTTATCCATCCATGCTCCGTGTTTCTTGATGTGTATTCAGTGCTATGTCTCTTTTATTCGACTACATGTGTATGCGTTTGCCATGTATTCTATGGTTCATTGCGGGAGTGCCTTCGAGCCAGGCGCTTCCGGGCTACCTTATTACTGCACACCACCTGTGTGCATTCCTGGTGTACTTGGCGCGCTAGCTGTGTGGCGGCATAACAACAACAAAACAAAAAAAAGTCCCGGCGACTCGGATCCAGCTTTGAAGCTGTTCTGGACTTGTCCTCTGATGATGATGCTGCTGCGTCGACAGATAGCAATGATGATTTCCAGCGCCTCTATACTTCTTCCTCCCTGCTTCCAACCAGCAGCCATGCCCCCACATGGCAACATGCTGACCCAGCAGAAACAGATGATTCGACAGTCCTACTGTGACATGCTCTTCAAATGGCCCACATATGGATTGTGTCTTAGCAAGATATCAGCATGCAACACCAAGCCCAAATGCAAGGTGTATAAACAGACAGTCAACTTCATTGTCTTCTATCCTGATGATGGTAGCTCTGGTCCGCATCGTCTCTCACTAGACAACTATAACCTTAGACACAGAAGATGAGTCCCTCGGCCACACATGGCTGCTCCTTGAACCCTCCAACGCTTAGCCAACTAGTACATTTTCATATTAGGAAAATATAGCAAATTCGCTCGGAAAAATAACTTCCTAGCGCTCGGCGTTTGCTTTCCGCAGCTCTGCTCGACTGGCCGCATGTTTGCCGCGTCAAGATCACGTGTACAAATCTACCGACGAATCGTGTCGTTTCCACAACAAAAATTTCCATGAAATACGTTCTAAACTGGATTCCACTGAGAATCTGCGTTCGTTTGAGAAATACCCAACCCCACCTTAAGTGGATATATCCTTTGATTTCTGGTGTCCTGTGTGGTAGTTTTTTCTCTGGTGTCCTGTGTGGTAGTTATCTGGTGTCCTGTGTGGTAGTTTTTTTTAAAAAAGAAAACTCCAAAATTGTCCTTTTTTGCAAAAGGTCGGCGAAAGGTTTCTGCAAACCATATAGTATGGATCAATCTGTTTCTGAGCAACATGGTGCATGAATTTTATCCCGGTGCAAATTTTTACAAAAAAGTTACATTCATACATGCTCCACTCCAGTGACCGCCGAGAGGCTCGGTTTTGTGATCCTCAGGGAGGACTTTGGCAGGGATGTTTATTTTCTCCCTCGATCTTTCCTAGTCTTTTTTGAAGATGTGATTGGGGGAAACAAAAAAAATTGCCACTTCTTCGTCGCCAGCAGTGCCCTCACACACATTCGACCACTGCACCCACACCTCCCACCCAACCACACCCTACTTCTCATACCCACACTCTGCCGCCTGTGATGACGGGTCCTCATAAAAGAAAAATTTCACCTCTCTCACTCCCACCCTAATATTCCTTTCAGAGTCATGCTCACACAACTGAAAGCATTCCATGCATGAGGTAAAGTGTACATGTCCCGAGTGTGAATCCCCAACCTTGGCGCTTTACCAATAATAGCCTCGGTTTCCCCTTCGCAAATTTCTTGTCTGTTTGCCTGTTTCTATGAGTCTGTGTCGTGTCTGGGGAGCGCGGCAGCGAGGCGCAACGCGCCGAAGCAGCTGCGCGCCATCAGGGTAGGTCCACACCAGGGGGGGGAAAAATTGGGGTCAAATACCAGGGGTTTATCTAAATTTTCATGATACCGGGGGTTTATCTGGGGCATTTTGGGGGTTTACATGTTGTTTATTCATGTATATTCCTGAATCCGGGGGACTTCATTTTTGCTCATTGATTCGATTTGTTTCACGAAATACCCGGGGTTCTATCCAAAAAATTTCCACGATGCCAGTCCAGTGTCAATGCGGATGACTGTGACTCTGTTTGAGTTCCCTTTTTGCTTGGCCCAGGCCCAGGCCCATGTCCAGGCCCAGGCCCAGGGTCAGTTTTTTTTCGAAGATGCCCCCCTTCTCATCATCCCACACGACACCATCCACGCACCACGCAACAATGCCAATGCCCATGACTGCCCCTACATTGGCGTGCGTTGTGGAGACGGGCATGTTGAGCACAGTGGCGACGAGCACCCACAAGCCATATCCAACGTTCACAAAACTCATGCCCAGAGCAAGTACATACGGGTCGTGTTCGAACTTCTTCACGTCGGTCATCTGTTCATCTTTCCTTTTTTTGTTTTATTTCAATACCGGGGGTATATCTACTTGTATTTTTTTTTCATGATATCGGGGGTTTATCTAATTTTTTTTCTGATTTTCTCCAATACCGGGGTTTATCTGATTTTCCACCAAAAATCTGGGGTTTGTCTTTATCTTGGGATAAACCCCCAAAATTTCAAGGTAAGATTTTATAAACCCCCGGTAGGATTGAAAAAAGTAGATAAACCCCCGGTATTTGACATAAAAACAGATAAACCCCTGGTATTTAGAAAAATCAGATAAACCCCCGGTATTTGCCAGTGAAAAAAATTGATAAACCCCCGGTAATTGGAATAAAATCAGATAAACCCCCGGTATTTAGAAAAATCAGATAAACCCCCGGTAGGATTGAAAAAAGTAGATAAACCCCCTGTTTTTGACCCCCGGTATTTGCTTTCTTCTCTTTCTCTCTTTCAGTCTGTGTTTCGCGCGCTACGTGTTTTGTGTGATTCACATTCAGAATCACCTTGAATATACACATGTATCCCTATTAATATACACATAGAATTACGTGGATAAAACAATGAAAAACACAGTTAAATAATATGAAAAATACGTTTAAATGAATCAAATCGTATGGTTTCAAGTACATTGCATATGTGAAGTAAAAGTTCATTACATGAGATTAAGACTGTTAAATCCAAACACATATCAATACTTACGAAAACAAAATTCTTGACATAAATGTATATATACATGTGTATACGCATCAATACAATATTAAACAATACAAATAAATAAGAATAATAACTGTGAAGCATAAATGAACAAAATTCAATTCAAACAACGCATTTAAGATAAATACATACACCACTTAATAATAATTTCAATACACAAAATAAATCACCAAAACTTCAATGTACCAGATACATGAGAAACATTATTTAATAAATAAATAATTAAAACCTGAATACATTAAATAAACAATGAAATGTATACAGACACAATTCAAAAATACGATATCCTGTAAAAATGAATTCTTGTTTCACGTTGTGTGTTCTTCATGCGTGTTTCGTGTTTCTTAATGAGTGTTTTGTTCTGTTTCTCTTTTATCTGAGTACATGTGTATGCGCTTGCTATGAAGTCCATGGTCCATGGCGGGAGTGCTTCGGCCAGGCGCTTCCGGGCTTCCTTATTACTGCACACCACCTGTGTCCGTTCCTGATGTACTGGGAGTGCTAGCTGTGTGGCGGCAAAACATCAAAAAACTTGGGACTCATATCTTTTTTGAATAATGTCCGACTTATCATAATGATTGGTGCACCGCGGCGCTGGAAGCTGCGATGCCGAAAGTGGATTAGTTTCGAGACTAAGTGCAGCGGTGTTCATATACACCTGCCACGGAACCTGTGCTCCAGAGCATACATTATGCCAGATCTGTCATCAATTGTTCCGGCGCCGCGCTTCGCCGCCATCACGGGATATTATGTGACCATGATATGTTACCCACAGGAGATTTTTTACAAAAAATCATCTGGCCAAAATCCTCCATTGAGCCCCTAGGGAGAGCCTCTCCTTTGGGATTCGCAATGCGCGAGGGGATAGAAGCAAACCAGGATTTTACAATTCTTTGGTACAAAAAATAGATGTTAGGGTCCGAGGTGACCAAATGCTCAAAGTAACTGCATTCAAATTCGAATCGTAGGTCTCTTTTGGGGTTGGCAGTAATCCACGATTATCCGGAGCTTGGGATAGTCTTAGGATTGAAGGTGCTGGCGTGCGCCTTTCCTTGTCTATGAGCGAACGGGGGAGTACAACATCTTAATGTCGGGCTGGGCAGCACCATATTTCTCTTGGGGTAGCACAGGTTTTATTGAAGATGAGGTTTCTTCTCAGAATCGTGCTGACTCCCCGCAAGGGAATGTCGGGGCTTTGGAGTTCATCAGTGGAGCTCATCCAATCAGATTCAGCTTGCACATCAGAAAGAGTTTGGGAGACTGTGCACACGCCAGAGATGCAGTACTTGCCCGGGCAAGCATGACTTATGTTGTGCGGGCCTTGTTTGTATACGGATGACTGTGACTTAGGTTAAGATGTCTTCTGCCTTGGTATGGCACAACATACAACTGTGCGCACATTCCCGGTACGCCTCCATACCCGTCCTGTCTGTGTCCTTGTTATATTTTGAACCTAGTATTACGACGCTCTTCACCCGACGCAGGTGCTGTGGACCTACACTATGTCTGCTGTCGTGTTGAATGATTGCCTAAACGTACCATACCCGTCTACTTATTATACTCCGCCTCCGCCCGCGGTTCAACACTGCCTGACGCGCTCCCCAGGTGCGGTGCCCCTACTGCCCTCTTGCCATGTTTGTTGCTTTCCAAATGTGCCACACCGACAGTGTACACCATTCAGGTACGCCCCTACACCCATCTTGCAGTGTGTACACGTTGTGTCTGTTTCTCCACATGCAGATTTTTATTTTTGTTTTGTTGGCGGGAGGCCGCTTTTTTATTAACTACCAAATCGATCATGGGTTGCCCCCTATCCCCTTTTTTCACCCTGACTCCCTTGAGTGTTGGTACTTAAGGCAAGAGACTGTTGTGAGTGTTAGTGCTTAGGGGGATCAGACGAGGGGAAACTCAGGACGCTATTCAGTGGCTGAGAATGCGCATGTGTGGGGTTTGCATACCCAGGGATGCGAGCCAACCCGTGAACTGGTGGAGTGTTAATCTCAGTTGGCATGTAGAGTGTCTCCGGGCGGTGGTGTACCTTTGGTAGGACTGCAGAAAGAGCTACGCGGCCCGAGTGGATATACTCCCAGGGATTTTACTTCAATCCCAGGGCGGGAGGTGAAGCACTGATTTTCGGGTTTTTATAACCGAACAAACAAACGAACGGAGGAAGAAGCGCTTTTTTCCATTTGAAAAAATGCCACACATAACAAAAGTTCCACACATGGAAGGCTGTCATATTTGATTAGAGTTGAGCAGTGATAACGGCGAAATAGGCCCACGGAGTCGCCCGGGGGCACGTGGCGACGGAGCGCTCCCCTATAAAAAATCCGCTCCCCTCATATTTCCTCATCACTATGGTCCGCTCCAGTGGGCGCGCAACTGCGCGCTGCCAGTGAGCGCTTGTCGCCGCGCGCCTCCCAGCCCGAGTCGTTCGGGCCATCTGGCCCGGGCTAGTTTGTTTTTTCGAGCTGGGTGCTAAAAAATATTTCCACCTTTTTTGTTCAGCTTCCATCCCCTCGACTCGCCCGAGTCAAGGGGAAAACTTGACAGCAGTTTGACGGTTAACTTGAAAGGGTATTTCAGCAGGAACATTTTTTTATGAAACATGTTTCGGACTCGGATGGCAAAATCGTTGTCAGACCTCTAATCCAGAATTTAGAGATGTTCATTTCACTTTCTATTTTTATGGGGATACGAGCACCGGAAGGGGGTCTAACAAAATGTGTGGAAAACTAGCAAAACTTCACCTCAAAAAGTTAAATTATTAACATGCCCAGGACTTTTTCATGAAATGGTTATTTCTTGTCGAATATTTTTTTCGCCATATGCCATTTGACGGGTAAATGCCTTCGAACGTTTGCTTTTTTTCCTTTTTCTATCTTTTTTCTTGACTAGGAGTTATAAGGATCTGTACAGCTTAAGATGGGGTTGGGTGTTTCTCGAACGAATGCGGATTCTCAGTGGAATCCAGTTTCCGCCCAAGAATGGAGAAATCGCACTCTGATCGGCCACGAATCGCTGGTATGTAGTAAAATGTGTTTCTCAAGAACGGAATCAGTCCAATGATAAGTGCCCGTGGTACAATATTTTAGTCACTTTTAAATTCAACTCGGGTCAATATGAGACTAAAATATATGTACTCAGTAATCTCAGTAATTGTCAATTCACCACCAGCTAATACTGAAAATCGGGAATCGACCCATTCGTGAATGATCAGAGTGCGATTTCTCCATCCTTGGGCGGACAAGTCATTTCATCAAATTTGTTGTTGTGGAGACGACACGATTCGTCGGTAGTAATGTAAACATGATCTTGACGCGACAAACCTGTGGGCAGCCTGCAGCGCTCGAGCATGTCTGCGGGAAGCAAACGCCGAGCGTTAGAACATTATTTTTCCGAATGAATATGCTATATGTTCTTAATACCAAAATGAAGAGGGAACTAAGATCTAGGTCTGTGCAATTTTTGGGTACTTTTGTAAAGAGAACCGCTGCACAACGGCGACTTCTGGGAACAAAACATGTATGGCCCCAGAAAAAATCAGAATTCGGCATTGCACAGCGGCTCTCTTTATGCAAGTACCCAAAAAGTGCACAGACCTAGATCTTAATCTCCACCGTGACTGAATTTGGGTATTGGGAACATATAGCAAATTCGCTTGGAAAATCTTTTCTCTACATTTTGATATCAGGAACATAACAAGGGCCATAACTGAACATAACAAGGGCCATAACTTCCCTACAACACTCGCAGGTTGCCTCGTGATCGTCGGGGCCTTTCACTGCAAGGCCCCGACGATTTTGTGGCATTTTATTTTTTTCCCAACAAATTTCGGCTTTTTTTTCGATTTTCACCCCCTTTTTTTTTGAAATACTGTTTTTGCATCTTGTTCCCCTCGTTTTCCCGCGCCCCAAAACTGTGCCAAACACCCCGAGAATACCTCTCCTGTACCCCGCACGGTGGATAAAATGCATTTACGAAACGCATTTATGCGTTGATCTGCCGATTTTTCAAAAAAACGTGTTTTTGGGGGTGTAAAAGGGCATGCCCTTTTTCATTCATTTACCTTGACTTCGCGATACCCCCCAAAATACAATAAAGTGCAAAAATCCTCCGACGGGAATTCCGAACTTCGTGTGGCGCACGGCAGCTGCAGGGCTAAAGCGCGCCCGCGCTCGGGAAGAACCGCAGACATGCGCGAGCGCTGGCCGCAGGGTTGCCGCGTCAAGATCACATTTACATTACTACCAACGAAACGTTTCGTTTCCACAACAACAAATTCGATGAAATACCTTGTAAACTGGATTCCACTGAGAATCCTCGTTCGTTCGAAAAATTCCCAACCCCACCTAAGGTGAATGGTCAGGATCATACACTGAAACGTCGCTCCTTGCACGAAAAATCGTCCTGCGCGCATCTTGGCTCGCCATAGGTCCCTCTGGTTTGAACCAACAGCGACCGCCTTCGGCACAGACTGCGTGCATACGCCTAGAGTTTGCATAGATTCACGTGTCAGGCGGTGTGCATCAAAGGACTCTACTTTTGTATGGGCTCTGACTCGGACTCGGATCAACTCCTTCCCACAACGTGACTCAGGCCGTGACCTTGCAACTTGGTTCTGTCCCAATCCCTGATTGTCTCCTATCCCGTATTTGTAGATTTTCGGAGTTCCCTGGAAAAAGCAAGCGTTGCAATGTGTTGCGCACATTTGCCTCAACAATTTGTACGAGAAAAAAAGACCAAAAAAAGAAAAGGCATGAATCGGCTGGAATACTCAAAAGAATGCGGAAGATGATGGCCATGTATCGTCCGGATTCTTTTGAAGTACAGTTTATGTTAACCTCTCCCCAAAAACTGTCATGTCCGAGTCAACTAAAATCATTTACAACACTACACGAACAAAGAATGTCGGATTTGCGTTCATTATTGAGCTTCTGGCCATGAACAGAGACGTAAAGAGATTCAGAGGAGGGAAGATGTACATATATGATTATTATGATTATGTTGATGATTACAGCCCGGTCCCGGAAAAATAAGATCCGAAATGGTCATCAGAATGGAAATCGGAACGCTAAATTGTCAATTTAGTTTCTTTTCAAAATAACAGTTTGAAAATAAACCTGTGATAACCATTCAGGATTGTGATTTCCATTCTGGCGACCATTTCGAGTCTCATCTTTTCTTTCTTTCTTTTTTAGGTGGTGAATACCCAACTTAAACACTGGACTAAGCGGGTGGTGAGCACCCAATTAATCATGATGTTTTCCGGATCGGGCTGTATGTACAGCCATGTACATAAGTATGTGTATATGGACAGTTGTCTTGATTTAATCTCGTTCTTTTATTTTGGATTTTTTGTAAATATATTGATATATTCACATTTTTTGTTTGTTAAATATGTTGATATAATATTCATGTATACATAGGTATGCATACGTATTTAGATGGATCGACTCGGAGTGGACACGGATAGAAACGGTGTTTTGAACGCATTAAAAATAACAAAAAAGCAACATAGATGTTGGTTTTGGTTTTGGTTGGTTGAGCCGCCACACCGCCAACCCTCATGGGTATTTATGGTCTAGGTAATCACTTAAAAAAACGTGACGAACAAAAACAAGACTCATGGAATTGTTTGTTTTGTCTTGTTCTGTGTTCTGTTCATACCTGATACATTTTTTATGGTGTGTTTTTTTCTGTTCCTTTTTGCTGCCTTTTGGTTACGCGTACGACTTCAGATCCGAGTCTATGGCGGGATATTGTGCCGGAAGCTTGACGGTCCGTGCATTACTGTGCACCACTCGTATGCGTTCCTAAATTCCAGATAGGGTTAGCGGTGTCGCGTCTTAACCAACCAAAACCAAAACCTATCTGTACAAGGGATCGGAAACGAAAAGACCACAATCGGATGCTGGCACTGCCGCGAGCAGCATAGTGAACCAATTTTAGTGTTATCTATGTTCAACGGTGTTCAAGTTTGTCAGCTTTTTTTTTGTGTATTACGCTTTGTTGATAAAATTGATATCTCCGCGTGTATTTTGTAACTACTCCAAGATATTCAAATCCAACACAGTGCCTATTTATCGTTTCAGGAGATTTGAAATTTTGTTCACTTTGTGATTTTCATTTTCAAAAGTTGGTCACTGACTGGGTCTTCATAGGTGCAAATTTGGTACCCGGAGATTAGAATTCGTACCAGGGTTTAATTCGTTTCCGAGCCTCCATCAGTACCCTCCTTTCCATCCATATATCATATAGTAGTATATTTATATATTTATATGTAACTATGAATATATATATACACATAGTACATAAATGAGTTCTTTTTTCATTTATCATTGTGTTCTGTTCTGTGTTTTGTAAATGTGTAGTCTGTTGTGGTTATTATGTGAGTTGTTGTTTTGTTCGTCTGTGTTGCTTTTGTGTTTACGTACGTCTTCAAATTCATTGCGGGAGTGCCTGCGAGCCAAATTGCCGTTCTTTTTTGTGGGCGAAACATTTTTCATTTTTTCCCGGAAGTTGCCAATGCGCAGCGGTTCTCTTTTCGCAAGTACCCAAACAGTGCAGAGACCTACATCTCAGTCTCCTCTACATTCTGATATTAGGAACACATAGCAAATTCGCTCGGAAAAGAATTTTCTCGCGCTCGGCGTTGTCTTTCCGCAGCCCTCAGGCTGCTCGAGTGCTGGCCGCAGGTTTGCCGCATCAAGATCACGTTTACAGTACTACCGACGAATCGCTTCGTTTCCACAACAACAAATTCGATGAAATGCGTTGTAAACTGGATTCCACTGAGAATCTGCGTGCGTTCGAAAATCCCCAACCCCACCTGAACACCCCCTCCCGTTTTTTTCTGGAGAAGAAGTTTCTGGAGCTCTTTAGGAACCTCAGTAGCAGCTTGGGAAAAAAGATACATGTGTCTTGATGTGCCGTATCGTCGCACGCCGCCTCTCCGACTTTGCAGGCTGCGTAACAGGGCTCAGCTGACAGCAGATCTGTCCTGCTCGTCTTGACGCTGTGACTTAGCAACCCCTCAGTTGGAATTGAACCACTGTATTAAAAAAAACAAATCACTCAGACAGAAGAGCGTGAGGCATGCAGTCACGCCATCGCAATGCGCGGCGCCTTTCTCACGCTCCATCTTTCTTTCTTTCCCTCAGTCTTGAACGCTCTGGTTTAAAGGCATCAGAATGGAGCGCGAATGGTATGCAAGGGTGCATCAAAGACTTGCATCACTGGCATCTCACTGCGTTGCGTCCTCCATACTGAACATGGACAGGCCCATGCACGACTCGGCCGACACATCCGAGTACAGCTTTTGCCTGCTATTACTGCGTGCAAACAACGTCATACCAGCGCTCGATTCGGCAGCCACAAGCTCATCCTCCGGAACCAAATGGTTGGGGGCACGATTAAAGAAGGTGAACCCCGCAAACCCCTCCATCAATTCCAACACGTCGTCGTCATTGAGCGCCGACACCACCGAGCTCATCGAACCCACCGGTGTCATTTTGTAAGACGACTTGAAAGATGCGTCCTGGCTACCCCTGGTTGACGCCTGAGACAGCGCCCTTGAGATCTCGACCTCGTCCATACCCTCCATCTTCCACGAGAACATACCCATTCCACACACACTGTCCAAGGTAACATCATCAGCTGGTGGCTTCACGGGTCCCTCCGGGGCAAACATGGTCATGCCCGCTTGCGAGTTTGTAGCACAGATGTTCGTGGGCGCCGTCCAACCAGCGGGCTTTTCAAAGAGGCTCATACCATTCAATGAGTCCTGCACAGCGAATTCGCATGCAGTCTCTCCGAGCTTTTTCATCCTTTTCTTGCTCTCCTTTGCAGCCGGTGCGTAGGTAAACATGGACATTCCGCAT
>Ga0105055_10011201_pt1 | contig 11104 bp, 11 predicted proteins | sample BON03_FD_78090 | JGI IMG/M metagenome (GOLD analysis project Ga0105055, IMG submission 78090) | Freshwater microbial communities from Lake Bonney liftoff mats and glacier meltwater in Antarctica - BON-03 | ecosystem: Environmental > Aquatic > Freshwater > Ice > Glacier meltwater | place: Lake... | reverse complement strand
CTCGATCGCTCAACATAGATGGGATTCCACAACCTCCATCGAAAATGCCAAAAGTAAAATGTCCTGTATGCATCGCTTCCAAAGCAACTCGACACGAGAGGCCCTCAGCAACAACAGCTGATACACGATCAGCATCCGGACCGTGGCAAGATATTTATTCGGATCTCTCAGGCAAAATGCGCATCTCATCCATATGTGGATATCGATACTTCGCCGTCTTTAGTTGCGCATGGTCAGGTGCCAAAAATGGTGAATTTATAGCACGCAAGAATCACTTCATCGATGCATATTGTCGATTCCTAGCAACTACAGGCATCAAGCCACAATACATCAGCACGCTTCGAACAGATCAAGGAGGAGAATACATCAACCATCAGATGCAAGCTCTCCTCAACGAACATCTAACGAACCATGTCGTCCGTGCCAAAGTTGAACACCATTCAGTAGGAGCAGCTGAAACTGCAGTGAATAATCTACGACACAGTGCACGAGCCATGATGCTACACGGAAATGTATCTACACGCTTCCGGCATTTTGCCATAGCTCATGCAGCATACATCCACAACGTGACATCACTGTCTCGCATCGGCAAATCCAAAACGATCTTCGAGCTACTGTTCTCAAAAAGGGCAGATCTTGCGCAAGTGCCACCCTACGGCTGCTTCGCCACCGTATATAAAAATAGTTGGCGAACCCTTCAAGATCAAAGCTTAGACCTTCCATCTGATCAAGGCGTCTTCATCGGCATAGCGAAGCACACCGGCGTAATCGGCTACTGTGTGAGTGACGGATCACGAATCATTGTCACACGTGAAAATCTTGCATTCGATCCACACCTGTACCCGTTTCACCAGAAACCAATCTCTGCTCCAGCCTGGCAAATATTTCATAATCTCACTCAAGCAGCAGCGCAAGGAAGCACGCAACATTCCATTCCATCAACAGATCAACCAGAAGCACAAGAGTACGCCTTATCCGAATCAGTCGTCGACGACTCTCTTCGTTCCGAAACTCAAAACCTCAACCATAATGCAGTAACACAAGAACAAGCTGACAAACAAGACTCGTCCGATTCTGATGCAGCATCAGATGATGATGACGACAAAAGCACTCGCATCTCATCACAGCAGAAGAGCACTCCCGCTGCCTTCTAAGCAAGACCCGAAAATCATAACGTACAAAGGAAAGCAAATCTTCTCCAACAATACAATTCCAACAAAGAATATTCAGATGATCGCAATTTTATTCTTGACATCGCCATCACCAAACACTTTCCAGGACACGGCTCTTTCGACAGAAAGATCACTGAATATCATCCAGCAAATGACAACTACTCCATCACTTATCAAGACGACGATTCAGAAGTAATGTCACACTCAAATGTCTTGAAGTACATAAGAGGCACTAAACAACACGAGGACACCACGAAAACCAAAAGGCACTCTACAGCGCCTTTCAAACAGCCATGTCATCAACCACGTCTCAATCTGACAACGTACCAGAAAACTACAAAGACGCACGAGCTACACCAGACGTAGCTGACTGGATGAAAGCCTGCGACGTAGAAATGGGCAAACTACGATCCTTCGGATGCTGGGAGGTCCTACCACGATCATCCCTGCCTCATAATGCATCAATCATGACAAGTCGATGGACATTCAGATATAAAATAAACGAACTTGGAAACCTAAAATCGGTCAGCCATCGATCGAGATTCGTAGCCAAAGGGTACTTTCAAGTACAAGGTCTGCACTTCTTCGAGAATCACGCTCCAGTTGCCTCATTCATAAAGTTACGTTTACTCTTCGCACTCACAAGCATTCCAAACTTTCAAGTGCTACAATACGACGTATCTATTGCCTTCATTCAAAGCAAGCTCGACTCCAACCATCCACCAGTTTACTGTGAATGTGCCGAAGGATACGAAGATCGACGCAAATACATTTATCGTCTTCATCGCCATCTACGGCATGAAAGACAGTCCTCGATGATGGGGTCAACTATTCGCAAGCGTCTGCACAGACTTCGGACCTACACGCCTCAAAAGCGACGAATGTGTCTTCGTAAAATTTGTCAACAATTCAAAGACCCAAATCCAAAATGTGCAACCAAACCTGGCAAATATTATCGAAGCCACTGCTCTCGTACCCGAAAACGACAGGATCTATTCGGACTGTCCGCATGCTACAGCGATACTAATTATCGCCAGCTACGTCGATGACGACCTTGCATTAACGAATTGCGCAGCCCTAGCAGCAGAATTTGAAGTACATTGCAACGTCAAATTTTCTGTAAACGCCGAAGGACCTGTCAACTGGTATCTATCCGTCAAACATGACCGTGATCCAATTTCAGAAGCAGCGTCCGCTCACCAGCACCTCTCTACTCTCACATCTGGAGCCCAACGATGTAGGACGCCTTGTCTTTCAGGGAAACAGAAACGAGAAAAGGATCTTCACCAGCTGTCTAGAGCCATTCTAAATCATCTGAAGGAAAATCAGTGCTGGAGCCAACACAACCTCCACACGTTAAAAAGAAACCGCATGAACAGTCAGGAACTCTCGGAGGAGGACCAACGGGCGGGAGAAGCGGCAGAAGTTGTAATTAAGATCCTCTGTGGGATCGGAGGGGGAGAGCCGGACCAGCCAATGGTCGAGGGGACGGATCCTCGTCCGGATTACTTGGGATCTCCACGTCTTTGGGAAACATTGTTAAGGCCCGATACAGCGCTACTCATGGGACACTCTACACTCAATCATATTTGGAGTGGGCTGGGGAAACTGGTTCGCCACTATCACAAGCGTATGTCGTTCGTGGAACCGTATCACCCAATCACGAAGAATAAAGGCAACACGCATCACAGTGGATGATTGGATATGGTCATACAGACTGGGCGAAGGACTGAGAAGAAACGGAGTGGTCCCCCAGTTATACAGAGAGATCAGGGCTAACTAAAGCTACCACACCATACGCACCATCCATCTGGGGGACAACGCGATCCAAAACAAGGCAGGCTGCCATACAGCGATAACTATGTCACAAAGTTTGTGAATCAGCACCTGGCCTGCTAGAACTCTGTCTATACGACACCTCTACTGAGATCAGATTCAGAGCGGCCAAGACTCTGGCCATAGGAAGGAAACAGCCAAGGCCACGACTCTCCCCTTCGTACTCCGTTTTGATGATACATTATTCCCCAGAGTGGCATAGGCACAGGGTCTGAGGAATAGCACCTTCTGTGACCCGGATGAGGCTGAATCAGCTCACACATGCTTGGAAAGAGCTGCGACGAGACCGAACTCAGAACCTGGATTGCAACAACTTAATGGAGCTGTTCGGCTACGATGAAATTATGGGGGGAGCACCCATACGCCTGAAACCGGATGGCATGATCGAAATCTCAATCAGAGACGTAGATGGGAGGACTTTCTGGATCTATGGAAGGATCAAACACCTGGAAACAGACTCTCTGTCAATAGGAGTAACATTCAGAGGAACCTGTAACAAAACAGGAGAATGGTCCCACATTTGGAATAGGTAGGACATGGGAGTCTCCTGGCGGCTCCCTCCGAAGAACTACCTAAACGAAATACGCCCAGAGAGACTTCTTCAAAAGTGGCGTCTTCAAACCAAGGGCATCACACCTTGGCACCACCCCCGGTATGGATCCCACTGGATTAGAATGCAACTAAGAGGAGCCTGGTCCTACAGACCCCATCAGCAGGCGGTACATAGATGGCGCACGACAGCGATAGAACAAGAGCATCTCACCCGAGAATCCTGAAACTTTCAACGAGCCAAAGTAACAGATGTCAATCAGACACATCAGCCACATCTACATGCGGCATCCCCCAAGGTAGAACCCACGTATGCAACAGCCGACCTGCACTATCTCAGAGGCCTCCCAGGCTAACACTTAGGACGCATACATTGGGCTTATGGCTCGGCCAGTGTAGACATCCACGGGATGCCCTTCTTTGAGCCAGAAAGAGACCCTCCTGCGGGAGCTGAAACGGGGACACTACTGGACAAGAACATCCTCAGAATTATCCTATTGGCACCAAAGGAAGAACACGAATGGATCGACAAGCTCAGGATGCTACGTAGGGTACACAGCCTGCGGTTGCAGGAAGCCAGAGAAATTTACCCAGACCAGTCGGACCGCCCATTAGCCGGTAAGCCCACCTGGGGCGAAGTCTTCCACAAGAGCCGGGACCGAGCCCGGGGATTTTTCAAGGTAATAAAAGAACAGCCACACCTATCTCACTACCCAGCAGTGAAAGACATCATGGAATTGCTGGAAATATTTCCTGCCACCCTGGACATCCAACTGAGCTCGGTCTCAGAACTGGCAGCGAGGCTTATCCTTGACTGAGACAACCCCGAAAAGGGTGACACAGAAGAATTCAATCTAGACCCACACTCTCATGCAACGACTTTACATGCCATTCTCTCCCCATTGCATACGGCCACACCCCTATGCGGCAAGAGATACCCAACACCGGATCCTAGACGATAGGCGCCTTCTAGGGACCCTCATCCTGCAGATCTTGACAATAGTTCCACACCGGCTGCCCTCATCTACAAACAAACCCATGGACACACTAAAGGTGCCCACCCGCAACAAACCCCAGTCAAAAAGTGAAAGAGCATTGGGAAACCACAATGACGGTGTTCTAAATCATCCTGCAAAACCATCAGGGCATGGAAATTCGAGATATAGGTAAAGCCGGGACGGGCAGTGCCGAAACCCTTTTTGATGTGGTAAAGTCACAACTGTTCGCGAGATCCAAGGAATACACACGGATGTCACTGAATGCTTACGAGGCCTGGAGAGGGGTAAAACATAACGTAGCCGTCTTCCTTTTTGGGATCGGGAAAGAACTCATGCTGGACTGATTGAAGTATAGATGGTCTATAAAAACTCTCAACCCCGAGCTATGAGACACCGCTCAATGCGAGAAATCCATAGAACGGGCCTCATCTTGAAGGACACGTTATCACTCAGACCATCCAGTTGATTGTCTTAATCATGACAACGTTCCTTCCCGATATGTGGAATAGAAGCGACGCCAATCCAGGAAACTCACGGCGGAACCACAGAAACCTGCGGTTCTTCCAAACATGCAGTCTGTGGCTCCGGGAGCTTGCAGAAGACAGCATCAACCACCTGAAGGCCATTAGCCACATAGGGCTGGGAACCCGCATTCAGACATTGAAAAAGTACTAAACCATGACTCGGACACACAACTCAATGGCATCACATGCCTTGATCTTCTGAGCTCCTCCGAGATACATAGTGAGAACATCCGACAACAATGGGGACTACACACACTTTTCGACCTATTACCACTACGACTTCAAGACTACACTGCGGAAGAGGTCGGGGAAGAAAGAGAATTTCCAAGGAGCAATCTTAAATTTGCCCTCCGCACAATTAGACACATTACAGAACCGACTCTAGCAAATGGATCTGACCCAACGTCTTGCTCCTCAGCTAATCTTCTTGCAGCCACATCTATTATGCACATTTGCCAGAGCGACGAAACCCTTACAGGACTGGCGCGCAAAATAGTCGTCAACTTGATACGGACGCTCAACGCCACCACACGGTCTTACCACCCCACCGTAGAGCTAGCAGGCACATTGGAAGCGGAAAGCCACGACATTGAACCGACGGTAAGGGCGCTTTTCAACTCGTCCTCTCAACATCATATCTCACAAAACACGGGTGTAAAAATCCTCGAAATCCGGACACCGGAGGATTCAGATTTTCGGATAGAGACCCAGGGGATCGGAGGATTGAATGAAGACACACCATCACGGGCACCACGTTCAACACGCTCCCGGTCCTCACCCAGCTCCGAGTAACATGCTGGCATAGTTTGAAGAGGACTTGGACAAGAATAAGGGGGAACGTCAGAGGCACCACACAACAACTCATTCAATTGCTTCTATGGAAACACCCCTTCGCGAACATGAGATCGTATCTCATGCAGATCCAGGCCCACATCAACCACCTAGGAAGAGACCCATCCTCCGCCCCGACTCGGAGAATATGCCTTGGTACCCTGATCTCCGAACTGGAAAAGGAGCATTGGGGGCTCTTCATTCGAATCCTACACTGGGATGGTGGATGGAACGGTGGGCACTCCCTCAACTATCCACTAAACCACCCTGAGGATGAAGCTATACTTTCGGTGGAAGACATCACAGATGACCTGGCCTTCGAATAATGGGTGACAAACGGGGGTTCGGGCAATAGAATCCTCGGAAATCGTAATGCCTTCCCAACACAGACAAAGCTTAGCTGCTAGGTAATACCTTCCGCCGTACAAGTCACATTGATCGTCCACCATCTGCACTCATCCACCCTTTGGCGTAGAAGCGTACTCAATGGAACATTCAAATACAGGCTTCTCGGGCACACACATTCCAAAACGTTAGATATAATAATACCCTCATTTAGTGCTATGATGTGCATGGACGTTTTTACACCCACCATGAGTACACTGGGCCTTCCCAAATCGGACTTAGCTCCCCTATGACACAGTACCACTGTATACGCTATGCACACATGTGAGCCCCCTCCCACCCTCCGTATACAGCACAGCCTTAACACACTTCGGATCCAAGGCATCCAACAGGATTTTCGCCAGGCATCCAACAGGTGCTGCCGTGGCCAGCACCCTAGTCTGGTTAAAAACCAGACTAGGGTGCTGGCCACGGCAAAATAGATTCACCTTTTCTCTGCCCCAAAGGGACCGAGACTTCTTGGGGCCCGGCTTGTATGGCAGCTGATACAGAGATTAAGATGGCAGACGAAAACTTCGTCAAGATACAGGAATCGGCAGGGAGGGATATATGGTCGGTAGATAGCACAAATTGTAAAATAGTGCGAATCCATAAGTTCGATACGGATATAGACGACCCTCCACTAATGAATGTTGGAGGCAATTGGGTCACAGGATCTCATTTAATCCTCCAAAGTCGCCTCCCCGGGTTTCTACTCGGGCATTCGAGTACGCTCAATAAGGTTTGACAATGCTATGGAATTCGGTTAGTCTAATCACTTCAAATGATAAGTGAAAGCTAAGGGCGCTGCATTGTGCCCTATTGTAAATTACAATCATACTCTCAACTCTAAAAGCGAATGCTAAGTGCGGATCACCAAAGAACACGTGCGCTGTATGTTCCTCAGCTCAAATGCTCCTAGACGCCTGTAGCCATTTGCTCTGCAACATTTCTGTAGAATCTTCGGGTGTTGCCCCAAAACAAATTGCATCGCACCTTTGAGACTCGTCGGCTCTTAATGGCAACTCACAGCTAACCTTGGATGAGATTTTCATGCTTTGGGCAGTTACTGTATTGAGCATTTTCCACAAGAAAGTAAGCTCGTGGAAAATACAACCCTCGACGACCGTGGTCTCGAGGGTGCTTTCCTTATGAGCGACCACAGCACACCAATCTTCTGGATGTGGAGTTTCAAATTCAACAAACCTATGAAAATTTGTGATGATGTTTAATCCCACTTACCCTTTTCGTGACCCTTCTGTCCTTCAGCACCCAGGTGATCTCTCACACAAAGATATTCGTGCTATGCACGAAGCCGACGACGGTTTTGACCAAGATGCTGTCTCTGTTCCACAACATGACTTGCGTTCTCACGCGGCACAAGTGCACGATGCACCCGGCCATGCTGCTTGATTTGAGCGCTGACAGCAAGTGGACGCATCCAACGTAATAGGTGATGCTAATGCTCCACAGCGACAAACTCACGCACGCACACATCACCCTCAACACTTACCAACTGCTGCCTCCCCCGCATCTGCCACGCAAGAGATCTGGGAGTCTTAGGCCTTAAATTAACATTTGCCCTCTTGATGCGGTTTCCCCTTTTCTAAACACTCTCTGCTTCTCCAATACGAGTGGAACCAACCTTCTTCGTCTCAATTGTGCTTTGTTTTTGGTTCATCTCTCTCCGTCCCATAATTCTGGCTTGGGCTGTTGTGTGTGTACGAGCAGTACAGCCCGAATTGGGTAAAGAAATAATGGTGTTGAGTGGGAAAAACCAATAGCAAGATCAATAACGATCTCCATCAGAATGAGGTAATGAACGCAGGGCTCGAAAACTCGTTGGGGCTGTACCCGCTCGTCCCACGCAGCATGTGGGACAGAGCTAGAGTGTGTTTTTGATGAATGACACAGGGACATAGTACGATCGTCTTGTATGATGTATGACACATTGTTTGTCAAGATCAATCAAAGTGCTTGTCGCGTGTCTCTCTACAACACACTGCAACACACTGCAACACACTGCAACACACTGCAACACGCTGCAACACGCATTATTCACTGTAACACACAGTATTCTCAAGATCAATCAAAATGCTTGTCGCGCGTCCCTGTGCCATATATCATGTGCTGCAGTGTGTTGGAGTGTGTTGCAGTGTGTTGGAGTGTGTTGCAGTGTGTTGCAGTGTGATACAGTATATTGCAGCATGTTGCAGTGTGTTGCAGTGTGCTGCAGTGCGACACGTGTCCCTGTGCCATACATCATTAACCATTTTGTGTCCCTGCGTCATATATCATAAGATCAATCAAAATGCAGATGGATTGGTTTTGACCAGTAATGTCTGTTGCATTGAATAATGCGTGTTGCAGTGTGTTGCAGAGTGTTGCAGTGTGTTGCAGTGTGTCAATTTCCATGGACGAATCATGACCGTACCTGTTTGACACAACCAGCATTTATGACACGGAGACACACGACGATACTGAACTTTTATTCATATCGTCGCAGTGTGTTGCAGTTTGTTGCAATGTGTTGCAGCGTGTTGCAGGGCGATATTTATCTTGACCAATAAACTAGTGTCTTATGGTGTCACGCCGGCAGTTGATTCTTGCACTGTCTCTTCCCTATTAATATCGGTAATCTTAGCATTAGTCAACTGTCACGATTAGCGCTGGTCTTGACACATTCAAGACATAACAATGTCTGTTCTTTCACTCGGATTCGATGACAACAGACCTATGGTTTTCATAAAACAAAAGAATCCATCTGCTCCACCCTGCCCTGCAACTTAGCGGCGTCGTTGCACGTGTGGTCATTGACCTAGCACAGCTTGTTGGGCTTTCAGCCACTGACACGAGTGGTGTGATGGGCAGGGAATCCTGATTTTCCAATCGAGCTTGTGTATTGCTGTTAATAAACCTGTTCTAATGAACATGTTGCCGATTTATAGTTTTTCAAATGTCACCCGCGTCGGGAATGCGGCGATCTAGTGGTACGAAACAAACCATTTAGTGTTGTAAGTGGCACCAAATTTGGCATTTGTTGTCAACTTGAATTCATTGGCGTATTCTTATGTGTGAATCAGCAGAAACGATGTAATACACGATTTTGACAGAGAAAAGAGTCTGACTCACATTGAGCTGACGTTTGAAACACGACAAAATGGAAGCACATCACAGGATGTACCACTCACCTCGGTGGTTGTAAATCTTGTCAGCCGGTGACGGTGGAAACTTGGAATGTGCGTGCGTGCAGTGTACTGTTGTCCCTGAGTCGCTGACGCTCGTCCCACGTGAAATATGCCGACTGGATTTATGAATGCCAAATCCTGTTCCTTCTTATTTTGAGACGAGTCGAATCTGACTATTGTCTGCAATGAATGAGGCGGAATGATTTGGGTGGTGAAGACAACTTGGACTCTGGGAAATTTCTGGGTTTTTCCATAAATGCTTTCATTGCCATCAATTCTTTTCTGGCGCACATCAATGACAGGCAGCAGACTCGCGCGCAAATCCGTGTAATACTTTGAAAATATCACGCGGTACTTGATAAATTCCGAGAGAAAGCGCATATCCTCGTCTTGATGATAGTACTGTCTGAGTCTCCAGAATGTGGGGGGTACACGGAATTAATTGCAGAAAGAGTCTGGAGAATGCGGGGGGCACACAGAAGCATGGAATGTAGTTGGCCCCGGACAGCATGAGGTGTTTGGATTTTTTTGAAGTATTTTGCAGATTCTGGAAGGATCTGACGTAGAGGCCGGCTGAGTCATGGGAACACTGAGAAATCATGGTTCGCGCCAAACGTGTGATTAGTTGCCCACGAGTCCAATTCCGCCAGGAATGTGCCGTCGGCACATATTTTATACTTTACGATTCGTAGCGAAGCAAATTTGCGGTCCACAATATTTGAATATTTTTTCTTTGTGAATACCTCCACCACTCGCGTACATCGCAAAAAAAAAAATGCTAACAAGATTCCTTTGATTCATTTTCAGACGCACTATCTGCATACTTGGTGATCAGATTGCGTCAGCAGATCGTATAGTTGGTATTTACTGTCGTATTTGAAAACGTTGATGTCTCATATTTGACCGTGACATTGTCACCAGATTGAAAATTCTCTAGAGGCAGCAGGTCATCGAACCGTTTGCACCAGCGCTAAGCGACGGCTCTAGGGTTTCGCAAATCTTTTCTGAAGATACGTTTCAAATCAAACACGCCATCTACGCCGTTGGAGCTATCCGGTTTCATTAATTCACTACACCACGCACGCTGGCCTCCTACGGCGGCGCGTTCTATTCTGGTATCTGAGATGTTCCATGTCACTGTCGCTCCATGAGGAAAAACGAACATCCGTCTGGTAATTGGTGTTTTCAGGGGGACAAAAACGGTAAGCACATTTCTAAAAAGGGTAAGCACATTCAGCAAAACATTCGTCGATGTGACCTTACACAATTAATCCACGAGGCAAAATAATCCAAAAAACGAATCCACAACAAAACGTATCTTGGAGGCATACTCATTTTGTAGACTAATATACCATATGAAAACTAAACCACAGGGCAACCATCATTTATCTGCACGTTTATTGGAAAAATTTACTCTTCTTTCACCCCCCCCCCCCTGCTCTCTGTCTCATGTATATATATGTATATATATATGTTGATATATGTATACATACATGTACATATTTATTTATATATATACATATAAACGTGTACATATGTATATATATATACATATATGTATATATATATATGTATATACATATGTATATGTATATATATATATATTATATATATATTGATAT
>Ga0105055_10011200_pt1 | contig 11104 bp, 12 predicted proteins | sample BON03_FD_78090 | JGI IMG/M metagenome (GOLD analysis project Ga0105055, IMG submission 78090) | Freshwater microbial communities from Lake Bonney liftoff mats and glacier meltwater in Antarctica - BON-03 | ecosystem: Environmental > Aquatic > Freshwater > Ice > Glacier meltwater | place: Lake... | reverse complement strand
GGTAGGAAGGAGGGAGGGAGGAATGACGGGGCGGAAAATGAGTTGAGGGAAGCAACAGAGGGAGGGAGGGACGGAAGGAGGGCTGAGCTCGTTTTTGGTGAAGGAGGAGGCACAAGGCACCTTTACTCCTACACTGACACAGAGATAGATAGGTACACACACGCACCAATATTGTCGCGCTTTGATTTTGTGTATTTATGTCTTTTCTACTTATTGTTCTCTTTTTTATTTCCGCGTTTACTGATACATATATTAAGATGCATTTATAGTAAAGGAAAGAAATAGGTAGAAAGTGGGATGGCTAGACCGTCTTTTCGATTTTTTTTTGTGGTGGTTTGGTGGTTGGAAGGTATTAGATTAATCAAATAATTAGATGAATGTGCTTAATTTTCTGGGGTGCAGAGAGCTGATGATAGGATGTGTTCATTTGGAACGCAGGAAAACGAACCTGTGTCTTCTATGTAGATATACATGAGTAGATTTTTGTATGTGCGCGTGTGTGTGTGTGTGTGCGTCTGTGTGTGTAGTCAAGTGCTTGTGATCCCTCCCCTTCCTTCTTCCTTCCCTCGCCCCCTCCTCCTTACTACCCTTCCTCCCAGCATCACACAGTCAGAGGACGGGCTCACGCTGAGTAAGATTAGCGCGTTCCTCGTCTTCTCCGCCTCTCCTTTCCCTTTATTTCCTAGCCAACCGAAACCAAGGGCAACAGCTTTTCTGTCCCTTATTCATCTTCTCAGCCACGCTTTCGCCCAACCCCACCAACGAAAGGGAAAATCAAGCATTAAAGCAACTACACGAACAACAACAAAAAAGGGAGGAAAGAAGGACCAAATGGAAGGCAAAATACATATAGAAGAAGAAGAAGAAAAAACAATCGGGTTCGATCTGATCCAAAAAAAAATATTGAAACGCTCTTCTTCCCTCCCTCCCTCCCTCCCTCCATTCCTCCCTTCTTGCTACTGCAATTGTTCGTTCAAATCACCATTGTCTTTCTTTTCCTTCTTTATTCTATTGCATCGGTATTCGTGCGTGCCCATCCGATGATGCCTTTCTCTCTCTCTCTTTGTGGATCTCTTCCCTCTACTTTTCCCTCTTACTGGCAGTGCAGCAGCAGCAGCAGTGGACCCTAAAAGTCTAGTGGCGGTGCAACTGCCTTATCCCTTCTTCCCCGTGTCTTCTCCCCTCCCTCCTTTCCTCGCTCCCTCCCTCCCTTTTTTTTGCCTCTACTAAATGCCCGCTCAAATCAAGGAACGACTCACTCAGAGTGATGATCAAAATACGCACTTGCCAAAATCAATCTCACAGTGCATGCGGGCGGACAGACAGACATGTAAAACGAAAAAAAGACAAGAGCGCCAAGTAGCCACCCCAAAACCAACCATCTATTTATCTATTCATTTCCTCCGAAAAATAAAGAAATAGTGAAAAACAATCAAACGAATAAATGAGGACGTAATTCAGAATCCTATTTTATGCACAAGGAAGGAGATGAAAACGACATGCACAAAAAGCCGCGAACAGATGCTCTGCTCTGCCTCCTCCCCTCTTACTCCCTCACTTTCTCCCTTATTCTCTATATCCCTCCTTTTTGCTCGTGACATTTCGCCGCGGTCCCCAAAATACATTTTTATGTCAACATTCACCTCTTCTTCCTCCCCTTCCTCGTCCTCGTCCTCCTCATCGTTCTCCACCACAAAATGCCTCTGCAATTAAAAAAACAACACGCCTCGCCCGCCTGCCCTCCCTCCCTCCCTCTCTCCTTTCGAACCCCAAAAACAGAAGGCCCCCTTTACTGTCTATTTCTCCTCTTTTTTCTCTTTCTCTCTCTCTCTCTTTCTTGTCCATATGGTCAAATTGGCCTTCAAGAGGCACTCGCCCCTTCTCCTTCTTCTTCTTCTTCTTCTCCTTCTTCTTCTCCTTCTTCTTCTTCTTCTTCCCCTCTCACACATGGACAAAATCTCTCTCTCTTCTTCATCTCTCCCATCACTCTTCTCTCTCATTGCAACCTACTACAACAATAAATACATATAGCTATCCCTCCCTCCCTCCCTCCCTCCCTCCCTCCCCTCCTCCTCCTCCCACCCTAAGGCTGCGCCTCCGCATGCACCCCCGCGTAATACCCCCCCTCACTTCCCCCCTCCCCCGTTCCCTCCCCCTCCTGCCCACCCCCTAAATGACCATACAACGCAAAGGCCACCTGACTCCCAAAACCCGCCGCAAACCGCAGGGCGTACCGTGCATTGAACCTCCCTCCCCTCCCCAAGTTAATCTTCCCTAGGTACGGGTCCGTGTGCTTCTCATCCAAATTCGCAATTGGGGGCATGATCCCCGACCGCAGAATCTGCACAGCCGCCACGTCCTCAAAGGAGACCCCCATCGGATGACCCGTATACCCCTTCGTATTCAAAATAATCAACTTCTCCATCCCCTTATCCCCAAAACACGTCCGCAACGCAAAAATCTCATTCGCCGCACACGAGCTCGCATCGGAGGCATGCGTGCTCGTCTCATGCGAAAGATACACCCCCTCCTCCGCAATCTGCTGCCGTGTAATCCCAAACTTCTTCTCCAAATTCCCCAAAAACCTCGCCAATTCCCCGGCAATATGATTCTGATCCAGCGCCGCCCCATGATAAGCACTGTTACTGTACTGAGTATCAATCAATCGAATCCTTAAAGCAAGCCCAAACGCCCTAATGTGCTCCTGAGAAATAACCGCACTCGCTCCCGAATTCCCACTACCACTACCGCTACTGCTGCTACTGCTCTCCGTCGTCGACAAAGTCAACAACCCAGTCTTCTCCGCATACCTCCGTGCCACTGCCGCCTCCGTCTCCAAGACCATCCCAATCGCCCCCGCCCCAAGCACCAACCCCTTCCTCCGCTGATCAAACGGCAGCGCTGCATCCTCCACCCTCTCTGAAAGCGACGCAGCACCCAACGCCCTGAAACCCGACCCCAACCAAGGAATCAACACGTCCCCCGAGGCATTATCACTCGCAATCACAACCAACCGCTCACATCGCCCCTGCTGAATGATATCCTGCCCTATAGCAATAGCCTGCGTCGTCCCCGCACACGCCGCATTCGTCTGCATATTCGGCCCCCTCGCCCCCACAATCTGCGCCAACTGCGCATTCCCAAGGACCAAAATCCGAAACAAAAACTTCCGATCAAATTCATACTCTGCATCAGGGTCCTCCAACCTAGCCTCTAAGCTCTTCTGGAGCTGATCATAAGCCGCCCGATCATCAGGACCCACATGCTCCCAATCCCCCCCACAGGTAGCCACCAACTGACTCTTCACACTCTTCAACAGAGCCTTCGACTGCGTCAAACTCTTCTGCTTCGAATGCAAAAAACGCATCACCTCACTCACCGCCGCCTCAAGTGCCGGAAAACTCGTCGCATACACCACCCCCGTACTATCCCTCATATGCTCAGGTAACTGCCAAGACGTCAAATCCTTCCCCTCCCCCCTCACGATTCCTGCGTCTTTCAACGCCTCCAGGCCCGCCGCAATCGCCACCTGGACCACCCTATCCATAGTAGCAACCATCGCATCACTCACCCCATAAGCAGTCAAATCAAACCTCCCCAGCTGCGCCGCGAGCTTCATGACTTTCTTACCAGAATCCACGGCCATCTTACTCGTGGTCCCGTCCGGGTTCTTCTTCAACTGCACCACATTCTTCTCAATCAAACTCAACTTCGTTTCCTCGCTCAGGCTCGTAATAAAATTAGTCCCATTAACAAGATCCGCCAGATTCGTGCCCGAAAACACATCTCTGTCCTTGCCCGGCAGCCCTGCAGCGACCCCAGAAATGACCAGGGGGGCGCTACCGTGGTGACGGATGGGAGGAGCAGCAGCAGTGGTGAGAGAGGCCTTCAGCATGGCTTTGAGCGTCTCTTCGTGCGTGAGCGGGAGGAGGGCGGGCGACTTGAGGGAGAGGGAGAGGTGTGTGCTAAAGGAGTGGTGGGTGTGGGTGGAGGAAGGGCGCACGACCAGGGGGTAGGACGAGGAGGAGGAGGAGAAGGAGGAGAAGCATTGCTGCTGGCCTTCGGGGACGGAGGGGAAGGTGAAAACACGCGAGCAGCTGCCGCCGCCGCCGCTGTGGGTGTGGTTGCTGCTGTTGCTGGCCGTGGCGGTGCTGCTGCTGCTGCTGCTGCTACCCAGGTGGGGGGAGCCCATCATCTCCTTCTTGGGGGAGGAGGAGGAGGGGGTGGAGGCGAGGGAGGAGGAAGAGTTGGAGGAGGCACACGACGAGATGATCTCCTCGTGCTGCTGCCCTTCATCGTCCTCGGGCAGCTCTAGTTCGCGGACAAAGGGGGAGAGGACCTGCTGCCCGTGTCCGTCCCTGGGGGTCGTCAAAACCTTCTCCACCATGATCACCTTACTCGAGCCATGCACAGGATAAAACAAGCCCTTAATCCTCGGGGCCGTCGGTGGCTTCCGCAGATACACACGAGTAAAATCAGGGCGGACCTCCTCCAGATAAAACGTCCCAGGAAACAAGCTCGACACTGAATACTGAGGGACAAACCCCCCCCGATTCACATTCTTCTCCCTAATCCGAATCGCCTCCGAGAGCTCCTCAGGCGTGACCGTCTCGCGCTCCAACAACCGATCCATCAAATTAATGGTCGACGCAATCTTGGCCAGGGTAAACCTCCCGCTATTCACCGAGCTGGAAGGCTGGCGTCCCGTAATCTGAAACATCGTCGCCAACGCCCCGCTCCCAAAAGAATAAACCAACATCCGCTTCCCCACCAACTCCTGGGCCTTCTGCGCAATCAAACACACCAAATTCATATACACACTCGCCGTGTACGTATTCCCCACCTGCATGCTCACATGGCACGACGGCCCCACCCTCTTCGAAAACCGATCATGACTCAACCCCCTCAACAACGTCTCCAAATCCCTATCATCATAAGTCTCCTCCAAAGGCGTGGCCGCCCACGGGTCCAGACTCCCCCACCCCTCCCCCACAGTCTTCTTAAGCTTCCCGCGGCGGGTATCCATGAAGAACAAGCGTCCAAAAGCCTTCTGCACCAACTTATTATACGGGTGGTGAAAACAAAAGTAATCAATCTCATCCGCACAGAAGGGCTTCCCGAACGCCTCCTCCTGCTTGCCAGCAAACCGGAGATAACAATCATCAAGTGCCTTCAAATAACACTCTTTGCTCATCTTCCCATCCACCTCCGGGTACTCACTCGCAAATTTCGGCTTGAAAAAATCCCAAGTATTACTAGCATGGGTCGCCCTCAGCTTCGAATCAATCACCAAAGGCGCATCAGGCCCCACCAGCAACGCCACCGCTCCACACCCTCCCGTGGGCTTAGCAGGTCCATCCGCATAAATCGCAATATCCGCACACACCACAATCGCATACCGCCCGTCCCACCCACTGCTCTCCACCCACGCCAACGCATTCAGCAAAGCAGCCGTTCCTCCATAACAAGCGTTCACGACCGTCGTCCCCTCAATATCAGTATTCCCCGACGCCTCAAACAAAGACATAAGAACAGTCTTCGTCGACTTCGCCCTATCCACCAGCGTCTCCGTCCCCACCTCCAGCCTCCCCACCTTCTCCCTCGGAATCTCATATTTGCTCAACAAATTTTCCACCACCGTCAAAGCAATCGAATTGATATCCTCCCGATCACCCACAAACGCCATCCCCGCCTGCCCCAACCCCGAGGTAAACTTCCCCTGGCTCACGCCATGCGCCTTCTCCAACAACGTCTGCCGCACATACGTCGAAGGAAAATAAATCTCCGCCGCCAAAATCCCCACGTTCTCAGGTCGGCTCCCCCCACCGTACAAGCTTGAATTGTGCGAGCCCGGCTGGTAGTGGGAAGGGTCCTTTTTGGTGCTGGCCAACGTCGGACGTGCCTGCTGCTGCTCCTCCTGCTGCTGCTGCTGCTTCCCTCCTGCCGTGCGGCTCGGTCGGCCCCCGCTCAAGGCATGGACGAGGCGGCGGCTCACGACAACGATGACGAGGAGGAGGGCCACAAGCCCCCCGATAAGCAAAGGTCGTGCCCACTCTGCAGCCACGGGTGTCGCCACCCCCGCTTGTTCCAGCAGGTTGCGGACCAGCGTCTCCAGTGCTTCCTCCAACCCCATGGCCGCTTCCGCCACAAGCTGGCTGGCGCTGCTGGTTGAGGTGGAGGCGCAGGACGTGGTAGTAGCAAGGGTGGTGGCCTCCATGGTCCACCAAAGCGTCGTCGGTGCTGGCCTGGCCTGGCGTCCCTCGATGTGGCGGCGCCTCTTAGTGACTTGTGTACTGTGATGTGTGCAAGGAGGGATGCGAGGGTTGGGTGTGGGTGGGTAACATACAATCGTGCAGTGTATTAGTGCATGTTTGACTTGTCGACGACAGGCCAAAGGGGCGCGTCGTGCGGAGAGCTAGACGTCGGGTGCATGATCATCTCGTCCAGTGCTAGGCCAGCCGTGGCCGCCACAATGCAGACCCCACACCCGGTGGCCGTAGCGCTCGGTTGGTAGGGTGTAGCTGCAACCAACTCCTTCGCGTGCCTTGGCGACCCGTCGTCGTCCTTGTAAGGAAGAAGCAGGCCAGCACCAAAAAGAAGCATCGAACGCACTTTGGGAAGCCTCCCCGTCCTCCACCTCAACCACCGGCGATGGGTTGTGGTCCGCGCGTGCATAGACAAAGGCAATCGCACATGAGCAAGCGTGGGGCATGCAAGCATGTGTGTCAGTAGTCCGAGGACGCGATAACGCGGGGGTAACCCCTCCTCGCCGTCTGCGGGCTTTGGTTCCTCTCCTCTCCCCTGCCTCGTTGCACATGGCGATGCCCGCGTGCTCCACACGATTTTTGAGCCAAGGCTTTCCTGCATTGCCACAACTCGGCCACTTCAGACACAATCTACCCCATGCCAAGCACAAGAAGGGCAAGGTGGGGTGGCCAAGGCCGAAGACTCAATGGCACGTGTCTAAAGTCAGGCCCATTCGACAGGTAGCGCAGAACTCTCGCTCAACGGCGAAGCAAAAAAACGGCTGAAACGATGTGAGTGCCACAAAGCCACCAAATATCGCAAAAGCATTGTAATTTCAAGCGTCTGACTTCCTGAAATAGCGGTTGTCTGGTTGCAAAGCATTCGATGGTTTCTGGAGCGGTGTGGGACTGCGAAAACCCACCAAACCCCACGAAAAGGAGGCTGGGAAATCAAATCATGGCGCGAAGGCATCCTCAACCAAGCGCATCATCATGCTTCCATGCCCCTCCCACGCTCTCACCTTGTCATTTCCAACACAACGCATAGACATGCAAGCCCTCTAACTCTCTCCTCTTCTTCCTTCCACAGGTCCCCGCGCGCGCCAAGGCATCTTCCCCACCGCAGCAACTCAGCAGCAGCAGCAGCAGCAGCAGCAGCAGCAGCAGCAGCAGCAAGCAGCAGCAGTTCTTCCTCTACCCCTGCTTCTGCCCTGCCTTCCCGCAGGCGCATGGCCAGCGTCCTCAGTCGTCCCTCCACCTCTACGCAATCACAACGAGGACAAGACAGAGAAGAAAAAACCGAAGATGGCGATGGTTGCAATAATACCCTTCCTGTAGAAGAGAGCCTGGCTGCGCTCATGCTTCACGATTCTGCTTCCTCCTCCTCCTCGGACGACGACGACGACAACAACAACAACGCCGCCGTAGACATGGGCATGGCCGAACGCAAACAGTGGCAAAAAGAGAAGAAGAAAGCGGCGACTGCGGCTGCAGCTACCGCTGCCGCAGGTGCCAAGAAGACCACCCACCTGGGTGGCGCACAAGCTGCTGTCGTCGTCGTCGCCGGTGCGTCCTCACGGTCTAGCAAAAGCACCAGCAGCAGCACCATCGATGCGGCCACGACAATAACGACGAAGAAGAAGACGAACGCAAGCACCAGGCTTTCTTCGTCCTCCTCCTCCTCTTCCCTGTCTGGTGCTTTTGCTTCAGTCGCCTCAGGCACCGCCGTCGACCCCACCACCACCACCACCACCTCAGACGAAACAATCCCAGAAAAGATCCGCAAACCACGCCATAAAAAGCAACCCAAATCTCCCACCTTCTCCTCCTCAGCAGCAGCACCACCACTGAAACCCTCCTCCTCATCATCATCCGTAGCAGCAACACAAACCCTCACCTCCGACCTCTCCACCCTCCAAACCACCACCGCAAAAAAACAACAAGAAGCCCAAATCATCGAAGTCCACGTCCCCCAATGCTCCTGCCGCGGGGCCCACTGGCTCAAAAACATGGAAGCTACCTCCCAACTCGGCTACGTCGCAACAACCAAAGGCACAAACGGCGGCCGGGTCCGCGCAGCCCTCATCCTAGCTGCTGCCGAGCACTCTCTGGAGGGGGAACGAGCAGCGGTAGCAGTAGTAGGAGCGGCCCGAATAGAATACTCCAGCCTGCGTCCCGCCCGCTGTGGCCCGCCCCAAACCCCCGCCCTGCCTCCCTCCCCCCCTCCCTCCTCCCCTCCCCCTCCTCCTCCTCCCTCCACCACTTCCGCCCCCGAAAGGGAGGGAGGGAGGGAGGGAAGGTTGGGCGCTGCTGCTGCTTCTAGGAGGAGTAAGCTTGCTTTCTCTTCTCTTGTGCCTGACCATTGGACGAGGGAGCGAAGGAGGGAGAGAGGGCAGTCGCCACTGCTGTTGAAGAGGAGGGGGTTGGCTCTTTTGTCGAGGAGGGCCTTCACTACCTTGTGGTCAGAGCCAGCCCACAGGGCATAGATTAGAGGAGTGTTTCCTAGGGAGGGAGGGAGGGAGGGAGGGAGGACATGTATCGTGAGAGTCTCATCTTTCCCCCCCTCCCTCCCTCCCTCCCTCCCTCCCTCCCTCCCTCCCTCGCTTACCAAACTGGTCCCTCTCGTCCACCTTGGCTCCCTTGTTGTTCAAGAGAAACTTGACCATCCCCTGGGCCTGAGTAGGGCTGGAGGGAGGGAGGGAGGGCTGGAGGGAGGGAGAGGCTTCCCTTCGAGGAGTGATGGAATGACGGGCCGCAATGTGAAGGAGGGAGGTGCCGAGGGAGGGATCGAGGGGGGGGGGACCTGTCCCTCCCTCCCTCCCCCCCTCCTTCCCTTTGTCCCTGAAGGTGTCTAACGACTTTCTTAGCAGGCTGAGGTCACCGAGCCTGGCGCAGATATACGGGTCAACCACCACCCCTCCCTCCCTCCCTCCCTCCTTCCCTCCCTCCTCCTCCTGCTGTTGTTTCACCTGCTCCTGCTGCTCCTCCTGCTGTTGCTGCTGCTGCTGCTGCTGCACGCTGTGGAGGAGGTTGTCGGCGTGCGCAGAGAGAATGTTCAGGCAAGGGGTGTGCCCGTAAGTAAAAGCCCTGAGGGAGGGAGGGAGGGAGGGAGGGAGGGGTGTGTGTGTAAAAGGAGAGAGTTTCGATACCCAAAAGGAGGGAGGGAGGGAGGGAGGGAGGGAGGGCACGTACATACCTGTCCATGGGCGTCTCCCCCTTCCTCTTGACGAGCGTCAGATCTGCGCCCAGCTGCAGCAACAGCGCCACCAAGGAAGAATCGCCCAACCCTACCCTCCCTCCCTCCCTCCCTCCCTCCCTACCTGTCCATCGGTGTCTCCCCCTTCCTGTTGACAAGCGTCAAATCTGCCCCGAGCTGCAGCAACAGGGCCACCAGTGACGGGTCCCCCAAGCTCGCTGCCAAGTGCAGAGGAGTGTTCAAAAGAATTATCTCTGTAGCATTGACATTGATCCCCCCCCCTCCCTCCTTCCCTCCCTCCAGTCCCCCCTCCCTTTTGCCGGCCAAAGGGTCTTTTTTAGCAAGGTCTAGGAAGAGGCGGGCGCCTGCAATGAATCCAACAGAGAGACATTTCATCAAAGCGGTTTCGCGGGTGAACTGGGGCACGGCGAGGGAGGGAGGGAGGGAGGGCTGGTCGAGGAGGAGGCGGAGGATTTCGAGGTGCTTGGTGTGGCAGGCCCTGATGAAGGGAGGAAGGGAGGGAGGGAGGGGTGGAAAGATGAGTGAGTGCACATTTTCCAGCTCATCTTTCTGTTTATGCATGTGAGAACAGAGACGCCACCCCTCCCTTCCTCCCTCCCTCCCTCCCTCCCTCCCCTCCTTACCAGTGCAGGACGGTGGTGCCATCCTGCCTATAAGTGTTAAGATGGACCGAGGTCCTCACCGCAGGGACGGCTAGCAGGGCTTTGACGGCTTCGTTCTACCCTCCTTCCCTCCCTCCCTCCCTCCCTCCCCTCCTTACCAGTACAGGGCAGTAGTGCCATCCTGCCTAAAAGTATTCAGATGGGCTGATGTCCTTACAGCAGGCACAGCTAGCAGGGCTTTGGCGGCTTCGGTCTGCCCGGCAGCGACGGCCATCATTAGAGGGGTGGCACTGCGAAAATTTGGGGAAATAAAGGGATGGATGAAGGGTGGGTGGGGTGAGTGAGAGGATAATCTCCCTCTCTTGTATTCAGTCGTCTACGCACAGAGGCAGTATTAGTAGAAGGTAACTACCCGTACAACCACTAGCAGAAAGGGCATGCCTGGACAATTAGCACGCACACTGTGTAATAAACACACACACATACAACCACCCAAAGTAATAGCTAGACATCCACTCCGTCATATCACCCGCCCGTCTCGTTCTCATTCTCGGTCGCGCATGCTTGAAGAACCCACTACTCATACAGCCATTAGAGAAAGGGCACATTTAGACAGATAGACAGCACATCTCTGCATCTGCAATAAACACACCCCATACAGCTACCCATAGTACTAGACATAGTACACTCCGTCATATTATCCTCATCACCCGCCCCTGCCCCCGCATCCCCTCTCCTTTATTCAAACTATTCACACATAAATCCACCACCCACCATCAAGCCACAAGAACCACACACACACACACACGCAAAGAGTAATTGTGCCCTCCCTCCCTCCCCTGCCTGCCCCCCCAGTCTTAGTCTTACCCATCGAACCAGCGCACACGAATCGCCTCCTCTTCATCCTCGGCTATCAACGCGTTGATCCTGTCCACCCTGCCCCGGGCCGCGGCCGTGCACATGTCCATGAGCATCGTTTCCCCTCTATTTTTCCTTCTCCTGTGTGTGTGTAGAGGTGTGCAGTGGGGCGTGAATGGTTG
>Ga0105055_10011196_pt1 | contig 11106 bp, 13 predicted proteins | sample BON03_FD_78090 | JGI IMG/M metagenome (GOLD analysis project Ga0105055, IMG submission 78090) | Freshwater microbial communities from Lake Bonney liftoff mats and glacier meltwater in Antarctica - BON-03 | ecosystem: Environmental > Aquatic > Freshwater > Ice > Glacier meltwater | place: Lake... | reverse complement strand
GTGGTGGATCTGTCGTAGATGTTGTGAGGCCCCTCTAGACATTTGGGGAGCTTAACAGCTGCGAACTGGGTGTCTTTTGATTTTAATGTTTCTTACTCCTCTTGCTGAGGTTACTCCTTAATACACACTTTTAAATTAAAAAAAAAATCACCGGTACTCGTGGTGTATCAGGACGAAGGCAACGTGCTCGGCGTGGCGCTGGTGCGCCGCGAGGCCGACGAGCACGTGCTCGACAAGCTGTGTGTGATGCAGCACAGCCGGGGGCAGGGCATCGCCTCCGACATACTCGACATGGTCAAGGAGCAAGTCGGCCCGGGCTCGCTCACGGCAGACGTGCGGGCGAGCGAGGTGCTGCGCGGCTTCTTTGCGAAGCGCGGTTTGACCGGCGACGCGCCCATGATGTTTTGCGACCCCACGCGGGCCAGCGCGAGTTAGCAATTCTCGTTGCGGCCGGTCGCGTAGACCACGAGGTGCGCAATGCACGCGCAGACGGAGCAGGCGATGCGCACCAGCAGCACGTGGCTGGCGAGCAAGTCTCCGCGGGCGATCGAGTGGAAGCTGGCGAGCTCGAAGAGCACGCCGGCGTGAGTCACGGCCAATGCCAGAGCCGTGAAACACGCTGTCTGCACCATTTCGAACCAGAGCGGCACCAGGACGCAGAAGAAGCAGAGCATGACGAGCAGCGAGAAAGTGTGCTGCACGACGCTGAGCTCTGTTTCGTGCTTCGCCTGGCTCACCGAGAAGACGAGCAGGTGCAAAGACTGCGGCGGCGGCAGCCTCTGCGAGCACCAGCGGGTGAGGACCGCGTGTAAAGACTGCGGCGGCGGCAGCATCTGCGAGCACCAGCGGGAGAGAAGAAGGTGCAAAGACTGCGGCGGTGGCAGCCTCTGCGAGCACCAGCAGGAGAAAAGAAGGTGCAAAGATTGTCGAAATGTCAAGGACAAGACAGCGCAAAAGGAAAAGGGAAAGAAAGAGTAGAGGGGGAATCAAGTAGGAAAGGATGAGGGTGGAGCATGAGAACAGTGTCAAGATTGATTTGGGGACGTGGCGGGCGCAGGGAAGGGAGGAACAGGCGAAAGATTTCAAGACATCCAAGTCCAGTACAGACGGTATTGATGTGATTTGACAAAGAACGCCTCCAAGGACCGTCATGATGTCAAGTTTGCCGCAGCAGACACACCACGGACTCTCGCTGTTGCCTGAGATGCTGGCGTTGGTGCGGCTAATGAGAACACGCACAGTCACAGTCAGCGAAGGTAGCGATGATGATGAATGCATGTCCCTGGACCTTGCCGAGCTCCAGAGGACACCGTGAGATCGATGTGTACGTGCGATCATGCGTACACTTGCTTGTGTGCGTATTTGTGTGTATGCGTGTGCGTGTGTGTGTGTGTTTCTCTCTCTCTCTCTCACTTTCTCTCTCTCTCTCTCTCTTTCTCCCAGTCTGTCTTTTTATCCTTGTCTGCTTCTCTCTTTTTTTTCCTTTCTCTCTCGTGTTCTCCCTCTTGTTTTCTCTATCTGCATCTCTGTACCTCTGTATGTCTGTGTGTCTGTGCGTTTGTGTCTCCGTGTCTCTGCGTCTATGCGTCTATGCATCTTTGTACTCATGTATGACGTTATTCATCAAATTCTATCCACAAACTTGACGAAACGTCCGGAAGTACTCCGTCAACAGTAATTCACACACCGTGCACATGTGGCAGCCGCTTGTTCCGTAATAGGGGAAGAACTTGCTGTATACACGGTACTCATTAGCACTGTCCGAAAGAACACTCAAGAGCCGACGGGTCTTTGGGGTAACGGCAATAATTTTAAATCGATTTGTTCAACCACAGTCGTTCAACCACTGGTGAAATGTGTTTATGTTTGCTCATTAGCGGCATTTCTGTATATGGTGAACTTGTGTGGGCTGAGTACCTGCACTTTTGAACTTTATTGTAAGCTCATTAGCTTAATACACAAAGTCCCAATAAATAAACCCTTGCTATCGATTGTTGTCGTTGGATGGTCGTCAAGAGGATTGTGTGTACGCTCTTTCACTCATATATGCGGCAATCTCGAGAATTCAAATCATGGAAATAAAAACTCTACTCTCAAAGCCTGGCACCAGAATGAGTCATGTCCCGGATATGAATGTAATTCCCGTGTACCAATCTCATGTCACACACATAAATGCGTCATGCCGCAAATATAGATTATGGTTGCCAAACTCATGAACGAGTCGTGTAGCGTATCTGAATGACACTCACTTGAATGAATGCGACTTGTCTCACATTAAAAAAAATGAGTCATGTACCACATATGAAAATGAGTCATGCACCAAATATGAAGGAGTCATGAAAAACATCCCTCAAGCACATCCATCCTGTTCCTCCTGTGTATGCACGTTTGCGTGCGTGTATGTGTGAATGTGTAGTATCCTGCTATATGTATTCGAAATACCACTACAGACACCAATAACACTCGAAAACGATGAGTTTACCCAGTGTAGTACGTGTGCAACGCTTGTGGTTGGGGGCGATAGGGATAATACTTGAGATCTAATTGCGTAGTGTAATGTCTTGCACATTCATACACACATACACACGCATACACACAGACACATACGCATACTTACACATGCACGACATACACGTACACACACTCACACTCAGCCTATACACACAAATGCCTCTAATTGTGAGCTAGTCTCTCTCCCCCACCCCCCCCTCCAAGCACACATACAAAAATACAACTAGTAATCTGAGTGCTGGGTCATATCCAAATCTGTAGGCTTTGTGTGAGTCATTCCCCGTGTTGTACGTTGTTTCTTATGAACTGTTTTGGAATTGAAATGGTGTTGTGCGATGTGTATCTCAAGAGGCTTGATTTGACAAAGGGTTTGTTATTTGGCACTTTCTCAATTACTGTTTGGTAATTATGTCGTTATGATCACTCAGTATTGAAGTTAAAATCATTTTCACCACCAATGAATTGGTATACCAGAGAGGAAGAGCGCACCATCTTGGAATACCTGCGTGTGTGTGTGTAAGAAAGGGCGAGTATGTGAGTGTGCATGAGAGAGACAGCGAGAGAGACAGAAAGAGAGAGTGAGAGAGAATAAGAGAGAATGAAAGAGAGAGAGAGAGAATGAGAGAGAGAGAGAGAGAGAGAGGACAGAACAAGAAACTTCAAGTCAAATGCATCCCGGTTTAAGCAAAACAAATATTGAAAAAATGTACCGCAGGCCACATTTTTCATGAAACAAAATGCGCCGCAGGCAAGATTTATCAAACAAAATGCGCCGCAGGACAGAATTCTTGACGCAGTCCTGATGGGTACTCTGTCCTATTTATATTGTATGTAATTTATTTTCAAGTTTCACAAATCACAGTTCAAAATCTTCTTCTTTTAATTAATGAATCAATTCATTCATTAATCAATTAATTAACCTTTGGCCGGCCTACAGTACAATTGTTTTTCCCACTGATGAGTCATATGGACGAGTCATAGCATATATGCATAAGTCATGGGAATCATTTGAGATGAGGATGTATTTTCTTGCTCCTCCCTTTCTTCCCTCATATCCCCCCTTTCCTCCCCCCTTTCGAAACCCCATTTTCCTACTCTTTTCACCTATTGTCTGTTGTCGAGTCCTCACAAACGATCCCACACACAGACAAATAATGTTGTTTACCAGAAAATCTAAAGAGAAGCAAACATTTGCTCAATCATCCCGAACGATCACGCACACACAAGCACGCATACATGCATAAACTATATACACACAAAAATACACGTACATACACCTACAATAATCACATGACAACTGTACATTGTATCACAACTAAGTGGTCCCACTGACCAGAAATGCATGGTATCCAAGTGATAATGTGTGTATGTGCTTGGATATGTATGTGTGATTGAGTGTGGTGCATATTGTCGTACACGTGCATGTACGCTTGAATAGGTATATGTGCATGAACTTTTACATGGGTGAGGATATATTGGTTTGTTTGTGTGTGTATTTTGTTTGTTTATTTTTGTGCGGTTTTGTGTGCTTGAGTGTTTGTGAACTTTTGTGTGTGTGCGTTTTTGCCAGTGTACATGTGTGTTTGCATGTGTGTTTGCATATGTCAGTGAGTGTCCGTACGTGTGTGAACGATGTGGAAGATGTTTATTAACAACAGAAAGTCCTAGAACCCCCGGTCACTAAAGGTACCTAATTTTGGGTCCTCGGCTACATCCCTTATATGGGATTGGCGGTGTTCAGTTTGCGATTTCTCGTGTTCCTGTGTATATTGCGGTTTCGAATTTTTAAAGTTCATATTCTCAATGCTTCAGTGTAGGAGTTGCGTACAACTCACTAGTTTCTGTTTACTTAGGGGGCTTGAAGGCTCATTGCTATGGATAGACATCCTATCTTTTTGGTTACCTGATTGGTATATTTTCGAAGTGGTTTGGTGGGTTTTAGTACGGTTGTATGTTCTCGTTCGCCTTTCTAACCCTGTTTTAGTTATCCTTAGTCAATACTTGTGTTAACATCCTGTATTTACTTTAAGTGTGTGTTGGGTCCTCGTCTAAGAGATGTTCTTATGTCTGTGGAAGATTGTGATATGTTGGCTACTCCTGTTCTTTTGGCTAAACTGTATGGTCTCGTCACGTCCTTGGTGGCTGGAGGTATAGATTAAATCTTTCCATATTCTCGTTGACGATTTCTGTGGGTAGGTTTTGGAGTGTCCACTCTGTCTTGGTGTTTAATGTGATAAAGAAGAACTTGAGGATCATATGCGACATAGAAAAGGTTTTTTGGACCGTTCTATTGCGTATGGCTTCTCGCGAGTGCTTGTTTTTGACCCCGAGCGATTCCAGTCTCATCAGGAACTGGTTAGCATATAGAGAGCCTCATACTCCAGTTGTAAAGTTGGTTTGAGAGGCTTTCCAGCCGCTCTTTTCTCGGTTGCTGAGATGGTTTATAAATCCTATGAGGGGCCCGTATCTTTCGTTTTTCTCCCTTTCCTTCTTTTCTGCCCAGTCTTCATTCGTGTCCATTGCTCTCGTAAATTCCAAGAGTTCACACAATTTTTTTTCCTTGTCGAAGGCTAGGCCGTCCGGCCTACGGGCTATGAAGGTGTCTATGTCCGTATTGTCGAAGTCGATGGAGTAGGCGATGTGATATTCTTCAATGTCTTTTTGGAGTTTAGCCCTGTTTTGGCCCGCTCCTGGTGGAAGGATCACGTGTAGCCCCATGTATTCCAAGATCTTATATAAGCCCCATTCCACATGGGGCTTCTGGGCTTAGGGCTGAGAGTGCCATCGAGGTTCCGATGCGTCGTTGAGTTCCGTCGAGGATTTTCGTATCGAGGACATCAATTCCCTCCACATTCCATGGTGTATGGCTATTCGTGGGAGCTGTAGGGCCGGGCAGTAGCATTGTATGTGTCCTACGCTTTCGACCGAGTCTGGGGGTTCTCGTATATTTTTTTTCTTGTAATATTCTTCACAGAGTCGACATTTAACCTCGTTGAGTATACCCCATTTTTTAAGTTGGAACGCGCAGGGGAATTGGTAAGAAAGGCATTGTAGTACCCTCCGTCTAGCCTGTATCTATACGCTTCTGTCCTTATGGAATTTGCCTAAGAGGTCTCTTGAGTTGTCTTCCAGGGTCAAGAAGTTGGCTGTTGATCCTGTGTGGATCTTGAGTTGTTGTTGTGATACCTGGAAGTCAGTTCTTTTTTTTACCGTTGGGTTCATAGGGCTGCGGTGAGTCGTGCCGTTGTCAGTCCAGTAGAAGATGGGTCTATTCGTTGGGAGGGACCAGCGAATATTCTCGCTTTGTCTTCCTTCGTCTGCCCATCTGTCTGCTAGTTCGTTAAGTGGATCCCCGCGGTGTGCTTTTATCTTGATGAAGATAGTGAGAAGGCCTGGTTCCATCCTTTCTTGTAGGAGTTGTACTATATCTCTCATAATTTCTGCGTCTGGGTTTCCGTGCATGGAGGGGGATTTTCCCTCTCCTATCCATTTTTGGGAGGAGGAGAGGAAGCATGCTGAGTCTGATAAAAGAATTATTGGTTTCCTGTCCTGTTTTCTTTTGGCATCTTCCAGTGCTAGGCATGCTGCTCCTAGTTCAGCCCTATTGGAGGAGTTTCCTTCCTCGCCTCTACCCAGTTGGCAGCATCCTCCTCTATTTTCATCAAGTTTAGAGAAGCCAGCTCTCATAACCCCCTTATCATTCGATCCATCCGTGGCACATACGGCCCCTGGGAAGTTATAGATGCCTAGAAGGCCTGCTTCTGAGCCGGATCTGTGTATTTCCTCGAGGTCTGCCGGCCCAAATGAGGGGGTATCCTTCGTGTTTTCCTCTTCCACGGCTTCCTGTATGGCTATCAGGGTAGTTTCTGATATCTTGCCTCTAGTGCTTATCCATACCTCTGTGGTCATGGAATGTGTGGCCAATTCATCTTTCCCTTCCCGTCACCATCCCTTGTGCCGGCTGTTTTTCCCGTTGGCCCTGGCTACCAACTGTGATTCTTTGAGAGGGGGCTGGGTTTTATTGCTCGCCCCTTGTGGATGGGTGAGGAGGATCCAGTTTTCTGTTGTTGAGAGGGTGGGAATCAGTTCTGCTTTTTCCTTGTCGTTGAGCCCCGGCCAGTTTATGACTGTTGGTTGTGGAGTCGCTATTTCTTCTCCCCAGATTCTTTTATCACCTCTTTCTGCGTTCTTGAAGAAGGGTGGGATGGTAATGGCAGTATCTCCATGGTATTTGGTGGCTCGGAAAACACCTTTTATTGTCCGTAGTAATTTCCAGGCGAATGATCTATGTTTTTAATCCTTGTCCAACTTTAGTTGTCGTGTTCCATTCGTTTTGTAAGCTGGCTCCAAATGTATCTGGATCAGCGTTCGTTAGGGTGTGTTTCAGGAGGTGCCATTGTGCTCCGTCGATACTTAAGAGTCCTGATGGTAGCTGAATCGTGGCTATGCCTTGTGTGGTCGCTGCTTGGGTGTGGTCTTTTGTCGAGTCCTAAAATTCGGGTTTCTCATAAATCCAAACTACTCCTTCCTCTGGGGGGGTTTCTAATGATTTCGAAGATGTCCTCGTTCTCCAGGTTCCTATCCTTAAGGATCTTTGGGTCTGTGGCCGCGTGTGGCACCAAAAACCTTTCTCTCTCTGGGATTGGTTTTTCCATTTCGTCCTGTTCTTCCTCTGGTCGTTCTCTTCCCCAGGTGTGGAGGATGGCTTCCAACTTTTCCCTAATCTGTGGCGTCGGTTCAGTATAGTTCACCCCCCAACAGTCCTCGTTGTCTACCTCTTCCCAGTCCTGATCGTTTGAGATATATCTGCGTATGTAGTCCTCTATCTCTGAGTGTATTGGTCTGCGGTACTCGTCCGTGAGTAGTGGGAATCCCAATTCCGGGAGCGTGAACCAGAGCCATGGCAGTTCCTGGGTCATCATTGTCTCCTGTATAGAGGGTGTGGGCGGTGCTGGGAGCCCATTTTTCAACTGAGGGGTGTCCCTATCGAGGGCCACCAGCATATTTGATAAGCATCTTTTGATGGCATCTAGTGAGAGTGCCACGTCCTTCGTACAAGTGTCCCACTCTAAATCTTCAGAGAGAGCCGACCGAAAGATAAGGCCCATCTCGTCGGCCTGTCGTTTGATTTGTGATGGTTTCTGTCTCTTGGCCCCCTTCTTTGAGCATGCCAAGCATGGTGCGAGTGAAGGAGGAAACTGTTCTGTGGTCCAAAGTCTATTACATGTTGGGCATTGTCTATTTATCGCCGTCGTAAAAGCTCTACACCACCATCCTTTTCTCTGGGTCTTGTGGCTTGGCCACATGTCTTCCCGTAGTCGTATCAGGTCCTGGTTCGTTATCAGTGACTGGAATAGGTTGTGTGAGGATAACCCTCCTAGGTTCAGGAGTTCATGAATACGGCCTCGCGTAGGCGTTTTTAATTGGCAGTCGAATTCAAGGTTTTCGCTGTTGGTGTATCTGTCTCTGGTCTCGACTAACTGTTTGTGTTTTTTATTATTATTTTTTCAATTCCCGTACAGCGCGGCATCTGTTTGTGAGGGACTTGCCTAGATCTTCTATTCGTATCCATTCTATTCCCTCTGTGGCCTGCGATGTGCGGGTCGCGGTTGGGTATCTTATTGTGGTCCCGTGCCTCTTTAATATACCTTGGATCACTTGAGGCATAGTAATCGCCCATTCATCTTCTTGCCATCCTTCCTCTATACGGTCAAGTATTTCCTCTCTATGTTTTTCTTCGTTTTTAGGCATGGGGGGTGGTCATGATTTCATTACCTCGTACCACCACTGTTGGATCTGGGGGTTGTTTCCAGCTAATTTAATCTTTTTGTTCAATATTCTAAGAATAGAGGGAATTTCCGTGGCCACTTTCTCTTCCTCTTTCAAGATGTCGGCGTTCATTTCCTTGATTTCCTCCAGTGTTGTCTCGATGGAGATGAGGGAGGTCAGGTTGTCGTCCGTGCACGAGTTGTCTCTCCATTGTTCTAATTCTTCCGTTGTCTTGGAAATAATTCTATACATGGTCTCTTTTACCTTCCAATCTCCCAGGGGTGCGCCATGTGTCTTCCAGGTTCGCAGGAGATTGTCGCACGTCCTTATTGTGTCCTCGACCTTATCTAGGTAGAACACCACCTCCTCTTCAGCGTGGCCTCGTAGGAGAGTACAGTGGTTCCGTATCTTATTTCGTTTGACGATATATTGGTCCGCAAGTTTGGAGGTCATCATACCTTCGAGCGGTTCTATTCCGGGGTCTCTTTGTTTTTGGGCATCTTTGATGTCCAGTGAATGGAGATGGGCCGGCTGTTTGTGGAGCAGATGGATCCATCTTGTTACCCTTTCTTGGGTTTCACTGTCGACTCCTTTTAGGGTGGGGCAGTAGAACCTGGTCCCGCTCCCTTTCTGGCTGCGGGGGATTGAATCTAGTGTTGCGTATCCTGTTTTGATCAGTTTTGGTCGGATATTCATGAAGGCCGATTCGCCGCTTCTGAGTTCCCTGAATTCGTCTTCTAGGGTGTCGTTCCATTTCTCTGGGGAGAGGTTTATCGCTTTTAACTCCTATAGTCTGGCTCGTAGGGGGTATATTGCTTGGGCCCATCCTATCTTTCTCTTGCCCTTGTCCCTGTCCTCTATGCCATATATGCGATCTGGTTCTGTTAACTGTGATAGTCGGACAAGGGTGGGGAAGGTTCGTTGGATAGGCTCTCGGAGGGTTGGGTATCCTGTGGTCGTGTCTTGGCCTTCTGTTTTCATCATAAATGTTTCCCCGATGTCAGTTCGCATCATGACTTTCTTGCCGTTGTCTACTATCTCGTCTACTTTGGCCCATTTATGTTCATTTTTAAGTTGTATGCAAATTGGGTATTGAGTATTTTTTATAGCCTGTGCTAGATTGGTATTAGATGCTGATGCTATCCAATCCGGATTGAATGGGTCCCAGCTCACCCTGATCCCTAATATGCTTGTCAAGTGGCATGCAAATGTGAACGAGTTCTGACTCGCCTGGTCCGATGTTAGGAATTCCGCCTCAAACTGGAGGTCGTCCATGTCCAGGCAACCATTTTTTTCTAGAGCATCCTTGTATGTGATTTCTGCCAGTTGTCTTGTCCCGTTTTCAAATTGGCAACATCAGGTTAAATGGCCCCAAATGGCTGAGCATATGATGGCCCTAGGCATCTTTATCTGTAGGCCTCCTCGGTCTTTGGGAAAGGTAAAAAGTACCGTGGATGTATTTGGTGACATCTGCCAAGCTTCCTTGTTGCATCTAACAAAGGCAGCCGTGAGTCGTTTGAATTCTTTCTCTGGCCAGATTATCACACTGGCAGGTCCTGAGAAGGCCAGCAAGGGGGCCAGAGTGCATTCAATTAGTCTCAGGCTGTTTTCGATCGTGAGGTCTCTATTTTTTCGTAGGAAGCACGCCAGCTCTGTGATTCCGTCCATTACGCATCTCCTTTGGGCTGTGCTGTCCAACAACATGTTGTATCGTATGCCCAGGAGTCAGATGGGTGTTTGGCCATGGATTACCTTCAAGTCTGTACTTTTGTCTAGTATTTGATTCCTGAGGGTTTCCACGTATGCCAAGTTTGCATTCCAGGCAGGGTGGGTTGAAGTGGAGCTGTGTTGGGAAGTGGCAGATTCCTTTCTTTCTATTGTAGATGCCAGTGGGACATTGTCTGCTCATCGCTGCTAGGTTGGTACGCCAGGCTTCTTGTCCTTTAGTGAAAGATTTTGTCGTGTTGTCAACCTCCAAGACCTCGTCCATGGCTTCTAGAGCCTGGATTTGGGGATTTGAAATGTCTGGGCCCGCATCTCTTTTCCTCTTGACCGCGTCTGTTTTAGCCCGATCTAGCCTTCTTGTTGTCCCTGTACCGTACATGGCTCCAGTAGCTAAAGATTTCGGAATAGAGATCCGGAGTCCGCCCCAGAACTCGAACTCGTGGATTACGTCGAGTAACTTGTTGCCGTCTCTGACTGTGCACACGTATATGAACAGGTTGTCAGCAAAAGCCGCATGGTTCCATTGGGGGATCCTTTTCATGCCGTGGGTTATTCCGGTAGCGTCCAGCAGTCGTCGAAGGGCGCTGAGAAATAGGTTGAAAAGGAGGGGGGAAAGGACAGACCCCTGTACCGTTCCCGTGTCAAGTTGTATGGGGGCTGAGCATCCCGTGCCCGTTTTTATTTTCATCCACGAGTTGCTGTACAGATCTTCGAGGAAGTCTACGTCAGGGACCCCCATTCCCCTGAGGATTGCCCAGAGACAGGAATGTCCTGCCGAGTTGAAGGCATTCTTAAAGTCTAAGTCAATTCGAATCAAAGTGCCGCTCTCTTTCATTGCCTGTTGTTGTACCCAGTGGGCTCTTTGGACATTCTTTTGTACTCCTCGGTGTGTTCGAAAGCCGAATTGGGAGCCTTCCATTACTGCGTAGTTTTCCGAGAGTTGTCTGAGTCGGCTCGTGATGATGATGATTGCTTTTATTACTATAAAAAGTAGTTTAGTACCCTTGATTGAGGGTCTATGCGCTCAAATCTATTTTAGATTTGAGATATCGGTGGTTTCCTCACATCTTCTTCTTTTCTTTTTTGTGAAAGAAAAAACAT
>Ga0105055_10011192_pt1 | contig 11108 bp, 4 predicted proteins | sample BON03_FD_78090 | JGI IMG/M metagenome (GOLD analysis project Ga0105055, IMG submission 78090) | Freshwater microbial communities from Lake Bonney liftoff mats and glacier meltwater in Antarctica - BON-03 | ecosystem: Environmental > Aquatic > Freshwater > Ice > Glacier meltwater | place: Lake... | reverse complement strand
CTCTGTCTCTCGCTTCCCCTCTCCTTGCTCACCCTCGTCGTGTGTGTGTTCTTATTGGCTCCCCCCCCCCCCCCCCCCCCGCCCTCTCCTCCCCCCTTTTTCTGATGATGGACGCGCAGGAGCCCGACCAGCGCCCTCCCGGGCCCGAGGTCGCCGACCCCGCGCAGCAGGTCGTCCTCGAGGAGGAGTACGACGCCAACTACGAGCCGACGCCCGAAGGTGAGACCCAAACGGGCAAATGGGGGGAAGAGGGGGGGTAGGGGCCGGAGGGCCCGCCACGAGCGCGCGAGCGCGCGAGAGGAGAGCGGGGGCGCGCCGAAACCCCCCAGCCGCCGCCGGCCGGCGATGCCTCTCTCTCTCTCTCTCTGTTTCCCGGATCGCCCATGATGGGGCCCCTCGCACCCGAGCTCGGGCGATCACTCACGCACAGCACGCACAACACGCCCACCCCGCACCCACCCATCCTCTTTCACACCGCCCGCAACCATCCCGATCCTCCCTCCGTTTCCTGGAGACGCAAATCGCGCCCGTTCGGAAACGACCCGTGACGCCGCCCGCCGCCCCCCGCCCCGCGCCCGCCCCCTCCCCCCCTACAAAAATAAAACAACAACCCACACCTTGCGCGAAATCCAACCCCCCAGAGATCCACGAGTACGCAAAGTGGCTCGGCATGGATGTGGCGCTCGAGGCGCCGCTCCTGTGGATCGCGCGCCAGGGGCTGCGCGCCCCCCTGCCGCGCCACTGGAAGCCCTGCCGCACGCCGCACAGCGACGTGTACTACTTCAACTTCTCGACGGGGGAGTCGATCTGGGACCACCCGTGCGACGACTACTACCGGGGCCTGTACCGGGCCGAGCGGCTGAGGCGGGGGGGCAGCAGCGGCGGCGGCGGCGGGGGCATGACAGGGGGGCCGGGGCCGCCGGCCGCGGCCCCGGGCGTGGCCGGGGGCAGGGCCGTCAGCGGCGGCAGCGGCGGCGGCGGCAGCGGCACGGGCGGCGGCGGCGACGCGATGGTCGCGGCTGCGTCGGCGGCCATGGCGGCGGCAGAGGCAGCGGCGTGGGGAGCGGCGGCGCCGCCGCAGCTGGGCGCGCTGAGGCGACGGGAGGCCAGCGCCGACGGGACCGCCGCCGCCGCAGCCGCCGCGGGCGGACCGCACGCGCCCGCGAACCACAGCAGCGTGGCGGCGCATCCCCAACATCATCACCAGCACCACCACCAGCAGCACCAGCAGCAGCAGCAGCAGCAGCAGCGGCACCAGCAGAAGCAGCTCTCGCGACAAGAGGCGGGCGACGGCGCCGCTTCCTTGACGCTGCGGCCGCCGGCGGCGGCTGACGGGGGCGTCGGCGGCGGCGCGCCGTCGGCGGCGGCGGCGGCGGCGGCCGCGGCGGCAGGAGCGACGGGCGCCCCGGGAGGACCTCTGCCCGCCGTCATCCGCTTCGGCGTGCCGCCGCAAGTGGTGCCGGTCCCTGCGTCAGCATCAGCGGCGGCAGCGGCAGCAATAGCAGCTGCAGCAGCAGCGCCGCAGGCCGCGGCGGTCCCGTGGCCAGAGGGACGGGCGCCGCCGGCGCCACCAGCGCAAGGCGGCGGAGGCCCCCTTGGCGCGCCGGGCGCGGCGACGGCGGCGGAGGCCGTGCGCCTCCCGAGCTCGTCGACCCTGTCGTACGCGATGGCCCCCCTGCTCGTCGCACCGCAGCCCGATGCCGGCGCCGCGGCCGCCGCTGCCGCTGCGGCTGCTGCAGCAGCGGCAGCCGCGGCCGCGCGGGCCCCGCCCGTGCCGCCGCTCCCTCTGCCGGCACAGGTGGCAGCGGCCGCCCCCGCGGCCGCTGCCGCCGCCGCAGCGCCCGACCCCCGCCCGGCGCCCCAGCCCGCGCCGGCCCGCCTGCTGATGGTGCCGCCCTCCCTGCCCGCCCCGCAGTACTATTGGCCGCCGCAGCAGCCGCAGCTGCAGCAGGTGCCGCCCGCGACTCAACCCCTGCCACAGTACGAGCACCCCGCCGCAAGCGCCGCAAGCACCGCCGCCGCCGCCGCCGCCGCCGCCCGCCACTCGCACGCGCACGCGCACCACCCCCCGCCCCTCGACCAGAGCAACGGCCCCTTTGCCGCGCCTCCTCCCGCTCCCCCTCCCCCGCAGCCGCACTCGCAGCCGCAGCCGCAGCCCGCCGCCGAGCACTCCCACCGCCGCGCGGCCGGCCTGGCCGCCGCCTCGGCACATCTGTCCGCGCAGCTGGAGGCCCTGCGCGCCGAGTACGCCCGGCAGGCCGCGGCCCTGGCGCACGCGCACGAGCAGCGCCTGGCCGAGATGGCGGCCGCGCACGACGAGGCCGTGCGCCAGGTCGCGGGCGAGCAGGCGGCGGCCGAGGCAGAGGCGCGCGCGGCCGCCGTCGCCGCCGCCTCGCGCCTCGCCGCCGAGACCGCCGCCGCGCAGCCGACCGACCTCGAGCTGTCGCGCGCGCGCGCCGCCGCCCGCGAGGCCGCCCTGCGCGAGGCGCTCGCCGCCGCCAGGCGCCAGGCCGAGGGCGAGGCCGCGGCAGCGGCCGAGGCGTACCTGTCAGGCCGGCGCGCCGAGGCGCTGGCGTCGCTCGGCGCCGCGCTGCGCGGCGAGCTGGCGGCCGCCGAGCGCACGCTGGCCGAGGCGGAGCGGCGCGCGGCGGAGGTCGAGCGGGAGGTGGCCGCGCGCCGGCGGGAGCTGGCGGCGATGGCCGTGGCGGCCGGGCGGGCGTCGCCGATGCCGGGCGCCCACCCGCAGCATGCGTCGCCGGGCGGCCCGGGAGCGGAGGGAGCCGGGGGCGACGACGCCGCCGCCGTTGCCGCCGCCGCGGCCGCCGCCCCCGCCGCCGGCCGCCCGCAGCACTCGTCCACCCTGTCCCTGTCGTCGCCGCCGACCCCGCTCCCGCTGTCCGTGGACGTGCTCGACCGTCAGCTCGGCCAGCGCGTCTCGCTGCGCCAGCAGCTGCAGCAGCGGCAGCAGGACGTCGACCGTTGGGTGTCTGCGGCCGCCGCCGCCGCCGCCGCCGCCGCCGCCGGCACGCACCCCCGCCCGTCGCCGCCGCCGCAGGAGGAGGAGGAGGACGCGCCCGGCCCCCTGTCGCCGACGGCGGACGGCGGCGCGCCCCCGCCGGCCGCCTGGCCGCGCGCCTCGGCCGCCGCCGCCGCACCCCCCTCTTCCAGCGGGCGCGAGCAGAACAAGCAGCAGCCCCAGCCGCACGCGCGGCGCGGCGCGGCGGCGGCGGGCGGCATCCTCGACCGGGCCCAAGCAGCGGCAGCGGTGGGCGGCGTCGGCCGGCGCCGCGGCCTTGACGACCCCGCGGCCGCCGTCGACGGGGCGGACGACCGCGACGCCGGCCGGCACGAGGCGCTCGAGCTGCTGCGGCGCAGCCTCGAGGCGCTGCGCCTGGCCACGGCGGCCGCGGCCAGGCCCGCGCCCTCCCCGCGGGGCGGCGGCGGAGGAGGAGGGGGCAGCGGCGGCGACGCGTCGTCCGCAGCGGCTGCCCGGCGGCGGCAGCCGCCGCATCATCAGCGGCCGCCGTCGCGCGCCCTGGCCGGCGGCTCGCCCGCTGCCCTCTACCGCCACCATGACGACCAGGGCCATCAGCAGCAGCAGCACAACAACCACCACAGCTATCCTGACGACCCAAACCATCACGACAATTACGGCCGCCGCAACGACCGCGGCGCCGACAACGACGACGACGACGAGGAGGACGACGACGACGACGAGGAGGACGACGAGGACGACGAGGACGACCACGAGCCCCCTTACGCCGACGAGCTGGGAGCTCACGCCGGCGTTGATGATGACGACGACGGCGACTCTGACGCCTCCTCTGACGACGGCGACCACGACCACTACCGCGACCACGAACGCACGCCCTCGTCCTCGTCGCGCCGGGGCGGCCGGGCCAGGCGCCGCCGCCGCCCGGCGGCGGCCGCCGCCCGCGCTCCGCCGCCTGCGCTCGACAGCAGGCGGGACGACGGCGGCGCCGACGGCGGCGGCCGCCCTGACGACGACGACCAGTACCCGATCATCACCAACGGACACCCGCAGCACCACCGACATCAGCCGCACCAGCAGCAGCAGCAGCAGCAGCACTACCAGCAGCAGCAGCAGCAGGCTTACGCCCGCCGGCCGCACCAGCCGCCGCTGCAGCAGCAGCACCAACAGCAGCTTGGCCACAGCCACGGCCACGGTGGGGCGGCCGCTGCCGCCCCTCCTCCCGCGCGCCGCCAGCAGCAGCAGCAGCACCAGCAGCCGCAGAACCACTGGCAGCAGCAGCAGCAGCAGCACCGCCACCAAGCGCCCCCCTCTTCAGCCCCGCCCCACCCGCCGCCCCCGCCCGCCGGCGCCCTCCTGCGCGCCGCCAAGGACTTCCTGCGCCAGCAGCGCGCCTGCCTCGAGGGCCGCCAGGCCGCCATCGAGCGCGCGCAGGCCGACTGGCGCGAGCGCCACGCCGCCGCGCTCGTCGCGCGCGCGCGGCCCGGCGGCCACGGCCCGGCGACGGCGGCGGCGGCGGCAGGGGCAGGCGCCTCCTCCTCCTCCGCCAGCGTGATGGCCGAGCTGCGCGCCAGCAAGGCGGTGCTCCAGGGCGAGGTGTGGCGCCTGAACGCCGACGCGGCGCAGCTGCGGGCGCTCAAGGCGGCGGCGCGGCAGCTGTCTACGGCGGCGCAGCAGCAGCAGCAGCGGCCGCAGCAGCAGCAGCAGCAGCCGTCGGCGCGGCCGCAGCACCAGCACGGGCGCGCGGCTGCCGCCGCCGCCGCCGGCGCCCCCGGGCCGCCGCCGCCGCCGCTGCCCTTTGAGTTTTCGCCCGCGCCCGGCGGCGGCGCGGCGGCTGGCCAGCGCTACGCCAGGGGAGCGCCCCACCCGGCGCCTGGCGGCGACGGCGACCCCTCGGGCGGCCCCCACCACCCCCACCACTACCAGGTCGCCCCTCCCCCGGCCGCCGCCGCCGCCGCCGCCGCCGCCGCCGCCCCGCCGCCGTTGGCCGACGCGTTTGAGCGCGTGCGCACGGCGCTCGACGCCGCCCTGGACGCGGCGGCCGCCGCCGCCGCCACGACGACGACGACGACGGCGGCGGCGCAGGCGCAGACGGCGGCCGCGCCCTCGCGCAGGAGCGGTCCGGCCGTCGCGCGCGGCCCCGTCTATGCCAATGGCGGCGGCGGCGGCGGCGGCGGCAGCGGCAGCGGCGCTCGCGACGAGCGCGAGCGCGAGGGCGAAGAGGGTGCTCCCCTGCGTATTCTACCTGCGGCTGCGATGGCGGCGCGCGCCAGCGCCGGCGCCGGCGGCGATGGGCGCGCCGGCGCCGACGTGACGCGCCTGCTGCTGCAGCGGCACTCGGAGTGGCTCTCGCGCTTTCGCGCCGAGCTGGCGGCGGCCGCGGGGCAGGGGCAGCAGCAGCATCAGCACCAGCACCACAGCCAGCGGCAACGACCGACTGCGTGGGACGAGCGGTGATCGACGATGATGACTGTGCGCGCGGCGTGTTCTTGCCCTCTCTCGCTCTGCTCGCTCGCTCGTCGGCGTCTGCGTCGTCATTGGGCGGGTTTTTCGACCTTCGGAAACCTTAGCACTCATAGAACTTTGAGACAGAACCCACTATCGCCCTCTCGCATTCGAGCTCTCCCTGCACAAGAGATCCCGATCCCGGTCGCATCCGCCCGGCGCGCGCCGCGCGCATGAACCGTAATCTCTCGGACAAAAGAAGCCTCTTCGTTTTTGTTGGACTTTCTATCGCAAGTCCTTCCCCCCTCCCTTTCCCTCCTCTTCTTCCTTTCCTCCGCCCGCGCGCAGACGCGCGGGAGAGAGACCGCGTGTGCGTATGCGACTGGTAACCTCCTCAAAGACCCGATCATCCATCGCAGAGGCGGCCCTCCCGGTCCCCTCCTTTTTGCTGCTCCTTCCCCCCCCCGCTCTTCAAAGACAAGACCCCAAAAAATAGCAACACTGGGCCCCTCTCCCCCTCTCCCCAGGGCGCGTGAACACAACACCAAATCAAAAACCCACGTGATGGGCGCCACACACTCGACGTCCGCATCAACCGCCGACCTCGGCTCTGGGGGTGGCGGCGGCCTGGGCCCATTTTCCGAGGACGACGCCGCGACCGCCGCGGCCCGCCACGCCGCCGCCGACGCCCAGCGCGCGGCGGCCGGTCCGTCCTCGTCGCGCCCGTCCTCGTCCTCGTCGCCGCGCGACCTGCTCCTGGCCCTCGAGCGCGGCGACGGCGACGCGGCGCGCCGCCTCCTCGACGCGCACCCCTCGTGGCTCCTGCACCGCACGCCCCTGGGCGGCAACTGCCCGCTGCACAAGGCCGCCAAGCACGGGCAGACGGCAATGCTGGCGCTGCTGGCCGAGCGGCTGTCGCACGATTTCGCCGAGCAGCAGGCGGCGGCGGACGGCGAGCGGCGGCGCGCGGGGGCCCTGGCGGGGCGGGTGGCCGAGGCGCGGCGGGACGCGCGGAGGCGGCAGGAGCGGCTGCAGCAGGAGCTGGCGCGGCAGCAGCAGATGGCGCTGGCGGAGGGCGGCGTGCTCTTGGTGGGCGCGGGGGGGGCGGCGGCGGACGCAGAGGCGGCGGCGGGCGGCGGCATCGGCGGCGGCATCGGCGGCGCGAGCAGCAGCGGCACGTCGTCCCCGCTCCGCCGCATGCGCCGTCTACTGTCCCACGAAAAAAGTAGGGCCAAGAGCGCATGGGCCTCGTCTCTCTTGGGGCGCTCCTCGGGCGGGGGCAAGGGTGACGGCGGCGGCAGGGGCGGCGGCGGCGGCAGCGGCGGCGGCGGCGGTGGCGGTGGCGGTGGCGGTGGCGGCGGCGAGGCGGCCGGCGGCGTCGGCGCCCCCCGGTCGCCCCGGATCCGCGCGTTCTTGCGGCCCGGGGGGGGGGCGATGGCGGCGGGAGAGGAGGCGGGCGCGGATTCCGACGCCACCAGCGCGAGCGAGGGCAGCCTCAACGGCGGCAGCTCCGGCGGCGGCGTGGGCGGCGGCGGCGGCGGCGGCGGCGGCAGCAGCGGCGGCTTGCTGCGGGAGGCAGTCCTGCGCAGCGGCCTGTCGAGGCTCCGGGCGCCGTCGTCTGCAGGAGGGGCGGCCGTCGCCGCCACTGCCGACGACGCCGCCTCTGCCCTGGCGCACCCGCCGACCGCGCCCGCCTCCCCTCACGCCCCCTCGTCCTCGGCTGGATCGCTCCCCCACCTCCTCGCCCACGGTGGCGAGCTCCACCCCACCGCCGCCGCCGCCGCCGCCGCCGATCTCGCCAGCCTGGGGACGAGCCCCCCCAGCACGCCCCCCCGGCTCCTCCTGGCTTCGTCGTCGTCGCTGCCGTCGTCGCCGTCGTCGCCGCCGTCGCCCTCACCGGCGACAACGGCGGCGGCGGCGCGGGTGGCGTGCTCGACGGCAGCGGCCGCCCCGCTCGCGCCTTGGCAGCAGACGCGCGCGTCGATGGCGCGCCTGACGCTCGACCCGCCGCCGGCCATGGCCGTAGACGCGACGGCGGCAGCGCCAGCGCCGGGGCCGCCGTCCGAGCAGCTGCAGCAGCAGCAGCAGCAACCACAGCAGCCGCCCTCATCGCCCCGGCCGCCGGTCCAAGGGACGATCGGCGGCGACCAGCAGGACGCTTCTCCACGGCCGCCACCCCCGTGCTCACCCCCGCGCTCGCCCCGCGCGCGCCTGGCCGCGCTCGAGGCCGCCTCTGCCTCTGCCCACGCCACCGCCGCCGTCGCCGCCGCGGGCCTGCGCCGCCGCCTCGGCCGCTCCCCTGCCGACGCCCTGCGCCGCCTCGTGTGCAGCCCCAACGCTCGCGGCCGCACCCCCCTCATGCTCGCCTGCCGCGGCGGCCACGCCACCGCCGCCGCCTGGCTCGTCGCCGCGGGCGCCGACCCCTGGGCCCGCGACCGCTCCCGGCAGCAGACCGCCCTCCACTTTGCCGCCGAGGCCGGCTCGGGCGCCTGCATCCGCGCCGTCCTGGCCCCCCGCGCGCCGGGCTCTACCGCCGCGGGCGGCGCGGACGAGACGCGCGACGGCAGGCGGCTGCAGGACGCCGGCAACCGCAGCGGCCTGGCGCCCCTGCACTACGCCGCCTGGTGCGACAGGGCCGAGGCCGTGCGGGCGCTGGCGATCCACGGCGGCGCCTCGCTGGTGGCGCAGGCCGACTTCAGCGACCTCGAGTGGCCGTCCGTGGGCGGGGGGGACACGCCCATGCACGTGAGCGCGATGCGCGGGGGGGCCGAGTGCCTGCGGCTGATGCTCAAGGCGCACCTGCAGGCGAGCGGGTCGCTGGTGCCGGCGGGCACGGCGGCGGGGTTTGGCGGCGGCGGCGGCGGGCGGGCGGCGCCCGCGGGCGGCGGCGGCAGTAGCGGCGGCGGTAGCGGCGGCGGTGTTGGGGCTCGGTCGTCGTCGGCGCCTGGTGCGGCTCCGTCCGCGCTGGTGGCTGCCGCCGTCTTTTGCCCTGCCGCTACAGCCGAGGCGGCGGCGGCGGCGGCGGCGGCGGCAGCGTCGTCCTCCTCGGCCGCGCCCACCTCCCGGGCCCCGCCCCTCCTCCAACCCTCCTCGTCGGACGAGCCGCTGCGGTCGCCGCGCCGGCAGCAGGTCCACGAGCAGCTCGAGGCGCAGCGCGCGGAGCGGGCGGCCCGGGCCGCCGTGAGGGCCGTCGCGGCCGCGGCGGCGGGCCTGGCCGGGGCGGTTGTGCTGGCGGCGGCGGCGGCGGCGCCTGGCCAAAGCCCGGTCCCTCCCTCGCCGACGGGGCGCGCGCCGGGCGGCACGGTAGCTCTGCCGGCCTGGCTCCGGCGGAGCGTCACGCCCGCGTCTAGATCGTCCGCGGCGCCCTCGCCCGTGCCGTCGGCGTCGGGAGGGTTGGCGCCGGCCTTGCTGGGCGCCGCCTTGTCGGCGCTCGTGCCGGCGGCGGGTTCGGGGGCTCCTGGGGGCGCTGCGGCTGCTCCGCAAGCACCAGCGGCGCCAGCGGCATCGGCAGCAGCAGCAGCAGGAGCAGCAGCAACGGAGGCGGCGGCAGCCGCCCCGCCGCCGCCCCGCCCCACGGCCGCGCGCCGGCGCCCTCGCGACCCGCGCGCCGTTCGCAACGACTTTGGCCGCCTGCCCTTCCACACGGCCATCCGGCGCAGGCATCCCTGGCTCGTGGACATCCTCGACCCGTCCGTGCCGATCCGTTACATCCTCGCGGGAGAGCCTCTGGACACGGGCGGCGGCGGCGACGGCGGAGGCAACGCCGGCGGCGGCGGCGGCGGCGGCGGCGGCGGCGCGGGCGCCGCGGGGGGCTACGGCGCCCCTCCCCCGCGCCTGACCGTGCTGGCGGCGGTGGCCCTGCAGCGCAAGCTTGCCGCCGACCTGGACGTGGCGGGCGGGCAGGCAGAGGCGGCGGCCGCGGCAAAGGTGGCGGCGGCAGAAATGGCCGCGGAGGCCAACGCCCGCGCGGCAGCAGAAGCCGAGGAGGACGGGGCGCGCGAGCGGGAGCGGGAGCAGGCGGAGGGTCGGGTGGTCCCGTCTGGAGGGTTGTCGCCCTTCCGGCGGCATTTCCTGTGGTCGCCGCCGCCGCCTGCTCCCCGTGCGTCGCAGGTACCGGCGCCGCAGCAGCAGGAGGAGGCAGGAGCGAGCGCTGCCGTTTCCGTCCCCGCCGCCGCCGCCGCCGCTTTGTCGGGCCCTTCGCCGCCGCCGCCGCCGCCGCCGCAGCAGCGCCTTTGGTCGATGCGCCCGACGGCCGAGGCCCCTGCTGCTGCGGCAGCAGTGTTTGCCGCATCCGAATCGGCGCGGCCAAAGAGTCCCCGGGCCCACTCGCTGCTACTGCTGTCTGACGGTGACGACGACGAGGCGGCGGTAGCAGCAGGCGCGGCCGCGGCCGCGGGGCGAGACTTTGGCGGCGAGGTCCAGCGGTGGCGGCAGCGGCGGCAATGGCGCGGCCAAGGTGCGGCTGATGACGCAACGCATGGCGTCACATCAGTGGGTGCGTCCATTGAACGGGGGTGGTCGAGCGCCGACGGGGCGGACGAGCGCCTGCCGCCCTTGGAGCATGGCGGGACAGGCGACGGCGACCACCAAGGCGACGACGACGACGACGACGACGACGACGGCCCCGTGGCCGCCAGCGGGTGGGGATGGGGCGACCGCCGCCTCGGCGCGCCGCCGGCGCCCGCCGCTCGGCCGCTCTCGTCGTCGTCGTCGCCGTCGCTCGCGCGGCGGCGGCGAGGGGCCGGGCGGGCCGGGCGCGCCGAGCCCCGGGCCGTCGCCGTCGTCCGCGGCGACAGCCCGGCAGCGGGTGTGTTCTCTTCTCGCATTTTTGGCCCCGCTTCGCTGCTCGGCAGCAGCGTTGCTGCTCCCTCCGGCTGCGCCCCCCACGCCCCCGCCCCCGCCCCCGTCGTCGCCGCGCCCAACGTCGGGAGCAGCAGCGGCGGCAACGGCGGCGGCGGCGGCGGCCGCCCCCGCGACCACCACCACGACGACGAGGAGGAGACGTGCCCCGTGTGCCTGGACGCGCGGGCGGACGCCGTCATCAAACCCTGCCGCCACGCGCTCTGTATTTCCTGTTCGCGCGGCGTCGTCGCACGTAACTCGGTCGCCGCGTCGCTGTGCCCGTGCTGCCGCGGCCTGGTCGCGGGGTTTACGTGGAAAGGCACGGCGTGAGAGGCCGCCGCCGCCTTTTTTTTCAAAAGAACGTTGGTTTCCACGTGTTTTTACGAAATATCAAGACCTGAATAAAAAGTAGAGATGTTTCGTTCACGCCTTGCATTCAGGACAAGAAGGCCGGCGAAGGGTGGCTGTTGATGGCGGCGGGGGGCGCGGGGGGCAACAGGCGGCAGCGGCGGCGGCGGTGGCAGGGGCAGAGGCGCGCGCGTGTGCCACCGGGCGTCTGTCTTTTGTGTGTCGGCGGCGGCAGGTCGGTCTGTTGGCCGCAAATCGGCCCGTCGGCCAGACAGCTGACGCCACACACGACCGGGGCTGAGCCATGAAAAGTCGCGCTATCAACGCCCATGCACGCCTCTTGGAAGCAGCCCGCTTCGCATTTGTGTTTGCCGCGGGAAGGCGTGGGGGGGGGGGGGGGGTTAAGGGGGGGGGGGGGGGGGCGGGGGCGGGGCTGCCCGGCTCCTGTGTGCCCACGCCGCGTCCCCTGTGGGGCTCTTTG
>Ga0105055_10011189_pt1 | contig 11109 bp, 8 predicted proteins | sample BON03_FD_78090 | JGI IMG/M metagenome (GOLD analysis project Ga0105055, IMG submission 78090) | Freshwater microbial communities from Lake Bonney liftoff mats and glacier meltwater in Antarctica - BON-03 | ecosystem: Environmental > Aquatic > Freshwater > Ice > Glacier meltwater | place: Lake... | reverse complement strand
GTTCAAATCCAGCTCGGCCCACTTTCACAAACGCCCGCATAGCTCAGTGGTAGAGCACTTCATTGGTAATGAAGAGGTCATGAGTTCAAGCCTCATTGCGGGCTTCGGGTTAAAACATACTGCTGGCAAGGCTTTTAGGAAAACAAACTAGTCCTAATAGCCGTTTTTTGCTGTCTACCTACAGGAAATTAGGTGCTGTTTTGGCTGGTTTGGTTGGTCTATCGCCCACCATTTCACCCACTGTTTTATGTACGTCGAGAAGCGCGGTAATAGCCTACTGATTAGGTTTACACACGATAGCAAGAATTATAGTTTCAGCTTGTCCAACCACAATAACGCCGTGGGGAAAGCAGCAGCCAAGATGAAAATGGCTCAGATCGAGAAAGATATCCTCTATGGAAATTTCGATCCCACGCTCTTGAGATATAAACCTCGCAGGTCAGGAAAGAATCCCACTGAAATCACTGCTGTAGAGTTAGTAGAGAAATATATAGCCAATCGCCGTGGCTCCCTGGCTAATGGATCGATCGTGCGACTTGAAGCGATCGCGTCCAAACTCAAGCAGCTATTGGGAGACAAACCAGCGGAGAAGATAACTGAATCTGTAGCTAAGGACGCGATCGCCAGATGGTCGGAATCTGCTTCTAATCAATCCATCAAGACCTATTTATTTATGCTCCGAGCCTGTTGGGATTGGGCGAAGGGCAAGTATCATCTGGCAGACTCTAACCCGTGGGGTGTCTGTCTCGAACGCGCTCAGACTAGGGGAAATAACCAACAGACCAAACAGAAGAAACCTTTTACCATCCCAGAACTTCAAGCGATCTTCTCCGCATTCGCTGCCCACCCCAAATATAAGCATTACACCGAGTTCGTTATCTTCCTCTCCCACACTGCTTGTCGTCCTGGCGAAGCGGTGGGATTGCGATGGAAACATTTAGGAGCTGACTTCTCTACCGCTTGGATTGGGGAATCTATCTCTAGGGGACATCAGAATGTTAAGGGCACTAAGACGGGGAAGAGTCGAACGATTCAGCTATCCCCAACAGTGAGATCGATACTAGCGGATAGGTGTGAGAGATTAAATCCTAAACCTGACGATCTGGTGTTTCCCAGTCCCAAGGGTGTCGCAATTGATGACCATAACTTCTGTAATAGGGCTTGGAAGACAATCTTAGAGAGTTGTCATATTGACTATCGAAGTCCTTACCAATTGAGGCATTCGGCTATTTCTCACGCGCTGAGTCGAGGGGCTAATCCGATCGCACTGGCAGAGCAGACCGGACACGATAAGCGGGTTCTACTGTCTACCTATGCCCACGCGATCGGTCGAGAGTGTCTATTTGTAGATTTAGGAGGGCTTTAGAACATGGAATCACAATACATCGTCTGCCTGAATCCCCATATTAGCCGTCGGGTTCTATCCCATGCTGATTGGGTTGGATGCGTATTGGACTCATTGGTTTACCCAAGTGAGTCGCAACTCGCCCACCCTTGGTATCAAACGTCTGCCGCCCAAGCGCACCTTGGAATGATTGGTTACGTCGCTGGCGAGTTCTATCGGCTGGAGTTTGACTCCAAATTCAAACTCTGGCGACTCCCCAGGGGTCGGGGGTCAGAGTACCAGGTTAACAAGAAGTCGGTTGAGATTAATGCTCGTCTGTGGGTAAGAGTATGGCGGATGTTAGAGCGCATGGAATCGATGGGGCGATTACCACTACCGCCACATCTGTTAATCAGTACCTCATATTATCCTCCGCAATCAATTACCTCTATGTGGCTGTCGGCTCTTGTGATGGAGGGCGAGTTAGTGACACCGTGGTTGGACTACATTCCTGATGGTTCGAGTGGATTTGAGGCTCTACGGAAGCAGCAACAGAACGATAACAGGAGATTACAGGGCATCGGGAACTCGTCTGAGAATCCGTTTGAGAATCCGTTTGAGAATCCGTTTGAGACCACCTGCACTCGACTATTTATCAAAAATGCGATGGACACTGCTGGCGAGTTCGACCAGTTCCGCAAGCACTTCTATAACCCGATGGTCAGGCAGCGACAATCCGTGACGGCTTTTATGGTTAAACAGAAGTTCATGGCGTTTGATATGGATGGCAAACCATCACGACAGGGACGGAGTAAGAAGGCTTAAATAATTACGAGTAGCGGAAAACCCTCAGGGTAACGGTTTCAGAAGAAAAACCAGTTTTACTACAAATTCGATTTGGTAGGTTATTATTTTCTAACAAGCCACTAGAAGCCAGCCAGCCGTCGTGACTTAACCCAACCAAAAAGACGATCGCCGCCATTCCTGGAAGCGATCGCAAACCAAAAAACTTGACTTCATTATCACCTATGCCCAAACCAACACCACGCGATCGAACTAACTTTCCCAAGCCCAAGGGTAAATTCGCTTTCCTGACCCAAGCGTATATCAATGAACATTACATTCAGATTACACCCTTCCAATCGTTGCAACTGCGAGGACTCTTGCCCAAGGGTATCTACTATCACCAAATTACCAAAGGCGGACTAGTCCAGTTCAATTGGACACTTCTCCAATCGTACCTATTGGAAGGAAGCACCAGTACCCCAGAACATCAAAAACTACTCTCTGAGTACATGGAAACACTTCCCCAATCTGCATAAACACACAATACCAAACAATACTTATGCTACAAAGCCAAAATAACGAATTAGAGTATCACCAGACTCACATTCGGTATACGCCTTGTGCGTTTGAGGATTGCCCTCATCAAGCACTATACCTAGAACCAAACGGCGACTTGGGTTACTGTGTATCGCATACAGACTACACTTACCACGATTAAAAACAATACGCGGCGTGAGTTTAGCTCCCAGCCGCGTATCCAAACAATTCTTATAGACATTATTGTATGACATCTGCCAGTTCAACTACAACCATTAATTTCCTCAAAGCAATCGGTCACACAGAGCGGGTTTATATCCGTTGTCTAACCCCAAAACTCACCCCCACCCCAGAGCTACAAACGCGGGGAATCACTTGGAATACAAAAGATGGTGTAATTAAGAAATCCACCATTGAAGGCTATATCAGCCTAGACAGGGGCGAATTCTACCAGAAGTACGGGAAAGAGTATAAACCCGTTACTGATGGTTGGGGACAGCTTGAAGCCTGGAATAGACAAGGGTATGGGGTTTACTTCATCGTCCATCATGGCGGGTTTAAGAATTCCGAAATTACCAGCGGAACTACTCTATTTCATGAGTCGGATAAACTCTCACTGGAAGAACAGCAGCAGACTATCGATCGCATAACTAATGAGTTTGGCGAACCTACCGCAGTAGTTAAAACTCGTAAGTCTCTCCATGCTTATTGGTCATCATCTGAGATTATCCCCATCAATACCCTTCCCAGTCACCAGCGGCGATGGATTCAGTACTCCAACTGTGACGACCCCAGTCTCTCAGACCCAGCCCAATTAATGAGACTGCCAGGGTTCGACCATGTTAGTTGGAATCCAGAGATAGGGGACTTCGATCGCGTTCCCTGCGAACTGTTACAGCTAACGCAAGTTCGCTACTCCCTCGAACAGTTCGATCGCGTCCTGCCTGAACTAGACCTGAATCAGTGGATGTCTCGATCGCTTGAAGCTATTCCCAGTGAAGCGTCCGATACTGATATGCGATCGCTCGCGCCGTATCTGGATGGGTACAAAGAAAATGGTCGAGATGGGTGGGACACTGCCAAATGTCCAGCACACAACGGGGAATCGTCGGACAGTTTGCATATTGATCGAGAGACAGGCGGCTTTATCTGTCATTCTGGATGTTCGCCATCGTCTGTTTACAGTGCGACTAAGGCGCGAGCGGTGGCGGCGGGTCATCGGTTCGAGATTGAGCGGACGGACGGCGAAGATTTAACCCGTCTACTCCAAACATCCAACTACGATCCTTCATTGGCTATACAATCACCATTGAGAGAGCTAATACAAGCTGAGTCTAAGCGATGGTCATTGCCATCATTAGTTTATGTTGCGTCGCTATTGGGTGTTATATCATCGCTGGCAAAGGTTGACACCAGACTCAATATTAGAGAGACGACTGGTAAACCGATCCTCTGGTTTGGGATGGTTGGCACATCAAACAGCGGTAAAAGTGAGTCGCGGAACGTCATCACAGATCCATTAAAAGCACTTCAGAATGGAGCTAATGAGGAGTATTCAATCGCATACGATAACTACGAGTGCCGGTTAGAAATCTGGGAGAAAGCTAAACGCCAGAAAGATGGAGAAGCAGGCGATAAACCCAAAGAACCAGGGTGTAGAGAATTTTACGTCAGCGACTATACCTATGAATCGCTCGCACATGTCTACCAGTATCAGCGCGAGCGATGTTTCCTGATAAACATTGATGAGTTAGCGGGGTTCTTTCAATTTGATAAATACGGAATGGGTAGCAATCGCGATCGTATTCTGAGTCTTTACGACGCTGAGGGTATGAAGGTAAACCGTAAATCCTCAAAGCGAATTCATATCGAGCGGACGGGCTTATCGGTACTAGGAACGATTCAGCATACTACACTAGCCCGATTGTTATCGAAAGACGATAACAAAGAAGATGGACTATGGGCAAGGTTCGCGTTTATCCAAGTACCCACGACACCAACTTACTCTCACGACCCCGATCCTAATGCCCCCTTGTACACGACTTTAGCGCGTACATATGCCACAGTTAACGCTTATCCTCCCCAAACGTTCGGGGCGACACCAGATGCTAAGGCGTTGTGGACAGCTTGGTATAACGAGATGGTCGATCTAACTATCTCTCAAAGCGGCGGATTTCTTGAGAGCATTTACGGTAAGGCTAAAGATCGAGTAGCACGGATCGCTCTAGCTCTCCATCTTTTACACGCTGCGGCTGCTGGCACACAACCAGATGCAGAAGTGTCGGCTGAGACGATACACCACGCGATCGAGTTGGGTAAGTGTTTGTTGCTGGAAACAGAGCGATGTTTCGCAATGGTTGGTGTTACTACCGACCCAGATGAGGAGAGGATCATTAACTTTGTGTCGTTCTTCACTAGTAAAGATTGGATCGATACCGAGCGAACCCGTAGTTGGTGGTCGCCAAAACCTAAACCGACAAATCAGGAATCTCGTGACTTTATGGCAAAAGTTGTGAGTCTGGGATATGCGATCGGTAATGAAGAACCGAAAGACACCATTAAATTTAAAATAAAAGTCTCAAAAAGTGGTCAGAATGGTCAGCGGAACACTCAAAGGCTTACACAGCAAACGTTTGACACTGACCATGCTCAGGTCATCGTCTTTGAACATGAAGAACCAGAATCGGCTTCTAGCAACGGTTGTAGAAACCTGCCCTCACTGACCCAGAGTGGTCAGCGGATTATTGAGAACCGAGACGATTTTTCGACAGGTACCGATGAACGATGTTCACTGACCCAGAGTGGTCAGCGGTTTGTGAACGGCTCAAACCCTCATGAAATCTTAGATACAGACATTGCTGTTGAAGAATTGCTGACTACGATTGGGTCAGCGTCAAATGCTTACGTATCAACAAGTTCAGACGTTACTGACCATTCTGACCACGTTTTAGCTAGTGTGTATGAAAAAACTTCTGATAAAAATCTAAAAATAGGCGATCGGGTTCAATGGGGTGAGGACATTTTCCAAATCGAAACTATGGACGATCGCAATGTTTACGGATGGACATCGGATCGGGTGAGTTACTGTTCTGGTTCGATCGATAGTGTGGAGTTACTACCGGAAGAACTACCAGGAAGCATGGTCATCGAGAACGACGTAGTGATGGAGTTTTAATATGAACATCGTTAAAGGTTCGCTAATCGTTGGTAAATCCGGTGTCAGATTAGAAGTAGTCGATCTAGTAAATAGACAGCCGATAGTAAATACAGCGAATGGTCTAAAAGCCGTTTCAAAAGCGGCGATCGTCAGTGTCACTCATCCCAGTCCCAGAAATGCAGTATCGATCGCAGGTGGACGGGTAAATGTCGATCTCGATCGCTTATCCCTCGACTTCCAACCACTAACATCTATCCCCCAATGGAAACCCACAGCCACAGTCAAGCCTTATGAGAGTTTATCGAAGCTCTATATCGACATCGAGACAACTGGATTAAATCCCAGTGTCGATCGCGTCCTGATGGTCGGTTTACTACTGGATGGAGAAACAACCATCATCACCGACCCAGACGAACGGACGCTCTTAGACAAGACGATCGCCTATCTCAATCGCCATAAACCCGACTGTCTCATCGGTCACAATTTGATTAATTTCGATATCCCGTTCCTAATGGAGCGGTGTAAGCTGCGAGTGATTCCCCACCCCTTCAGAAAGGGCGGTAAGACATCCAGAATCACCGCTTCGAGTGTGAATGGTAAACCGATAGAATTTACCCTTATATATTGGACTGGTACAAACATTCTCGACACCTATCAACAGATCGCCGTCTGGGATAAACAAGCCGCCAAACTCTCTAGATATGACCTGAAATCTAGTGTTATCGCCTTGGGTTTGAGGGATGACCGACGGTTAGAACTATCGGTGAATGAGATTAGAGCATGTTGGGAATCTGGGGACACGGAGACGATCGAGGAATACCTGAGATGTGACTTAATTGATACTGAGTTACTAGCCGAATTCCTCCTACCAGTGGTTTATTACCAGTTAGCTTATGTACCCGCGCTGTCATTCCAACAAATCGCGATCGCATCCCCAGCACTCAAAGCCCAAAAGATTCACCAGGGGCTATTACCTGGAATCGAACCCGAATCGGATGAATCCTTGAAGTTTGATGGCGGAAAGGTGCAATTAGTATCGCCGGGACTACATAGCCAAGTAGCGAAGATCGATGTCTCCAGTCTCTACCCGTCAATCATGCTCAGATATGGGATATGCAGCCGTAAGGACACTGAGAATAAGTTTCTAGGGGCGATGGCTTACATGGTCGAGGAACGTTTGAGACTCAAAGCCCTGGCTAACAATGGCGATCGATCTGCTGGATACCAACAAAACGCATTAAAGATCCTAATTAACGGCTCTTATGGGTTTATGGGGACTAGTTTCTATACCTTCAACGATTACGGGGCAGCGGCACTGGTAACGGCTTACGGTCGGAAGATATTAGATCTGATGGTGGATGTAGTAACTAGTCATGGTGGGACTGTCATCGAAATCGATACTGATGGTATTTTCTTTAGCCATCCCGACCCAAACACAGTTAAAACCGCTGTATCTCAATCTTTACCCACTGGCATCACCATCGACCTAGAACTAGCTGGATGTGGTTTATACGCACCCAAGGCGAAAAACTATGTCATCGTTCATCCCAACGGCAAGACGACGATTAAAGGGTTATTCCGCAAGCGATCGAGATATCCCCTAGAGAACCGATTCCCGATCGAGTTCCTAAAGCTTTACTTCCTGACTTCCCCCGCTGCGGCTGAGGACTATTACCAAACCACTCGGAGTCTTTTAGTCGATCGGCGAATCGATGTAGAAGACTTGACCATCACCAGGAAAATCGGATCGGCTGAGAAGAATCTAGTCGAGTTGGGGATCGGGATACCAGGGGACAGGGTGAGTTATTGGGTTACTGAGGGCAAGCGTCACCACTCGAAAACAGGTAAACCCTTAACCAGTCATCCACAGGAATCCACTACCGCACCTTATTGGGTGAGTTACTACGTTGAATTGTTGGATAGTCAGTATCGATCTATGTCGGGAATCGAGGAACCCAAAGGGGTTAAACCGACTACGAGCGATCAGCTAGTTTTGGAGATCGCAGCTTGAAATATATCTTGACTGGGAAAGTCGCCGAACTACTCATCTAATTAGTGACAAACCCATCGCCGAATGTAGTGTTCATGTTGGCGAGTGAGATGGTGACGGCTGAGTGGTTGCGGACTATTGCCACTACGATCTAAACAGCATCCAATATCCCGTATCTTCCCGCATCTTCCGTTGACATCCTCCCCAGGGCTGAAGCCACGGGGATTCTTCACCACGCCACAACCTACTAATAGGAAAATGGTCGCTGAATGGGGGTCAAAGCTTGAAAGTCAAAGCATAGACAAAAAGGATCTATACTTTTGGTGATAGGAAAAGATTCAACGCCACGACTACCAATAATGCCAGCACCATCCAAAGTCGAACTACTCCCCAAGGAAATTAGAGCCGAACTCGATAGACGGCTGATAGAGTCTGGCTTTAGCGACTATCAGGGACTATCCGATTGGCTGAAAGAACAGGGGATAGAGATTGGCAAGTCAGCGATCGGTAACTATGGCAAGAAATTAGAATCTCAACTCGCAGAACTGAAACTGAGTCATAATTTCGCTCAGGCTTACGCTCAAGCGTTACCCGATGACGCTGGAACCGTGTCACAGATGCTCAATGGTATAACCCAAGATGTTCTTTACCGACTCATCACGCAATTACATCGACGGTCGCAATCTCTCGACAATAAATCCGACCTCTGGGAAATATTACGCCAGATCGAAACCGCTACCAAAGCCCTAGCCAATGTGGGTAGGACAGATATAGCGGTTAGGAAGTATTCTGAAGAACTCAAAGCTAGAGCTATTCTTGCGGCTGAGAGCCTGAAGTCGGAGGGTGACAAGAAGGGTATCGACGCGGAATTTATGCACCGGATTAAGACAGAGGTGTTAGGGCTGTTCTAGATAGGCAGTCTCAGAACAAACCAAACCATCATCATCGGATCGAACACAGCGATCGCTCTGAGTTACATTCGATCTTCACGTCGTCGTGAAAAAAAAATAGAAAATCTTACTATTCGCTTGGATCGAGATCCCTCGATCTAAATTAAAGATCGCGCTCGTTTATTTTTTTTTAGTATCGATCGGTTCAGATATCGTATCTATCTCACCTCATTATCACCATCGTATAACAGTCGTCTAACAAATGTTTATCCTTATAAACTATGTCACATATAACATTTTCTATGACACATTGTTAGACGACTGTTATACATATATGCTAACACATGGCAGTTTTTATAACTTATTGTTATACACTATGTTAAACAGTTATGCTAACACATGGCAGTTTTTATAACTTATTGTTATACACTATGTTAAACAGTTGTGCTAACATATAGATATACACAGTTATACACTATGTTAAACAGTTGTGCTAACATATAGATATACACAGTTAGACACGGTTAAACAATTGTATGTCAGAGAATAGTAAAGCGATCGGGTTAAGACTCCCGACTGAAGTTTGGGAGAAGTTGCGTGAATATGGGTTAGAGCATCATCCCAGCGACAAGAGCAAAGAAAAGATAGATGTCACCCAAACAATCACAACCCTTTTAAAACAAGCGTTAGGTATATCGTTAGACGATTATGTTGTACAGTCTAACATCACGTTAGACGAACGTATCACAGTAATCGTCAAACAAATGTTAGACGGTGAATCCGAAGTAATACTAGATGAACGTATCACAGTAATTGTTAAACGTTTGTTAGACGATGTAACAAAACCTTTAAGAGATGAGATATCGGAATTATCAGAATTGTCCCGTGGCTTGCAGAGAGAGATCGCAAGGCTTAACGAACGAACGGTAGAGGTACCAGCACCGATCGCCACAGTTCAATCGGGTAAACCGACATTAGACGAAGCTAATCGTAAGACTTGGGGGGAATATTCAAAGCTGGTTGGAATGTCGATGATGCCATCGAATGCAGCACAGAAGGAGGAGAACGTCCAACTGAGAGACAGGCAAGCGTTAGAAGCTATAGCCAAGGCTAAAGAACTCGGTCTCGGCGTTTGGAGAGTGTCACGCGCTGGTAGAGAGTTCGTTCGAGTCGAAGAAGTTAATACCCCACTACCACTATTTTCTTATGAATAACACCGACCTAAACCGACTAACTAATGCACTCTTGACGGCGTACCTAGATAAGAAATCCTCAGATGAAGTTGTGGCAATATGCACCAAATTTAACATCGTCATAGGCTCTAAAATATTTCGATTAGCAACCGACCGAGTAGAGCGATGGATAGAGGAGGGAGAATACGATTTAATGAACGATTACAACAGAGAGAAAATCACTCAGCAGGGGTTACAAAACCTCGCCAAACAACACGGGGCTGTATTAGGGAAAGATTATTCCAAGACTGAGGATGGCTATATCTTCAGTAGCGATCTAATTACTAAAATCAAGGCTGGTATGCCGCCTAGCGACTGGGAAACATTCGAGAGTCAGGGTTATATCAAAACGATTGTTAGTGACCCTTATGCGCTCTTGGATAAGCATTTGGGAGTTCCATTCTTCGACTCGTTTCTATCGATTATCGCTATCAGGTTTAAGGTCTTAAATGAGACTGATACATCTCACTATCTCGGTACATTATTGGCTGGGATGGAGAATGCTAATTCGTTTCTATCGGATGGTCTATTCTTTTCTAAGGTCTTCGAGTTGCTAGGAGAGAAAACATCATCGATCGTGAAGGCAGCTAGTCTAATCGAGGAACCTAATTCCGATATCTCATGTTTACTCTGGCAAGATTTACTAACCGCTATGGGTGTAGAAAATCTGAACATAGATGATGACAGTGTGTTCTGGATTAGTGAGGCTAATCTAAGATCGCTCGATCGCGTCTGGCATGGTGAGAAGATGCGCCCTGCCATGTTAGCTGACAAGCTGACTAGTCGCGGTCGCGGTTTCGGGAAGAAATAAACGCAATATCTGCTTGACACTCTCAGGTCTAAAGACACTGAGATTCTTTAATCAGCGATCCATCTTGCTTTAGCAGGTTTGCACCAGCAAAAGTAGAGGACGAATCTCCTAAAGCGTTTCCGATATCTAGTATCGAGGTTCCCGTATGCCCTACGGTACCTATTCCCTTGGTTAATATAATCGCTTATGGGGATGGGGAATAGTCGTTAACCATTAAACCCTATCCCACTCCCCTTAATCGCTCAATCCCTGACTGTGGGGTGGGAATAGTGCTTAATGGCAAACCCAGCGTAGAATATAGACAGATACAAAGACCCCCCCGCAGCGACGAAACTAACAGGGGTGTCTTCAAAAACTCAATACCTTAATATTATGACTCAAG
>Ga0105055_10011187_pt1 | contig 11110 bp, 8 predicted proteins | sample BON03_FD_78090 | JGI IMG/M metagenome (GOLD analysis project Ga0105055, IMG submission 78090) | Freshwater microbial communities from Lake Bonney liftoff mats and glacier meltwater in Antarctica - BON-03 | ecosystem: Environmental > Aquatic > Freshwater > Ice > Glacier meltwater | place: Lake... | reverse complement strand
GATCCGTGAAGCAAAGATTCCCCCGAGAAGCAACAAGCAAAGAGATATGGTGGTCAAGACTCGTAGACGGCAAAAGAGCCGGTGTGTCCCTTCGCGGGGACCTTTGTTATGATAGTTGGAGCCCTAGTCACCTGGGCTATTTATACCCAGGAACAACTCCTGTTATGATCAAGCTTGATCATAACAGGAGTTGTCCCTGGGTATAAAGCTTGATCATAACAGGAGTTGTCCCTGGGTATAAATAGCCCAGGTGACTAAGGCTCCAACTATCACTCTGTGAGTGTGTGTTCCTCCTTACATTTCCTTACACGTGCGCATTGTGCTCAATGTTCTCCCTCGATCCCTTTGTGGTTGGCTTCGTAAGTCTTTGCACCCCGCCCAAGATTGCGTTAATTGCACTCTTTTTGGATGAGGTCCGCCCAACGTGTAGTAGAATTCCTTGGAATTTCCTGCTTGTACAAATGATTAAACACCAATTGAACCTCAGGCTTAGAATAATCATTTTCTCAGGGTACATTTTTGAACCGATTTACCATCTGATAGGTTAGACTGACTTATTTGAACCAGTAATGCAAGTAAAATCTCGTTTGCTGGACTTTTACTACCATAAGCATATTAACAATCTAGCAAACGAGAAGTTCGTGATGATTGGAGTGCGATTTCTCCGTTTTCGGGTGGTGCTGGAGCAAGGACAGAATCACCCGATCGTATGTCTCGCATACCTGTGCCACACAATCGGCGAAGAATGTGTTTTTCTTTCCTTCCTATACATCAAGCTTTTTGAGCTTAGTGTAAAAGTCGCTTTCTACCACGGATCTGCCGCTGAGTTACCCACAACAAAGTTGACCTGCTCAAATTCACACGTCAGAGCAGCTGCTCTGAGCTCGCTCATGATACTTTTGCGCTGCTCATTTGCTTCTGCTTCTTGCACCTCTAGGAATCCCTGGTCCATGTCTGTTGACCGTTCAACTTTTTTGAGAATTAGATTAATACGTTCTACAGAGCCTCATTAATTGCGAATCCATCCGGTCGCCTGCCCCCGAAAAGAAGTCAGGAAAAGGACACTGGACCGAGGTTGTCTCCTGATTTTGTTAATAATGGAATTGGCACTTCAATTGCCTGTGCCTTCTCCGCCAGAACTTCCTCTGCAGATTTTAAGAAACTCTTCTTGTCGCCACAGCGTTCTCATGTTACTTTCTTTGTCTAGCGTGACAAACTTGGGCTTGCTTTTTGGCTTTTGTGCAGCATGCACGCTGTCATACAGGTGCCTCCAGATGGAGTGGTGGGCAGCCGTAACTGTCGTTGTCATTTCTTTGCAGCCTGTATTCTACAGCGCGCACAACCGAGCACGTAACACAAACGGCACCGCAGCATAATTCGACATGCAAGATACATCTCACTCAGGCATGCGGACAACAATGGTATAGCAGAGTGTACAAATTGAACAAGAATGCCAAGCACGAAACTGCATACTAAGCACTGAGAAACGTGTCCCTTTCTTGCTGTAGGCAAGAGTGAGAGAGGAATAAGAAAAGCGAACCGGTACAGCACGATGGCTGCGAAGCGTATCGTCTTGAAGGCGACATCAAGATCGAACGTTCGAACGAGAGACGCGCGAGAAGTGACTCGAACCAAAAAAAAGTCAGGACTGGAAAACTTGAAGCCCGTCGACAGGCAGCGTATTCCTAGAGGGGTCGGTGCCACCACGAAGTCGGTGAGACCTAGGCTGAAGGGACATAGGCAGCGTTCTGCAGAGCAGCGTCTTTTGACTCGGAAAAGAACAGCTTCAAGCATGAGAGCAAACGAAACACTGTTTCGAAACCGAGCAACCGGCATCTTGAATTGTTTCATCGCAGAGCGACGATGAAAAAACCAGCCGAGAATTAACCCGCAAGATCTTCTTGTGAGGGCTCAAAACACTTAAAGTATGGGTCTAGAACGAAGTAGTGCAGGTAGGACCAAGGCAGCTGTTGTGCTCAGCTGCAATGACAAAGGAAACAAACTAGCCTTTAAGCAAATGTGAGCTGACGCCATACTGCAGACCTTTATTAGATAAACCAAAAACGATCCCAATCACAATCAATACTCCCACGCTTCAGGCTCTTATGCCACGCTTCGCGCAGGGCTCTCCCACACTTGATCTTGCCTTCCACAGCTCTCCTGATCCTTGACGTCCCATATGCATTGTTTCAATCTTGGTTTTGTTTCTAAGAAAGGTGGGGGAAATACCTACCCTCAAATATTTCTCAATTGACTACAGAGTAGTCAACCCTCAGCGTGACTGATACAAGTCACGGTCTACACATGTCAGAGTCACAGAATGACTCTGATAGTCATCTAACAGAAATGAAAACTTTTTCGGGGTAAAGGAAGATGAGGCTATTGAGCCACACGAAAGCTCCATCAAGGCGCTCAAAGCGGCTGCCCTGGAATGAACGTTTGAACGGATTTTTTTTGGCAGGGAGGCGTGGTGCATCATTTGGAGACGATTTTTATAACAAGCTCGAAAGGCTCAGTGTACAAGCAAGAAAGAGTGACAACATTCTGTGCAACGCATATGCGAAGCGCATGACGCAGTAAACCAATCCCACTATCAGCAAATACATGGGTTATCTGGGGCTGACGCGACAACGTCGATGGAGAACTTGGAGAACAAGTGTATGTGTGAATATCTCAATCCCTTTGTCACCAGCTGCTGAAGAAAGGTGAAGGCGGGGCAAAGCCTTAGTAAGACGAGCAAAACAACGGCCGCGTTACGCACAGAAGGCACAACAAAGTATCAGAATGATGCAATATTTCTGATCCTGCCAAGAAACTATACTAAGATTAAAGTAATAGTGGAATCGCTGTGGTTATAACGACGAAATTACAAACAAGGACTCAAAGCTAAAGTGTGCTTCTATCAGAAAAGCAAAGGCAGAAGAGGGAAAGATAAAACCACACACACAGGTTCAAAGATCGAGTTTCCGTGATTCTGCAAGAGACAAACGGAATCACGATGACACGCGGTTGGGACAAATTAGACAAGACACACTGGGCATGGTGGCGTCTCGATGGCTAGTGGGCGGCACTGCCAAGACGCAGGGAAGGGAGAAGGGGTAAGGGGCCGTTGCTTGCCATTAACGCCATGTTATTTTTTTAGAATTTACCCATGTATTTCAGCTTTCGACGAAGTGCACGGTCCTGGTTATCCAGCAGGGGTGCGGACAGACATTTGGCACCCAGCCCTGACGAAGAGAAAGGGTCTTTTTTCCTCATTTGTGAGGAAATTTGTAAGTTTTTAATCAACAAAAACATGGGTTTTCACGAATACATTCGCATCGTGACCTGAATTCATTGTTGTTGTCTGCAGACAGTACAACCCTCTTAGGGCCCATACCCTGAAGTTGGCACAGACCCGTCCCGTACCTGCACTTGCCGCCGAGCGCCGCTGCCTCTAGCGCTGGAGGAATCATTTCTCTTCGCGTGAAACCTGCCGCACGCAATTCCGACGAGTTGATGAGCATAGCCACTGGTGGCTGCGAGGCATCTGCGTCTTGTGTCGGGTTCCATTCCTCAAAAGTGAGACCCGAGGCATCTTCCCCCACTCGGTTGAGCCATCGCTCGACCGCAAGAGCTTGCTGGCCGTTGTAGAACCGGGAACCCTTGTAATCCTCCCAACTGCGGCGTGTCAAGTGGAACTTTTTCTCGCAGCTTGTTCCATCCCCCGCATCCCCAAATTTGAGGAGCCAGTGATAGCCAGGGCGCATAAACTGCTTCCCCTCCGTGGACCTGTACATATTTTTTGTCATATAAATATGATTTTTTTCTTTGTATTCTTCATACGTATTAATTATATGCCTGTATAAATCAAATCCAGTGTACAGATGGGTAAGAGAATATTTACATATATATGTATATATACTTCTTATCACAGATCGTGAGGATGCACTGTGGCTGACTGCAGCTGTTCGTGTACTTTTATATATAGAGTCTGTTTTTGGACAAAAGAAGTTCGCAGGTCACGGAGGGCAAAGTGAAATGACAATTCATGTCTCATTGAGACATAAAGATTCATGTGTGGAAGTACATTCGTCCTATTTCCATGGGGCTGGACGCATTTTTGAATAAAAAGCTGGATAACCAGGACCGTGCACTTAGCCTTTCTGTCTCGATAAGAAAGTATGCTAGCGAATATTTGGATTACATACTCATTTACGTGGATTATTATAAATTCCACATTTAGTAATTCTTTTTTTTTTTGTCAATAACGTATACAATATTTTATTTGTACCTACTTGACTGTATTATAAACCGATATTCACGAATCTAAAGAAAAAGGTTCGAGCAAATAGAGCTTCCAACAGAGCTACCAGGCTATTTCTTACGACGTAATAAAAGCAACATCAATCAAATCGGCCGACACACATGAATCTTGCTGTTATTGCCGTACGGGAAATGATTGGCCAAATACACACGGACATACATACGCAGATATACACACAAAACACAAAAAAGCACAAATAAAATATACAAAAAAAGAGGAAAAGGGGCAGGGGGAGGAAAGAAAGGAAAAATAGAGAACAAAAAAGAGGAGACAAAAAGAGAGAGGGGAAAAAGGGAATAGAAAAAGAGGGGGGGGGGAGGGTTCAGGGTGGTAGAGTAGTGCGTAGCGTGGGTAGTGATGAGGGTAGGACGTCATACCAATAACTCTAGATTGACATGATTTTTCCCAGTTTTTCATCACCTGCATGTCAGAGTCAGACCGTGACTCTGGCATGTGTGAGTGCTCTAGTCTCAAGAGCATCATGCAGACGCTAGATTTCATCTAGTGTTTCCAATGTGTGATCTATACCTTGAGAGGTATATGGGGTTCCATGTACGGTCACGTAAGTGAGACTGGAGGTACAAGAGAAGTACTTCCCCCTCATTCCTTAAAACGTTCCACATTTAAGGTTTGCTTGAATCTCAAGATCGACTTGAGGAGTGGTCAAAAATCTACGACAAACAAGATCAAAGAACTTTGAGCGGCGCTAGAGAGTGCTTCAAGGAGACCTACGCGGCGCAAGATTGTGCTGCGGGCTGGCGCTTCTATACGTGTGCGTCTGGCGACATATAAATTTGATTCAAGTAAAGGCTGAGCATACTGCTCCGAGGGCCTTTGATTGTTTCGTCTCTTGTCTACTGTCTGCAGTCTATTGAGCAACTCCTTCCTTGTATGCCAACCTTCGCTATAGAGCCTGTATACTCTATTTGGTTATGAAAATGAACAACGCAAACAACGCCACTTACCGTGACTATGTGAAGCTAGGTAAGAAAAGATGAGAGGGTTACAAACGCAATTATTACATGATTTCTCCAAGAGTGATCAGGAAACCAATTATCATTACTCTGCTGATTGAATCTCGCCAATTTTGGTTAGAAGACTGGCTGTCGGCGTAAGTTCCTGCCACAGCCATTGCCAAACGTCTCCTACACCTCCACGGAATTTGTTTGTCACTCAAATACTTTCCCAGCATAGACTTTGCTGCATGCTGACTTAGTGATAAATCTGCTATCTATGTGCCGTAGAAAGGCTGGTGCGTGCCTCCCTTTTTTTGGTTCTCTTTGACACAAGTTTTTGAAATCTCTCTTAATCAATTTATGTACTTTGTTGTAGAGCCGTTACCATACTTGGGTTATAGCTTACATCGACTCGTTGTCTCTGTTTGCGAATTTTTTCCCAAGCTCCTGTCACACGATCCTGGTGCTTGCACACCTTCACTTCTGCTGATCCTCATCTAATCACCTTCCGCACCTCTCAATTCCATATTCACTTTCGATCTTCACAGCTCAGCGTACCTCCTTTCCGGCGAGACTCTTGCAATGTGAGGACTGCTCAGTTTGTCCTGTCGTGCCATTCCGTGAGGACATCTTTGCTCGAAATAGCCTTGTCTGCTTAAATGTCATCTTCTTTGTTCGCAGGTTCTCCTCGATGCGCTTTCACTTTGACCAGAAACATCGCTGCTCCTGCCGTTGTTTTTTTCCTGACTTCTTCGATTGCTTTCCGTAAAATGTCTACGTCTGGTGCTTTTACTAACGTCGCTTTTCCGCCTTCACCTACCCATCTTTTTACAGCTTCAGCAGCGCTTGGTTGTCGCACAAATACAGCATGGGGTTTGTTACAGGGGTGCCGCACAATGCCAAGACAAAAGCCGCTAGTTCCGGACGGTTCGAGCTGAATCCGTTCTCTTCGTGTCCCACATTGATTGATGTTGCTTTTATTACTCCATACGAAATAGTCTGGTAGCTTTGCTGGAAGCTCTATTTGCTCGAATTATTCTTTGCTGCCTTTTCCTTTTTTCCTGCAGATTCACATACCCTGCTCACATGTCCCCCCTTTTTGGTTAGATCCACCACCCGCTGTGACTGTGCCTCGGAAGCCGTAACCTCCTAATCTGCCAATCTCTGTGCCCATCCAGTATTCCCGCTTGATATTTGTCAATCGTACTTGACATTCGTCCTTTCCGCCCGACGCCCTTGTCTGCTGTCAACAACACCCAATTTCTTTTGTCGTGACTTTGATCAGACATTTAGTTGGTGCTGCCTCCTTTGTAAGTTTGAGAGATGGTGCCGTTCATGGTGGACCGACCCTGGCGAGCCGTGTCGCGAGATGTATAAATGTGACTACATATGGCATGCGGATGGGAGATTTTCTAAATATCATTAAATATGACTAAATATGCGGGCGAGAGGGCTTTGATTAGCAATCGACCATCATGTCAATCATATTCCAGCTGGTTAAGCTTCCTGGGCAAACAAAATCATTGAAAAAGATCGAGCCATGTCCCTCTTAATTCGAGCGAGGTGTGCGGCATTAAAGCATCGTAACAATAATGGCAATTTATTTCATAAGTTTCAATCCACGTAGATTGTGGGGTGCCATCGATTGGAAGGCTCCCTAAAAGTCATGTATGTCTCTTGAAAGAATCTTGGCAATCGGACTTTGCTTTTCTAGCCACGTACGTAGATGAAGATGTGTTTGTATGTGACTGGTCCTAATCATGGCGACTCACTGGAAACGGTCTCAGTGAAGAACCGACAAAACGACAGGAAACTTTCAAAGCAAATTCGTACAAAAAATATTTCATAGATTGCTCAAGATCAAAATTCGTTTCCAATAAAAATGTCACATTCGAAAATGTCTCACAGTGCATAATGGAGAGGGATGAGGTTGATCACATACTACAGTAGTATCCAAGATGTAACAAGTTTAGGCTTCTGAAACACGCATCAAAAGATAGAACGTTGACTCTGGCAGCTTGCAAGCTATAGGTGCGCAAGGAATCATTACCCAAAGTATGGACAATAAGTGCCACAAAAGCTGGTTTCTTCGCGTGGACTGGAGGTTTAGACTCGTGATTGTGACTGGTTCCAAGCAGAAAGAGAGGAGGACATCGCGCATGCATATGTAAATATGCCTTTATGTATCAACAGACACAGCCGCGGAATCACATGCGACATGATTGATTCATGTGAACATGTGCCGTGGTTGATCATATCATGATTCGTGCGCGTGCGCGTGGTTGGATATGTGTGCGTGTGTGTTTGTGTGCGCATGAATGTGCATGTGGATTTTGATCTCTATCTTAACTACCCGCAGCCACGTAAGAAACACAAATATGTTAGTGTGTGAGTACATACAGCAGCAGACTGCAGATCTTTTCCAAAAGGGGCCCAAAAACGTCATGGAAAAATCTCTGCAGAATTGAGGGGCAAGACCTCTGCCCTGCACCCACGAGCTGCCAGTAATGAAGAAGATGTCTGGGAAGCACAAACACAGAAATGAGTTCAGGACACAAACATGAATGAGGCATGTCAAATATACATGCACATAGATAGATAGAGAGAAATACAAATATCATGTACACATAAACATTGTAGATAACCATATGTATACATAAATATTAAAGCCAACAGCAGCTATGTCGGGGTGGATGGCGCAGCATGGAGGCTGTGTCTCTTACGCTCATTCTCCTGCCCGCATTCTCTCACGCTCACGCTCTGTCATCTCGCGTGTGCACGCGCTCTCTCTCTTTCAGCGGCCAGCGGCAACATCGTGGGGGAATGCAGCCTGGAGGCGCGCAGCCAAGACACTCTTGCTGCGACTCTCAGTCGTGCGTGCCTGCGCGGCAGTTAGCCTCTTCGCGCTCCCCTGTGTGTGCATGTATGCGTGTGCGAGAGAGAGACAAAGAGAGAAAGAGGGGAGAGAGAGGAAAACGGAGAGGGAGAGAAGGAGGGAGAGAGAGGGAGAGAGTGAGCAAGAGAGAGAGAGGGAGCAAGAGGGAGAGGGAGAGGGAGAGAGAGCGCGAGCGAGCGAGGGAAGAGAGGGGAAGAAAGGAGTGGGCAGAGACAGATCGCACGCGCGCGAGAGAGAGTCATGATACTGTTTCCCCTATCTCTCTGTCTCCAGGCAAACAGTTTCAGCCTACTCGCCAACGTCTCTCTCCCTCTCTCTCTTTCGTTGCAAAGCGATTCACCTTACTCGTTGAGCCCACGGCATCCTTAACACTGCGCTTGGGAGGCGTGTCACGCTGTTTGCCAACACACTTGGCGTTCTGATATACAGAGTGTTGACATGCAAGGCGTTAGGCAATATCTAACACCCTGTATAACAAGGGCGTTGCGTGCTGATATGCAGGGTGTTAGAGATTGCTGTGATGTACAGGGTGTTAGAGATTCCTCTCTGTTGTGCTACGTGGTACCATCTATACATTCTGTCACAGCATATCAAATGTGTATAAAATTTTACATGTGCGGCTGGGAGTCGTGCGCTCTTGAGAGGCAGTGAGTTCGTGACCACTTGCACGACGTTTGTGTTCTCAGTGTCCTTGCCGTCGTCTTTCGAGGCTGACACATATATGTACGTGTATGTGTATGTGTGAATGTGTATGTGTTTGTCTATGTGTATGTGTATGTGTAAATGTGTATGCATATGTGTTTGAAACAACCAGCGTGAGCAAAGGAGGAGGGAGGAAAAGCGGGGGTATTGGGGTGTGATTTTGAAAGAGGGTGGGCGCTTGTCAGTACAGACGTGAGATTACCAATAAATAGACCAACAGACAGATAGATTGGCAGATCTATGCATCTGTTCATCTATATATCTGTTTACATATGTATCTTATTGCCAGCATAGAGGAGCTGGATGAATTTGCACGTGATAGATTTGTAAGCAAGCCTGCACTGGCGTATATGCATGTGTATTACGACAGATAGATCGGCGTACGTGGATACCTACTACGGGTATAGGTTGATTAGACAGATGCATCTAAATGTATACATGCTACGGTTCGGGTATAGATCACATAGATTGATATTGGTGTCGATTTGATGATAGATATATAGATAGAAAGATGGATGGATGGACGGATGAGTGGTTGAACTGATAGATAGATATAGATGGAATGGTGGATTGATGTAGCAGCATACCTGCGGTGGCCCTGGTGTCCGTTTTGAATGCAAACGCTTGCACCGAGGTGAGAGGTTTGATGCTCTTTTTCGTCACGAAGGGCGCGGGTGCCACGTAGCCAGTCCTTTGTATTCACGAGTATATACGAGTATTATGCGTGTGTGAGGGAGTGTGCTTATGTCTGCACGTCTTTTTGGTCACAAAGAGTGTGGGCACCACGTGCTAGTCTCATGAATGCATGAGTCTACACTTTTTACATGTATGCGAGTGTGTGTGTATGTATGTGCGTCTTTTTTGTCACACAGGGTGCTGGTGCCACGTAGCTAGTCCCTGTCCTCTGTATGCATTTGTGTGTGGACGAGTGTATATGCGTATTCTGCATGTATGCGTTTGTGTGTGTGTACGCGCAGGCTTGCGTGTGTGTGCGTATATTTCCAGTCCTGAATGAGCATGCATGTGTGTATGTATATATGTACGTTTGAATGATTGTGTGTATGCATGTATGCATACATGTATTTATATACATAGGTTTTGATTTATTTATATATGCATGCATGTATGTAACGAGCTCACAAATCAACGAGTCACCTCACGCACACGGCTGCATCACACAAACACACAAAAACCTCGCAGCATGCCTGACGCCAATAGCAGCCGGACCCGCAACAGCAACCTTCGAATCCGCAACTGTCAGACCCACCGCCACACGAGCAGACCCCGTGCGAGGTGCCAGCGGGCCCCGCTGCGATTTCGATTTGGCGTGGTTGAGGCGGGGCGCTGCCGCCGGCACTGTCGCACTTATAGTTGCTGTGCTCGTGGTGGCGGTGGCGAGAATTGTGGGCGGGGCTGCGACGGGCACGGCAGGGTGTGTAATGGCTCTCATGGGGGTGGGTGTGACGTGAGCAGTTTTGGGAGGCACGTTGGGTTTAGGGGATGCTGCTGGTGTGTTGGCGATAGAGTTGGGCGCGGCTGCGATCCCGGGCGCTGTCTTTGTAGGCGCGATTGACTTCATCTTTTCGAACTGGCGCGCGTGAATCTTGTCCCAGTCTTTTGAAACGCCTTTGGCCTTTTTGAAGGCAGGCTTTGCAGCCTTGTTCTTCGGGGTGGCCGTCTTTTTCTTCGTCTCCTTGTTCATGTGCTCGCTTCTGCATCGCTTGGTACCGGACTCCAGAATATTTCCGTCCTCCCTTTCCTCTTGTGCCGTCATCGGGGGTTCATCCTGCATGTCGTTGGACGCAGACTCGGCACCAGCCTTTTTCCTAATGCTGTTGCTGCTGCGGTCCGACTTGCTGCCGCTGCGACGCTGCGAAGATCGGCGGCTCCCGCTGCCGGCTTCTTGGATCGCTTCGTCCGAGTTGTATGATGGTACTGCCAACACGTGCGACTTACGAGAGGCCGTGCTGGTACGCTTGTCCGGCATGGGGCCCTTGAGCTGTGCCATGCTCCCTGACTGGCGTCCTGTCGACTTGCGCGACACACTGCTGCTGCGCTTCTCGGAAACAACAAGCTTACAAACAAGGACCTCCTCTGGTTCCATTACCTCCGGCTCCGTCGCCACCGACGATCGAGACTTGAACGACGCCGCACGGGCACGCTTGTCCTGGATTGGGTCTTTGTGGAGCTCCGTCATACTCCCTGATTGGCGTCCTGTCGACTTCCGCGACACACTGCCACTGCGCTTCT
>Ga0105055_10011186_pt1 | contig 11110 bp, 8 predicted proteins | sample BON03_FD_78090 | JGI IMG/M metagenome (GOLD analysis project Ga0105055, IMG submission 78090) | Freshwater microbial communities from Lake Bonney liftoff mats and glacier meltwater in Antarctica - BON-03 | ecosystem: Environmental > Aquatic > Freshwater > Ice > Glacier meltwater | place: Lake... | reverse complement strand
CCTCTTTCCCCTACCCGCCGCCGAGATCAAACGGTAGCAGCAGCAGCACCGACAGTGATGACGATGAGCAGGGGGGAAAAGATGAAGACGAAGAAGGGAGGAGGGAGGAGGAGGAGTACGTGCACGAGACGGAAGGAGGATAGTCCTCGTTTGGTGCCAGGTGCATCGTGGGACGAGGACCAGGAGTTGGCGGGGGAGGAGGAGGAGGAGGAGGAGGAAGGCGAAGAAGAAGCAGCAGCAGACGAAATTCCCGCAAATCTGACCATGGACACAAGCGATTATAAAGATGAGGAGGAAGTAGTAGACCCTAACCTCCTCCTCCTCCCCAGCCTCCACCTCCTCGCCCACGCCGCCCGGGGCTCCCCCTCCTTCCGCCTCTTCCTCAAGGCCCTAGACCACCAAGAAGACCACCTCCTCTTCGACGCCCTCCTCTCCCTCGTTGTCTCCGCTCAGACTCAACCAAGCACTACCCCACTAATGGCGTTAGCCACACTGGGAGATCTCTCTCGCCTAGTAGCAGGAGATGCCAATTTTGAAAGCAGAGTGTTTGACCGTAAAAATGTCCGGGAAACAACCAAGTTAATTTTTCCTTGTTTGCTTTTAAAGGAGGGAGGGAGGGAGGAAAGGGTAAGGGCAGCGGTGGATTTGTGGGGTGATTTGCTGGCGAGTCCTCTGGTGTTGGGATTATTGGAGGAGGAGGAGGGGTGGGAGGAGGGGGAGGGTTTGTCTTGGTTTTTGGTGGAGGGAGTGGTGGCTTTGGGGGATTCGAACGAAGGAGGAGGAGGAGGGGAGGGAGGGAGGGTTGAGTCGTTGCTGAGGGCGTTGAGGGTTGTGTGTGAGCAGTCGCCGTTGGGGCAATCGTTGTTGATCCAGTCTTTACTACCATTGGAGGACGAGGAGGACGAGGAGGAGGGGGAAGAAGGAGGACGACGGGTGCAAAAAAGCTTTCATCTGACTAAATTGGTCCAGCTAGCACTCTCCATGCACATACCCACTGCTGTTGAGGCTGTCGCATTACTACAGCAGCTCTTGGTAGGGGCCTCTGACGAAAACTCTGCGCAATTATGGGCGGCATTGACTGTTGTCCTGACGAGCACCACGACCACCACCACCGGCAGTAGCAGCAGCAGCAGCAGCAGCAAGGCCAACAGCACCAGCAGCAGCAGCGCGTGGGCACCGCCTTCCCGTGTAGGTCCCTCCTCCGCTACCGTCCAATTGTCTCGGAGCCCCTTGCGTCGCCGTCGGCAGCAGGCGACAGCCGCAGCAGCAGCAACAGCAGCAGCAGGAGCACATGCATTTGGCCCTTCGCTGTTGGAGTTGTTGGTGAACCGATTGCAATTGTTGGCGGATGAGGTCGAGGTTTCTTGTGGGGGGAGTGGGTCGGAGGGTTTGGAGATAGGGGCTCGTTCTCTGAATGCGGCTGCATTTTTAGAGCTTGAGTGGTCGTTACGTCCTGTCTTGTCCTTGTTGTGCTGGGTGATGACGAGTGCTCCTTCCTCTTCTTTTTCTTCTGTAACTTCAGATCTTAGAAGAGGGGTGGGCTTATGTTTAGACTCAAGGGCAGTGAGTGTGATTGTGTTGGGGGTAGCGCATGTTCGTTGTCAGGTCTGGAAGGAGGAACTGGGTGAATTAACTAGCGTGATGTCGATGAAGAATCCTTTTTTGACGGGCAATTCTTTTTTCCGGATGACGTTGCTGGAGGAAGCGCCGTTTGGGGTTGGAAGTTTGTGTGCGGTGGAGAGGTTAGAGGTGGTCGTGAGAGGGTGTCGGCTTTTGGTGTTGCTAGGCAATGCATGTAGCGGAGGAGGAGCAGCTGGAGCAGAGGAGGAAGAAGGGGAGGCGGAGAGAATCAGCCGTGTATTGTCTGACGCGCGCGTGCAACACCGGCATTGGCTTTCGATCGTTCTTGACAGCTCGCAAGTCGTCGATATTCTAGCGGCTGCCCTCCACCAAGGCATCAACCGGGAGCTCCTCTCCCAAACCCTCTTCTTCCTCGCAGACCTCAAAACTATCAACACCAGCCACCAGCAGCAGCAGCAACAACATAATGAGGGTGAGGGGGAGGAAGGACCGGAATGGAGTGGTCTGGTCGATGGCCTTTTTCGTCGGAACCAAGCAATGCAAGGTTGCCTTCAAGTGCTCGAGAAAGAAATGACTGACTTGGCAAACGAAAACGGAATAATGATAATAGAATTACAGGAACAAAATGTGTTTGTTGAAGAGGCGGAAGGACAGCGAGCGGCGTTACAAGCAGCACATGATCAGGAGATGGAAAGGGTGGGGCAGGATTGGAGGGAGGAAGTGCTCAAATTGAGAATGGTAGCAAAAGCTAAGGAGAGCGAGAACCACGCTCGGATGGAAGCGCTGATTTCTGACCGAGAGGGATGGCAAGCGCGAGCAGAAGCAGCAGAGGCCGAGCTTGCTTTAGTGCAGGAGACGCAGCAGGCCACGGCAGTCGAGGCAGCTGTTTTACGAAAGGAAGTAGAGACGCTCACTGCCCAGCTGACCCAGCGCGAGAAGGAGTGCGTGGCCCACGAGGCGAGAGCTGCAGCATTAGCACTAGAGGTGGAAGAACATCAACAGCGAGCGAACGACGCAAGCAAACAAAAAGAGAAGGCTGAGGAGGCGGTGCGGAAGTCTAATGCGCAGGTAGACAAGGCCCTGGCGAAAATGACTGTGTTTAGCAAAGCGTTCAAAGCGAAGGACGAAGCCGCGAGAGTAGGCAAGGCACGATTGCGGAAGCTGGATGTGCATGTAGGGGAGGTAGAGAAGGAGCTCGTGATTCTTCGTGGTCGTCTAGCGGAAGCCGAGGGGGAGAATCGGCGATTACAAGCATTGCTGGAGGCGGAGGTTGCGCATCGGGAACGGGAGGTGCAGGCGGGGGAGGAGGAGATGGAGAGGGTGTTGGAGGACGTGGAGGCGCTTCGAGCGTTGGTGGAGGTCAAGACCGAGGCGATGCGAGAGTTGGAGTATGTGCATCAGCAGGTGCTGGATGAGTTGCAGGAGAAGAATGGGTTGTTGATGGATCAGGAGGAGGTTTTGCGACGGCAGCAGCATGCGGCGGCTTTGATTAAGCGGTTGGCGGCCGCGGTGGAGGAGGAGGAGGAGGGGTGGGAGGAGGGGGAGGAAGACAGTGTGTATAATTAGTTCGATGTAGATAGTTGCTTAATCCGTATGAAAGAAAATGGATAAACTTATATATATCATGGTCGTGCATACCCAATTTTGGGGCTCATACGAACGTGGTGCTAGATGTTCACGGCACCTGTGGCACGGTCCAAGCTCCCCTATTTTGCGCGGGAGTGGGCCGCGGAATGGTCCAAAATCACTGCATACACATGTAAAGACTGCTTTGGTTATTAGTCGCCTTTGCTTTCCACTTTTATATCATTTTATGTTGTTCTTCAAGTGTGAATCTGGGCATAAAGGCTGGCCAGGCGGCGCGTACACGTAGCAAGCCAACCTCCCCTGTCTAGGAGACAGCATAGTCAGGTTTATGAGTCTTTAACAGGGTTTTCGGATGCAGGCGCTTGTCCATGTTGAGTTAATGTAATGGACCGAATGTTGGAGGTCTTTTCGAACCATAGTCCCTCCCCAGCATGGAATAATGACCCAGGCATTCGAGGAAAGTGGGAGGCGGGTTGGGGCGGCTGGGGCAACTTGGTCTAGCTGGAGGGACCTCGTGCGTGACAAACCGAGTGTAAACTCACGACCTAACGCTAGATTATGTCATTTGAAGTAGGCAGCGTCTTTCGTGTTGATGACACCCAAACAACGTTTCCATATATGCCCATTCACCTTGCAGCAATGCGGCGTTCCTGCGGATTGGTTGGCTTTTTCATCGGGGAGTGCGGCGTGCCCGTCGATATGCAATCACCTACGCGGGCAGCAGACATTGCGGCACAGGCGCTGATGGAGGAGTTTGTTAAGGAGGAAGTGGAGGAGGCCAAGAAGCAGGCCAAGAAGGGCAAGAAATCCAAAGGCAAGAGCAAGCGGACACAAGGGGGAAAGGACGTAAGTGCTGGTGGTGGTGGCACTACTGCTGCTGCTGCTTCCGTTCTTGCTGATGCTGCGGTGCCCGCCGCCATTTCCTCCGTGGCGTCAATGACAGCGGCTACCGGTAGACTCACAATAAGTGAGAACGAGGAAAAGAAAGCGCAGGAGAAGAAGAGAGAGGAGAACATCCACGTCGAGGCCAATCCACCCGCTTCGACTGCTGCGAAAGACGCCACACCGTCCTGCCTTCCCTCAGGCGACGACGACGACGAAGAGGAAGTCGAAACAGAGGACGACGAGGAAGACTTCCAAAGCTTCCTCCTCGAGGACGCGCCGTTGTCGTACCACTGCCCCATCGGCATCTGCCTGCTGACGGACCCCATCAACGCCGCGGACGGCCACACCTACCAATGTGTCGAGCTGGAGAGGTGAATCGAGACGAGCCGAGTCAAGCAGCAGCCCCTCACCTCACCCATGACCAAGGAGTCCATGGCCTCGATGTTCTTTCCCGCGCACTTTGTCAAGTCACAGGTGGGAGAATACATCGAGCAGCGGCGGCAGGAGTGGGTGGCGAGGAGGGATAAGAAGACGGGAGGGAAGTGAGGGTGCCATGGAGGTCAAGGGAAGGTGTAGAGTTGTTGGGAGGGGATTAAGTGGCAAGACACATTAAGTTTTTTCTATGTCTGGTGCGCTGTCCTCTGTCGCATGCGCTTGGTGACTGCGTAGGTAAGTGGGATGCGCCAAGCGGCGGTGGACCGCGGACTGAAAGAAGTGAATATATGCACATATTTGATCTATAGGTTGTTTTGATTGCTCGATTTGTTCTATCTTGCCTTGTTCTTCTATGGTGTGGTTCGGGCAAAAGGCTTTCCAAGCGCGTACACGTCGCAAGTCAACCTCCTGTGTCTAGTTTACGGCATAGCCAGGTTTATGAGTCTTGTCCAGCAGTTTGAAACCTAGCTGTTCTAAAATGTTGAGAGTATGGAGTTTCGAACGGTGGATGTGCTTTAGACCCATAGTCCCTCTCCAGGATGGAATGTCGACCGTGCTGATGCTGGGAATTGGGAGGCGAGGATGGAGGCTGGGGCAACTTGGCCTCGCTCGAGCGGCCTCGTACTTGAAAAGCCTAGTGTAAAGTCTCTACTAAACGCCTGATTATTTCATGAGGTCACACAAGGACCTAGAATTGAGGCTTCATGCCACTTTTCATGGGACCAAGCGTCCCCTAGCCACTAAAACACAGGGCAAGAAAAGCGAGAAGCAAAGAAGCAAAGGGGGGTGCTAATTTTGGGACATGGGCCTGGAAACGGCTCCTCCGCGTCATCTCAATCCACCGCACACAACCCAGCACACAGCCAACCCACACGCTCAAACCCTACACCCAACCCACAGACAGCTCCACGACCATGCGCCTCTCCACCTTGCCGCAGCGGGCCTTGGACCTGCGGCTGGACAACAAGCAGGACCGGGTGGTGCTGGTGGGGGCTGCCTTGTCCACAGCAGGCTTGCTGGCCTCGGCCTTTGCCTCGTACCGCTTGCTCCACGGCTGGAAACGCCAGCGCTACCTGCGCGCCCTGGGTCTAGACGACGAAGAAGCCAGCAGTCAAGGAGCCCGCATTGGGCTGGCGGTGGACATGGGCAGCTCTTCGGTGCGGTGCAGCGCCTACGTGTTGCGGCCGGAGGGCGGGGTGACTTTCATTCCTGGCACCTTGGCGCAAGTAAAGCGGGACGCCATCCGGCCCGACGGCACGGCGGACGCAGAGCAAGTCCTGCAAGACGTCGAGACCGTGCTGGACGCATCTTTCCGCCTTGTCCGGGCCAAGGGGCTGGGGCAGTACGTGGCGGTGGTGGGGTTTGCGGCTTTTGTCATGAACTTGGTGGGGGTGGACCAAGAGGGGCGGCCCATCACCCCCGTCTTGACCTATGCGGACCGGCATCCAAACACGGGGGCGTACGTAGAGCGGTTGCGGGAGAGGATTGCCCCTAAAATGCAACGGCAACAGCAAGGACAACAACAGCAGCAGCAGGGCCAATCGCAGAAAAATGCAGCAGCGGGGGTGGCAAGTCGGTACTACCAGTACTTTAGCGAAGCAAGCAGCACGGTGAAAAAGGAGGCAGCGGGGAGTTGCAGCACCAGCACCACCGGCGATGGCCATGGCACGAGCAGCAGCAGCAGCAGCAGCAGCAGCAGCAGCAGTACGACGGGGAACGACAACGGGATTTACAACACGACCGGCGCGCCCATCCACACAGCCTACGCGGCCCCGCAGCTCTGGCGCTTGGCCGAGGAAGAGCCTGAGCTCTTGGGCCGGGTCTTCAAATGGCAAACTTTGGTGAGCCTCTGCCTTGCTCGCTGGACGGGGGCCACTCACCTGCCGGTCAGTTACTCTGAAGCTTCCTGGACGGGCATGCTTGATTTTCGCGCGCTGGAGTGGTGTGCGGAACTGACGTCGATGCTCCCCATTCACCCCCTCTCCCTCCCTGACCTAGCCGATTACCACGAAGGGCCTCATGGACAAAATCTCACTTCTGCGTATGCTCGTCGTTGGCCTGAGTTGGCGCAAGCTCGTTTTTTCCTGGGGGTTGGGGATGGGGCGTGTGCGAATATTGGGTCAGGGTGCCGGGATGCAGCTCATTTAGCTGTTACCATTGGCACGAGCGCTGCTGCTCGTATTGTGTTGTCGGAGCACAGTGGTGGTGGAAGTGTCCTTCCTGTTGTCCCTCCGGGGTTGTGGTGTTATCGCATTGACAGGAGCCGGTTGTTGTTAGGCGGGGCGCTGACGGATGGTGGGTCGCTGATCAAATGGATGACAGACACCTTCCGCGTTGGTATCACCGCAGCTGCTGCTGAAGTGGAAGCGAGCAAGCAGCAGGCGGGCGGGCATGGTCTGGCGGTGTTGCCGTTTTTGAGCGGGGAGCGAGCGCCAGGGTGGAACCCAAATGCTAAGGCAACGATCACGGGGTTGACGAAAAACACGACTGGCTCTGATTTATATAGGGCGGGGTTGGAAAGTGTGGCGTTGCGCTTGGCGGCGATTGTGAGGTTGATGGCTCCTCATTTGAGGGAGGGGGTGGTGGTGGGTGCGAGTGGGACGGCGCTTGAATGCTCAAGGTTGTGGCGGCAGATCTTGTCGGATGTGTTAGGGATGGAGGTGAGGATAGGGAAGCAAAGCGAAGCGACCTCTTTAGGGGCAGCCGTGCTGATGGCCGAAGGGCTGTTTGGGAGGAAGGAGGGAGGGAAGGAGGGGGAGGAAGGGGAGGAGGGGGGGGTGTTGCATCGGCATGTGCCGGAGGAGAAGGCGCATGGGGTGTATTTGGAGTTGTTGAAGCGACAGGATGCGTTGTATGAGGCGATGTACCCGTCTGGGCAGCAGCGGATTCGAGAGGAGTGATTATGATGAAAGGGGGGGAGGGTTTATTGATATGTCTGCGTGAGTGTGTGGATATTCCAGAGTAAAATTAAAACCATAAAAAGTCTTGTATAAATAAGAAGGGGGAAAGAAAGAAGACAACCAAAAGCAAATCAATCAGGTTTGAGTAAGTAAGCAACGCTCGCTTGCATATGAACTTCAAGCAGAAGTACATTTTAATTCTCTCTTTTTCCAAATTCTAGACTTTGTGTGTGAATTTGCTTCTTTTCTTACTTCTTCGACTTCTTTACAAAATTGTGACGGGGAAAATAATGACTTTGCTCACTCGTCGTCGTCGTCGTCCTCCTCCTCTTCTTCGCTCTCTTCTTCCTCCCCCTCCTCCTCCTCCTCCCCATCCTCGCTCTCCTCCATCTCATCCTCCTCGTTCTCCTCCTCCTCCTCGCTACTACTATTGCCGCTCCCTCCCTCCCTCCCCTCCTCCAACGGCAACCTCATAACATACAACCCATTCACTGCCTCCTTCTGCGGCGCCCACCTTCCCAACCGATGCTCCTTCCCACACGCCGCCACCAACAACGAGCCCGAATGGCCAAGCGCCAAGCCATTTACATACCCCGGAGCGGGCAACGCCGTGCCCGTAAACGTCAACGATGACCCCTGCCCTTGCGCTGTTGTCGTCGCCTGCCACAACCTAACCACCCCATCATCCGACCCAGAAGCCACCAAATCCGTCCCCTTAATAGCCGCCACACTACTAATCCAATGCCCCGCCCCCCCATGCGCACTCGGCACGATCGCCACCGGCTTCTTCTTGTTCACATTCCACAAAGCAAGCATCCCATCCTCCCCCCCCGTCACATAACACTCCTCCGACAACATAGCCATACAATCCAACGACCCCCCCATCACCAATCCTCTCCCCGCCCCTCCCTCCCCCACGCCCTGGGGGCACTTCAACAACATGTGCGATTCGTCCACCAACTTCCACACACGCACGCTCCTATCCCTCCCACAGGTCACAGGCCTCTCCCTCCTCCAGGCATCCATCCCATTGATCTCCGCTTGATGCCCAAACAACGTCTCCACATACACCATCCCATCCAGATTCCAATGCTTTAAACACCGGTCATACGAACCCGAATACAACGCATGGGAATCCGCGCGAAAACAAAGCGCCGACACCGCGTCCCTGTGCCCCGCAAACGTCTTAACCGGCTTCAGCGACGGCCCCTTCCCCCCACCTCGTTCCCTCAAATCCCAAATCCGAATCTCCTTTTCCCTCCCTCCTGCTGCTAGAAACCTCCCATCCGACGATACGGCCATGGCGAGCACTTCCTTAACGTGGGCTTGGTACCCTTGCCCTCCCCGCCAATGTGGGGAGAGCACCGCGGTCCGTACGCACGTCTCCAAATCATACTGCAAAATCGCATTGTCCTTGCTCCCCGTAAACGCCGTGCGTTCATCCCGGGTCACCGTCACGCACGTCGGTGAGAGCTTGTGCCCTTTTATAACCTGGGTAGGGACGCTGGCGGCGGTGAGATTGCTTAGGCTGCCGGCCAGGGCCCTCCGGAGAGAGCCAGAGGCCTTGAGCCGCTCCTTTTCCAGCAATAGGCCCAATGCATCTTTACCGCCGCCCAATGCATCCTCCCCGTCTTCGTCCGAGCCTTCCTCGTCTTCTTCGCTGCCCATGGCCGCCTCCATTTGTGCCAGGTATTGCTTGGCTAGGCGCACGCGTTTCTCCGCTGCCGTCTCCCGGTCCTCCTCCTCTGCTGCCTCGGCTGCGTCCTTCTCAGCCGCCCGGCCCTTCTTGCGCGGCGCCTCGTCCTCGGACCCCGAGACCACGTCATCAATGTACTCGTCGTCATTGTTGTGGCTGCTCCGTTGGTCCAGGTTGAAACTTACACCGCCGCCTGCACGCCGAGCGCTGCCTGGCCCACCACCATTGCCAACGCGTGTAGTGCTGCGTTCACCTCCACCACGGCCTCCTCCACGCCCCCGGCCCCGCAGTCCGCTGCCGCCCGTGACTTTTCTTTTCGACATGGTGCTGTTGTTGTGTGGGTGGGATGAATATGTGTGGAAGTGGACGTGGGTTCGTCGTCGGGAGACGTAAAGGGTGGGGGAGGGTTGGTGGACGCGGCGGCGATGATCACTGGTCAAAGTATCTTTCCGTTGCGGCCATTTTGCGCACCGCCGCGCCTTTGCTGTGCATGTCTCTGTGTGTAGGTGTTTGTGATACGTAGTGGTTGTGCAAGAACGTGGGAATTCAAAGGGGAATTGCGGCGGGCAGATTTTCAGTCAATTTCGCACCGAAACCCTCCCACCCTCCTACACAATTCTTCCTCGCTTCCGGTTTTCCCACACAACTGGGCAGCAATACAAACAAACGAAAGCAAAGCATCATTTCCTTTTTGTCTTTTACAATTTGTAATTTCTTCCAGTCTCCTGGCTATTTGTCAAGATCATATACACAGTTCTCACCGCGGTTTCGCATTTTCTGATCCTCCCATCCCCCGACTCTCCTCCCCACCCACCCACACCCACTCCAAAACCTCAAACGCTACTCCGGGCACCACCCTTCTTCGCTACTACCAATTTTCCAACGCAGGCACCGCAATGTTATGCCACACCTTGCATCTTTGATTTTCTCCGCCACTTTAATTGCTGCTGCTCTTGCAGATATGAAATTGCGCTCTTGTGACGAGCCTGCTTCTCCAAGACCAGCTTCTTAGTCCGGCTGCGGGGCCCCTTCGGGCAGCGGAAACGCGCGATGGTGTATTCTGTACAATGCTTGCAAAATCTGTTGATAGGAAAGGAGTGGAGAAGGAAAGAGGAAAGAGAGAGATTCGGAGATGGCTCGCAGCAGCATTCAATCATTTTATTGAGTGAGACGATCAACTCAAGGAACTATCAAACCAGCCCATACTAAGACTCATCGTTTATACAATCCAGCGAACACTCAAACGCCCACCTCGTAACCCGAACCCGACCTCCATCCCAAGTACGTACTCATTGTCTTCGCGAGAAAGCACCCGATAGCCCTGCTCGTACAACCGCGTGCCCAACAAGGCAATCTCGCCCGCGGTCTTCTGCCGCGTAATCCAGGTCAATTCCTTATCAATGACTTTGTAGTGTAATTCGAGCGAGATTTGCTCGGGGAGCTCTACTTCGTCCACGGTCAAGAGCTCGTCGAAGAGGTCGTATTCGAAGCCCTCGATGTCAGCCTGGTGGGAAGAGAGGAGAGGGAAAGTGAGTCGAGAAAGAAAGCGGGAGGGAGCGACACTCGATAAGACTCGCAGGAAGGCAGGCAATTCTCATTTTCCCACTGTTTCTGGTCTTCATTCCCTCCTCTCCTCTTTACCTTAAGCAGCGTCACATAGCTATGGCCCAGCATATCCATAATCTCCTTCAAATTCATGAAGACCTTCCCCTTACTATTATTCTCAGAGCTACCCATGCAAATCTTGTGAAAGGTAACGCGATCGCGGATGTGCGCGGGCATGTTGCCCGTCTCGATGGTGCAGTCAAAGGTGTGGATGGTGCAGGTGGTGGACTTGTAGGCGTCCTCCTTGAAGTCCCATTGGTTTTGGGAGCCTGAGTGGTGGAAGAGGAAGAGAGAGGTGGGTGGGAGGGGAGGGGGGGGGGGGGGGGGGAGGGGGGGGAGGGGAGAGGTCCGGGAAGAGATTGATTAGACACACGCCAATCTAAAAACCACCTAGCCCTCTTGTGGGCATGGTATGTGGGCT
>Ga0105055_10011181_pt1 | contig 11118 bp, 10 predicted proteins | sample BON03_FD_78090 | JGI IMG/M metagenome (GOLD analysis project Ga0105055, IMG submission 78090) | Freshwater microbial communities from Lake Bonney liftoff mats and glacier meltwater in Antarctica - BON-03 | ecosystem: Environmental > Aquatic > Freshwater > Ice > Glacier meltwater | place: Lake... | reverse complement strand
TTTAGTAATACTTCGGGTTTGCGACGCTTACTGGATTGTCGAATACTTTGATGATTGTCACAACGAAGCGAGGAACTGTAGCCCGTTCACCCAGTGAGCCCAGTGAGCCCAGTGGAATCACCCGAATGGCCGAGTAAGGTCGATCAGAAGGACTTCCTTACTTCGGTTGGGATTCTGAGATGCCCCAGGATCGGCTCTGCGTTCGTGAAGATCACGTTCTGCGGGCGGATTGTTGATCATGCCAAGATGCCACCCAGATTGTTCCGCGGCTCGCTATCGCGTTCTGCCGTTCCGGTCGCACTTTAGCTGCCACTGTGGCTGACTTTGGGATGAGTAGGGCACGCCCACAAGAGCCGAAAAATGAGACATCTCCATCTGTAGCGGCGGGATTGCCGAAAAGCTGTTGCCGTTCTGTAGTAGCTAGTATCAGGACTCGAATAGGTCGGCCAGTCGGTCTAGCACGACCCGTCTTGAATCGAGATCTACCTGGCCATAGCCGTTCATCGTCCCGTTGCCCGGTCTAGTTCAGCTCGCCATCGCTTGCGTTCAGCGATCGCCAACAACAGCCGGTAGGGAACCACCGGGTGGGGTGATGCTGACGGGTGAGACGTTCGAGCAAGCGCTCCTCCGTGAAGTCCTTAAGGGGACGGGTTTGCAGATCGTCGTGCAGGGTCTTTCCGGTTTCTACAAGAACGTTGAAGCCGGAGTGGTCGCTTTGGTCTTTCGAGCCCAGCGGACCGGGGGAGAGCTGCGGATCAACGACGAAGTGGTCGCATTTGAGTGGTTGTCGCCGTCAGAAATCGAAAAGCGGGTAGAACCCGTCTTCGCGGTGCGTTTGAAGGATGCCGAAAAGGACACTGTTTCGGCAACGAGTCACGACGGGCGTCGGGTATTGAATGACATCGGTCGTCGCTCTACGGGCTAGCTCGGCGTGTCACTCACACATGAAAGTAAGCAGCGGGCCGATGTCCCCGGATGCATCAGCACAACGCAGTGCTGCCAAGTAATTGGCGCGGGTTTCTGTGGCGACAGAAAGATCAGCGCTCCCCCAGCGGGATGTTTTCGATCCGATCGACCGGGCGAGTAGGTCGGTCGCAAGGCGCGCGTGACGTCCGTTGCCGTTGAGAAATGCGTGGATGCTCACGAGCCGGTGGTGAAAGCGGGCGAGCAGCTCCGGTGCTGGCAAAGCGAGGTTCTGGGGGTCGCTGCATTGTGCTCGCAGGTCGGCATCCAACTGGTACATCTCGGTCGAGATATGGGGCCAGTCCACTCCGATGTTGGTGTCTTTGCGTCTCCACTCCCCGGCCCACGTCCACACATCACCGAACATTCTCTTGTGAAGGTTCCGCATGGTCTGGTGGTCAAGGACTGACTCGACTGTCCACACTTTTCTCGCCGCCCAGAGCTGCGCGGAAATGATGTTGTCCTGCTCAACAGCATTCAGCTCGGCGCGCGTGGATACCCATTCGGGAACCAGCCCGGCGATGTCATCCAGATCTAGCGGAGTTGCGCCGGGTGCCGACCCATTGAGATCCGAGTTCACTGCTCAATATCCTGCCAGAGGGGACCGTTATCGATTAGTTCATCACGGCGGGCTCGCCGCCATGATGGGAGCTGCTGCACTGATTGATCCTCTAGGGCCATCGTTTGATCGACGCGCGTTTCGATCGCTGTCAAGACAGCGTCGGCACGGGCCTGAACATAGGCGTCTAGTCCGCCGCGAGGAACCATAGCCACGACCAAATCGCAGCCCATCGCGTCAGCGGCCCGACGCAAGGTAGCGACCTTGATGGTTCCTGCGGCCTCGCTTGCTTCCAGCGCCCGAACTCCAGCGGCAGTGATATCCAAACGCCTACCCAGATTGGCGCTAGTCATTCCGAGCGCGGCACGGATCACCTTGATCCAACCTGTCCGGGGCTGTGCCCATTGCTCAACCGGGCGCAATGACCCGAGGCGCGCGTCCAGGGCGTGCCGTACCTTGCTGCGGTCTACCTTCGTGGCCATCTCAATCCTTCCATAAAGAAAGTTAAAGCTATCTTAGAGGGAAACATAACGCAACGCACAACTTGCGTGACAACTGTAGAAAAGACAGTTGTAGCTTTCTTACTATCCAGAGCGATACGGCGCGTGTGGGTCAGCGAGCCCGTGATCACTCAGCAGCCTTGGACTAAATGGCAAGACGAAACGGGCGCAGCGTGAGCGCTTTTCACGTCGTCAAGCGAGACAAGCCAGTCCCGAGCGAGGAGGCTGCGTACGTCTGTGAAAGCTAATAGCTGTTACGTGATTAGGTCGATTCGGAATAAACAGACGCAGCAAGTCTGGGATCGAATCAGTACCCCCAGGCTCGCCCCCGATCTGCAACGGGGAGCGCGGAAGAAGTTGGTGCAGATCGACTCGGCGACCTGCCTTGATGACCCACGAGTCCCGCCAGGAAACCGGCTCGAAGCATCGAAAGGTGATCGCACAGGTCAGTTCAGTACGGCTAGCTGACGTTTACATTATCCAAACGCCTAACCAGAGAGGCGCTAGTCATTCCGAGCGCGGTACGGATCACCTTGATCTAGTCTGCCCGGGGCTTCGCCCAAGTCGGATGCGTCGGCTGCGCCGGGTCGACTCGCCGTGCGAACTCTTTGAGAGAGGATCGTCGTTTGTCGAGATCGGCCGCCCACTTACAAGCGATCTGCGATCGCCCACGTTAAGAAATTCGACCATCCCGCAAGGCTTTCCCTGCTCGGATTTAGAACCACGCACTCCGCAGCGAATTGGGGTGCTTCCTACTGCAGATATGCGATCGCTCGTTTCACCGCCTGACATGCAGGGTCAACACCATCCTCGAAGTTAGGGTCAACGATCGGAACCTGTGGCATCGGCCCGCCAGAGACTTCTTGGGTGCCGGCGTCGATTGCTAAGAGTTGGCGCTCGAGTTCTGCGAGCTCCGTGTCGAGGCGTTCGGGATCGATCTGTGAACTGAATGCCGTGGTGCTCTCACTGGTTGGATCGACGGAAGCAACGACAAAGATTCCTGCGAGTAAGGCGCTAAGCACACGTTCGGCTCTTGCTGGTGGGAGATGTCCACGAGGCGGTTCGAGTGCGGCCTCCTCGATTGCCGTCGCGGCGTCGCGGCGCGCATTTACGAGATTGCCCGCCGCAGTGCGCAAATCTTCACCTCGATAGAACACCGCATTGACGTACCGCTGAGTCCCATCGGTGACCGCTGCGAGCTTCTGAGCCAGCGTCGGCGCAGCCCATGACGCCCCGATCTGCGAGGCGATGAGGGTCAGGATTCCACCAAGAATTGTTCCGATTGCCCGATTATCCAGTGAGCTCGTCAAGCTATCGCCGTTCATCGTGAGCAGGGTGACAATCAAGGTCGTCACGAAGATCACCGCGAATGCATAGTTCACTGGCATCGTTGCGAACAGCACGTACGCAGAGATCCCGCAGATCACGACGAGCCCCCACACCCCGGGTTCGATCGTCACTATGACCGCACCAATGAGGGCAAGCCCAACCAGAGTCCCGCCGGTCCGGGAAACCACTCGACCGAACGTCGTGCCATACCCGGGACGGGCAACCCAGGCGACTGTGAGCGCAACCCAGTAATGGTGTTCTGTGAGAACAAGCTCACCAACAATCCACGCAACAGGTGTGACCAGAGCAAGACGAATGCTGTGTCGAAGGATCGGCGACGACCAGTGCCAATCATTTCCGAAGGCCCGGCGCCAATCGGTAGCCCCGAAATTGATCGTGAACGTGACCTCCCCACGATGACCAAGCGGGAACGGTTTCTTGAATTGGTAGGCCGCGAGTCGACAGGCGGCGAGGACTGCGTCGACCTGAACGGGCGCCTGCGAACGCGCGACTAGGCCAGCTTGTTCAACGTGCGCCATAGCCTGCGCAACCCCGTGCCGGCGATACTCCAAAACCAACGCACGTGACACAGACCGACTGAAGAGCGCGACCGCCTCGCTAAACGCGTCTAGCTCGTGTAACCCGTCGGGGGCACTGCCAGATTCGCGCAGCGCTGCCCGCCGCCCGGCTATCGATGCCAAAGGAAGTCGCAACTGTTGGGCTGCGTCCAGGACCAGCCCTAGCCACCGAAGAGTTTCGCCCTTTGTCCCGCTGTAACGAATATCCGCTGCGCAGTGCGCCAATTGCGCGGGAAGGGCGGGTGAGAGAAAACGTTCCGGCGAACCTCTACCGGTCACGTAGAACATCCGCCACGTATCAGCGAGTTGACTTCGCATCCCACTGACGCGTCGCAACGGCCAACCCGCGAGGGCGAAGATGGTCTGCAGGAGGCATCCGGCGAATACGGCGGTGGCCTGCGCGAGGACATGATCCTCGCTAACTGGCGCACCTGCGAACAGCGAATACATGACAAGCCCTAGGGTTCCGGTCAAGCCGGCATTTTGGCCGAAACTAGTCGCGTAACCACACACAAACGCGATCAACGGCGACAACGCAATCGTTAGTAACACGCTCTGCGAAACTGCGCTTCCAATGATGGTGATCAAGGTGATGGCAATCGCTGCAATACCCATGACCCGTGCCCGCACCGGGAGGCAGTCGCCAACATCAGCGAGCCCGCATAAAAATGCGCCCAGCGCTGCGGCGACACCGAGCCCAATCTGACCCGTCAGGATTCCGATGGCAAGTGGAATGACAACCGGAACGGCTAGCCGAATCGGAACCACTAGCCTGAGCCGACCAAAATCGGAGCGCACCGCAATTCGAAACAATGCCGTAAGTCGACTAGTCACACGGCGAGTATGGCGCTAGATCACCCCGCTGTCCCCGCCCATGGTGACTCGACGCTGCTCGTCCTCGATCCGCGAGCGCAGCGTGCGACGAATAGCGGAGGTGAGAGGCCATCCCTGTTCGGCTTAGGCCAGTACACGAGGCTGCTTTAGTGCGTGGGAGTCACCCTCACAACACACCCTGGTTGTTGCTGTGCTCCGTAGCATCAATGCCGACCACAGCGGCCAAAGCGAGAACCGGATCAATGCCGTTGACCTCTACGCCATACTCGTCGGTCATCGTGACCCATTTGCGCGAGGCTGTCGCGACGGTCGTTCCGGCGGAGTTGACTAACGTGTACTCGTGGTCGGAGATGTTTCCGGTGATGTCGAGATCTCCGTACTTGGAGCCTTCAATGCGCCAGTTCTCATTGACCTGGTTGAAGTTGGCTTTGCGGATGGTGATCTCGGGCTGTCCCGGCAGATCCAGGGAGAAGGTGGGGTGGACGTGCAGCTTGGGATGCACGAGCTCGGCAACCTTGTTTCCAGACGCGTCGAGCATTGCCCACTTCTGCTCAGCGATCGCCAGTTCACCCTTGAAGTGATAGAGCTGATTTCCGCTGGCATCGAACACACGGTAGGACTCAAAGGTTCCCAGGTGCTTCTTGACGACGAACGTACCGGCAGGGATCTCGCTGGCGTTGGTGGCTTGGCTGGTGTCAGTCATTGGTGGGGGGTCCCTATCTTCGCTGGTGGCACGACCTTCGCGCACTGTTGACAAATCTAGGGCGCCGTCGTCAACGATGCCCGCCGGGTTGCTCCGATCGCCTGATTCGCCAACAGAAAGCCGTCGTGGCCGAAGGGTCAACGGCGAGCGTGAGATTTCGGCCGACTCGCAACGCTAGCGGCGGTATGCCTGCGTTTTGAGGTACGCCGCTGCGGTCGAGGTAGCTGGTGCCGACCACGTGACCGTCAGCGACACCTTGCGGCCAAAGGTGCGAATCGCCTTCCCGCCACCTGCGGCCCTGACGACCCGGTACCGAGGCTTAGCTCGGGGGCCCTTCTTGCCCGTCACCCTGATCGTGACTGCCTGTCCGGCGGTCGTTACACATGGGTTGCGTAAGACTGTCTTCTTGCCCCTCTTCGCCAGTTTGGTGGGTGCAACCACACACGCGGTGGTGGGCAGCTGAGCCGCGAGGCCCGGACCGGAATCTACTGGGGGATCTGAAGGTGGCGGCGAAGGTGGATTCCAGCTAATCTCCGCGTGGCCGTCATTAGCGATTAGACCGTCAACTCCAGCGCCATACGGAGTCAGGTCGAACAGAATGGGTGCCGTCGAGAACTGTGGCAGTGGCGCCTCGGCTCCCGCTGGTGGTGGGCCCGCATAGGAACCGCCAGCCTGCGTGCCTCGACCACCACCGCCGACCCTGACGTGGAGCACTTCGCCGGGCATCACTGTGTGCCGCGAGGTCACGACCGCACCTGATCCACCGGGATACCCTGAAACGCCGGTAGCCCCCGCGCCAATGGCACGGATTGCGATCTCGGTGATCTCGGCGGGAACAGTGAAGGACTGCTGATCGGCGATTAAGCCGGTCTCGGAGTGCTCATACTGGCTGCGCTCGGTGGCGGCCAAAGACGGTACGGCGCCAGCTGCAGCGAACATGCCCGCGACCATTGTTGTGCCGGCGACACTTGCCGTAAGTCGAACCAATCGTGTTGCCATTGTGACCTCCACTCGCCGCCGTAGCCGACGTCACGAAAACACCACGGTGCGAAGGTGCCACACCGGAAGTCCTAGTAACCCGTTTGATCAAATACTGTGCTCGGCCCTCACGCGATTTGGCGTGGCGGCCTCGCAGGGTGAAGGATGGGAGCGAACCCGACCATAAGGAGTGCGATGCGAGCCCTGGCGCGTGTACTGGTTGACGAGAGCCATCGACAAGCATGGTCGACCCGTCCGGACGTCGCAGCCGCCATAAACCCCGGAAATCCGGCCGACGATAGCTATGCGAAGGCAGCGCAGACGCTGACTGATCGTGGCTTTGAGGTCGCGGTTCACGTTGAGGGTGAGATCACCAACGACGCTCTGACCGGGATCGACGTGTTGGTGCTGCCGCACTGTTCAACCGATGATTGGGAGGCCACCATCGGCATTGGATCTCCGGTATACGCGTCATCGGAAATCGAAGCGATTGAGGCCTTCGTCCGTGACGGCGGCGGCTTGGTGGTTTTGGCCGAGACGGAGCAGAGTAAGTACGGGAACTCGCTCGCGGAGATTGCGGCGCGATTCGGTGTCGTGATCGAGAACGCAACCGTGCAGGATTCCGTTGCACGATTCAACGACGTACCCACATGGGTTCTGGCGCAACCGGGCGACACCACCGAGTGGGATGTCTGGGCCGGGGTTCGACAGGCTTGCCTATACCGCGCTGGCACGCTCCGACTGGATTCCGAGTCATCGGATAGTGGCGTGATCGTCGCTCGGAGCAGCGCAACAGCATCGCCACCTAACTCCGGATTGATTGCTGCAGTCCAGGCCGGTAACGGCCGCGTCGTGGTTGTCACCGACTCGGACGTATTCGGTGATGATTCGATCAATGACCTGGACAACGCCACGTTGTGGCGCAACCTCGTGACGTGGGCGGTGGCGGGACCGATGTCGCGCGAGGCAGTTGAGGAGACCGAAGACGTGACGGCTGACAAGGCGTGGATCCAGCTAGTTGCTGCGGTCGAGACGCTGCGCCCGTTGCAAGAGAAGAACGGATCGGTAGGACCTGACCACAAGACCGCTGCCTCCACTGCGGTTGAGCAGATCATCTCCGCCGTCGAAGCGCTCGCGCCTCGGTTCCCGCATCAAAGTGAGCAGTTGGCCACCAACGTTGTCGACTTCCGCAACTGGGTGGACAGTGGGCTTGATGTGCCGGACTTCCTGGACTCGCTCATGGCCTTCCGCCCAGAAGAGAACCGGACCGACGGGATTGAGCACCTCGCCGTGTTCCCGATGTATACCCAAAACGGAAACCCGAACCGAAATGTCGAGGCCGTGATCACGTCGACGGTGTGGCCAGAGTGGATCGCCGATTTAGAGGCTGGCGCGTACGACAACCATGCGTTCGTCCCCATCGAGTTTGTCGCTTTCACGGCCGGCTACGACACCCATTCCGCCGTCCTGTTCCCCGAGACGGTCGCCGTCCGGGAGACCCCCAAGTTCACTTGGGGCGGGATCTTTTGCGACCGTGAGGCAGCACGCTTCCGCGCCGTCACCCGCAGCGCCGCAGACATCGTGAAGCTGGCGTTACCACCGGATGCGGAACTGCTGGTCAACGATCAGGCGATCACCCAGGAGACGTTCGTGCTGTGGGATCTAGTGCACGATCGCACCCACAGCCACGGCGATTTACCCTTCGATCCATTCATGATCAAACAGCGGATGCCGTACTGGATGTATGCCCTCGAGGAACTGCGCTGCGACCTCAACACGTACCGCGAGACGGCAGTCTTGGAAGCCAAAGGCGTCACGCTGGCACCGCATGTGCGATACGCGATTCTGTTCGACCGGCTCTTCCGATTCCCCACCACCGGGTCTCGCGTGCGCAACTACGATGGCCTCGGCGGGCAGATCATGTTTGCGTGGCTACACAAGAACGGCGTGCTGCATTGGACCGATAACACGCTGACCATCGATTGGCTGACGGTAGACGCGAGCGTTGGTGAGTTGGGCGAAGCGGTCAATGCCCTTTATCGCGACGGCATCGACCGCAGCCGAGTTGGCTACTGGCTCGCGGCGCATGAGTTTGTTCGCGGCCTGGTACACGCACATCTCGCGTCGGTCTGGGCACGCGGCGGCCAGGCGATTGCGGCCGAACGTAAGGACGCGGTCGATGAGGTCCTCGACGATGAGTTCCCGCTTAGCCTCTTCTATGAAGCGCTGAGCAAAAATCTAACTGCCACAATCGAATCAACCAAGGGAATCACAGGTGCATCGGTATGAATGAGCAACCAGTAGTTGTCGTCCTCGGCGCTGGCATGGGTGGACGCGGCGTCGTCAACGCGCTCGCCGGCAAGGCGCATCTCATCGTCATCGACCGGACGATTGAGCTGGCACAAACCGCAGCGGACCTCGCGGAAGCTAGCGACGGTTCGGCCGAAGCCCTTGTCGTGGACCTGACCGATCTTTCAGCGGTCGAAGCGCTCCGGAGCGACCTCTTGGGGCGCCACGGTCGCGTTGACGCAGTCGTGCACTTAGTCGGCGGCTGGCGTGGATCCTCGACCGTTGATGCTGCATCCATCGACCAGTGGAACGAGCTCGAACCAGGCATCGTTACGACAGTCCAAACGACGACGGTGGCCTTCCGCGAGGCGCTCGCCGCCGCACCGATGGGTCGCTACGTGATGGTGACCAGCACCGCCGCAGCAAAACCGACGAAAGGCAACGCCGCCTACGCAAGCGCAAAGGCAGCGGCCGAGACGTGGGTCAAAGCGCTCGGTAGTGCATTCGAGGACACCCCGGCCCGAGCATGCATCGTGGCGGTCATGGCACTCGTTGATCAAGCCACCCGAGATGCCAACCCTGATCGCAACTACGACCGCTACACCGACACCGACGCCCTCGGCGTTGCCATCGCCGGTGTGCTGGCCGACGACTCGGTGACCAACGGGGCGTACATCGATTTGACGGCGACCAACAAGTGAGCCCAAAGCGCAGCTTCGCCAGCGACAACTACGCCGGAGTTCATCCCGACGTTATGGCGGCGATGGAACGGGTCAACGTCGGCCATCAAGTTGCCTACGGCGACGACGAGATCACCGCCGAACTCGACAACCGGATCAAGGACTTTTTCGGTCCGCAAGCAGAGATCTTTCCGGTATTCAACGGAACCGGCGCAAACGTGGTCGCACTCCAGGCGATGTCGCCCGCCTGGGGCGCCGTCGTGTGTGCGCAGTCCGCCCACGTCAATGTTGATGAGGGCGGAGCGCCCGAGAAGGTTGCGGGCCTCAAGCTCTGGACGATCCCGACTCCCGACGGCAAACTCACCCCCGAGCTGATCGACACCCAAGCGTGGGGATTTGGCGACGTTCACCGAGCGCAGCCGATGTCGTTGATCGTCACCCAATCGACCGAACTCGGCACGTTGTATTCCGTGGACGAGCTTGCTGCGGTGGTCGCACATGCCAAGTCTCTCGGGATGCGGGTGCTACTCGACGGTGCGCGGATCGCGAATGCCGCCGTCGCGCTTGGCGTCGGGTTCGGTGAGTTCACGACCGATATCGGCGTTGACGCTGTCTCATTTGGTGGCACTAAGAACGGAGCAATGACGGCGGAATCCGTGGTCGTCCTCAACCCCGAGATCGTGCTTGCGGTGCCTTTCCTGCGTAAGTCCGATATGCAGCTCGCGAGCAAGATGCGCTACATGAGTGCCCAGCTGTTGGCTCTGTTGACTGACGACCTGTGGTCCCGCAATGCGACCAACGCAAACGCGATGGCCCAGCGACTCGCTGACGCTGTCGCGGGGATCGACGGCGTGCAAGTTACTCGGGCGCCGCAAGCCAACGCCGTGTTCGCTGTTATGCCCGCCGATGTCACGGCGCGGCTGCAGGAACGGTTCGGCTTCTACACCTGGGACCAGGCCACCGGCGAGGTCCGGTGGATGTGCTCGTGGGACACCACAGAGGCCGACGTGGATGCGTTCGCTGAGGCGATTGCGGCGGAGTTCACACGGCTCTGACCGCCGATACGACTCGCCATCCGGCGGCGGCGACTAGCCTGAGGATCGTGATTGACCTACCTGAGGGCCTCAGTATCCAAGAGCACTACCTGCCGGACATGACCTGCTTCGGGTGCGGACCTGCGAATCCAAAAGGTCTGAACCTGCGCAGCTTCCCGGACGGTGACGGCACCATTGCGGAGTTCACGCCGTGGCCCGAGCACGAGAACGGGCTCGGATACCTCAACGGTGGAATCATCTGCACGATTATGGATTGCCACAGCGCGACGCCGATGATTCTGGAAGCTGCCCGACTTGGCATCGCAGAACCCGGCGGGATGCTCCCGTTCGTCACCGCAGGCCTCGAGGTTCGGTACCTGCGCCCAACCGTTCCTAAACACTGAGCGTAAGTGAGTTCTGCTCGGTGTGCTCCCCAAACGGTTTTGGGAGCTGATGGTCGGTGGCACTCGCTGAACCTGGTCGCCTCGGTTGGCGCGGCAGGTGGGGCGAGTGCTTGTTCCGATCATCGACAGTCACGGCCTTTCGGTCGGGCCTGGATTGGGGATGGTTCAGCGGCGTCCTCTGTCGCTGCCGAAGGCCCGGTTTCCGTCGCCCGATTTTCGTGTCGTGACTACGTCGACCGATCGCTGCCGCTGCGCCGTGATGGCGCG
>Ga0105055_10011178_pt1:0-10000 | contig 11119 bp, 13 predicted proteins | sample BON03_FD_78090 | JGI IMG/M metagenome (GOLD analysis project Ga0105055, IMG submission 78090) | Freshwater microbial communities from Lake Bonney liftoff mats and glacier meltwater in Antarctica - BON-03 | ecosystem: Environmental > Aquatic > Freshwater > Ice > Glacier meltwater... | reverse complement strand
TTCCTGTTGCGGCATTCGAAGTGCCTTCGCTTGCTCACATAGGGGACTCCATAAGGTATATGAGTTCGTGACTCATTGATATTTACGAGTTCGTGACTTCCTGTTGCGGCATTCGAAGTGTCTTCGCTTGCTCACATAGGGGGCTCCATAAGGTATATGTCACTTGGCATTCTATTCGCATTTTGATGTATTCTATTCGCATTTTGATGCATTCTAGTCACATTTTGATGCATTCTATTCGCATGTGGATGCATTCTGTTCGTATTTTGATGCAATCCGAATGAGCAAAATAAGGGGATTTCCAGTCATTCCATTTCTCGTCGGTATTTACATATATAAATAAAGTCGTTCCATCCCTCGTATTCCGTCGAAAAGTTTTCTTTTTTTTTTCCTTTCTTTTTTTTTCTTCCTATTTTTTCCTTTCTTTCCTTTTTCCTTGGGTGGCGACTACCCAACTTAAACACTGGACTAAAGGTTGGTCCTAGCCGCAAAATTCTATAATCCATAATCCATTTTCCTCACTGAAAATGTCACAGGTGTAACATTTCGTGTGACATTCGTGAAATTCTATGGGATTTGACGATCACTAAAAGGACTGTATCTCGACCCATAATCCTCGGAGAAATTGCGGGATTGTCCATATATGTCCCACATGGGATATGATTCCAAGGTCCCAACTTGTATCCATGAAAGATATCTCCAGATTATCTTGAAATTTGCAAAATGTGAACCTCCGTGCGAGGGAAGAGGAAAACGGATTATGGATTATGGATTACTCCGGCTGGTACCGATCCTAAGTTGGTGTTGAACACCCCTTTAATCAATTGGGACTCCAAAGACCATTATAGACAGACGCATTCAGCCTTGAAAGAAGTCTCCCGTTATTCTGTCGAGAGACATTCCGCCTTCACAAAATCCGCAGACGTAATAGTCGGCTCAAGTGCGAATTTCTCCTACGTGATTAATCGGGTTCTCGCCGCTTGGTCCAGTGATTGCGTTGGGTATGCCGCACCCAAAAAAGAAAAGAAACACAGAATTTCCACGTCAAAGACGGAATGACTTTCGACTGGAACTTTGATTGACGAGACTATTATGTGTTGCAGCGTGATGCAGTGTGTTGCAGTCTCAATGCAAGAGCTGATGCGAGTCGGCCCGACGAGGATTCCGTAAACTTGCCTGCTGATTATTTTGGACAGACATATGAGTTTCTACGAAAAATTAAACAGTGCGCAACGGAACTTGACTTCTTGGATGATTGGCTCATTCAAGTTTACACAACCGAATTTTATGAAACACATTTTAAAAGAGGGTCCTGAAGGATCTTCGTTGATGCATCCGTCACCATAGCTCAATGGAGAAGAGCGCGGGACTTAACAAATTTAGGTTATCTGCAGGTCCCCGGTTCAATTCCGGCCGAAAACCCCGGCAATTCATATCAATATGGATTTTAGCCAATTGACCCTCAAGCAAGGTTTCTGAACTACTGTCTTAAGTGATAAAGGCCAACAAAATAAAATCAAACCCAATTCCCTTGACAAGTTGTATTGTCCAAACGACCCAGCACACTAAAGGTTGAGGAAGGTTTGTGAAGAGGCAGTGCCCAGCGTGAACCCTAAACCCTAAACCCTAAACCCTAAACCCTAAACACTGGCAGCATCCAGGATTGTCTGTGGGGTGGATACGATTAGTAGGCTCCTTAAAATTATAGGTCTTTTTGCAAAAGAGCCCTATAAAAGAGATGATATTTTGCAAAAGAGACATATGATTTTAAGGAGCCCACTAATCACAGCCACTCCATTTCAGTTTCTCTCCAGATAAAGCAAGCTCATCATCGTGGCGTCTTAAGATCTGTGTGACAATATGTTCTTACATACATAACATATATACGTATAAATATGCACTGGTGTACATCTGTGCGTGTGCTGAGCCACTTACAATTGCAGACAGGTGGCATGATACTAGCATTGCACGAAAAGAACAAGGCTGTAGCTAATCAGACACTGCAAAAGACTGGCTGAATTGAAGAAGCCGCGGCCATGTCATATATGGAAGAGTCGTGTCACCTTGGAATCATGATATTCACTCGTCATTTGAAGTAAAAGTCAAAATGAGAAAGAGAGAGACAAAGAGAGAACGAGAGAGATAAAGACAGAGGGACAGACAAAAAGAAAGAGAGAGGGAGAGAGAGAGGGGTTGGCAGAGAAAAACGGACTAACCTATGTCCGTGCATGTTGGGTATTATAGCTCCTTACGGCTTGCGGTCAGCTCAATTGAAGTACAGTTCTTGGACTCCTGTCCCACCCTTTCAATTAATATTTACAACCCCGATCTCCATCACATCTTCGTCGATCTTCACAATGGTGGCGCCCACGAGCAGTTCTCATTGATATGACGCGTAGCTCGCTGGTGTATCCGGTTTGGTATTTTCCTTCAATGAAAGGACACTTCGGCATCTACCCCTGTGTCGACTCTTTCATGCATTCATGTTTATTTTTTATTGTCTATTTGCTATATTTTTGCAGACTCCCCATCCCCTGTACGAGGTTTGTCCAAGGACAAACTGACTTCAACCAGCTAGCAGTTAAGCCTGCTAAGCATGGATCATTGATAAGAAAGAGAAAAAGTGAGAAAGACGTTTTGTCGTCTTGCCGCACGCCTAGAGAAAAATGGCGTGAGAGAAAGAGAGAGAGAGAAAAACAGGAAAAGACAGAGATAAAGTTCAAGCTTAAATTTCTAAAGTTTGAGATGTTTTCTCTCTCCGACAGGCCTCCACACGTCCCCTTTTCTATTGTCTTTCCCCCTTTGGGAGAGAGGAAGAGAGTTCTATTCCAGGCTCCCTTCGGAAGACTAAAACTTCGGGGGATATCTGCTCCTTCGAATTCCTTTGCGTCTGGCTTCCTCTTTCTTTTTCCCTTCTTTTTATCCTAAGTTCTGTGTGATAACACATTGAAAACTTAGTTTCTCATCTGAAATGAAATATGAAACTGAAACAATCTTGAGCTTCTTACAGCCTATTTCCAAATCGAGTGCAAGTATCCGATCGACATCGATCTTATTCTTGCAAAGACGAGAGAGTTCCAAACACAATTACTACATTATTTTTCCAAAAGTGATTTTAAAAGCAATCATCATCAATGAAGTGATCGAGGGAGCTGGGTACAAAAGAAATCTTTGTGCGTATCAAGATTGGCTGACATGGATTTTTGGTCAAAATATCAAATGTGTCACAACGATTTGTGATCATTTGACAGAATCTACACAAATTGACGTCGCATTTCTCAGGTCAAAATAAGTAGGTATGACTTTCTTTCTCTCTTTTCCCCGACTTTATCTCATTTTTGAATTTTCTTTTTCAGTTTTACTTTTTGATCCAAGGCCATTCTTTGATTGCCACCCTTATTGCAGGACTGCGTTCTGAGACCCAAAATCGAAAAAAAATCCTGAAGCGAATTTCCTCAAAAGAAATTTTCTGTGCCTTTCAAGCAATGTTGTAATAAATCCAGAAATCTCATCAAATGGATCTAACTCATTTGAGGTCAAGAAACGGAAGGAAAATCCCGAGATTGTACTGGGGGCTTTGCTTTTCACGTTTCTTTTTCGGACGTGCCATTCAAATGTGTGGAAGAAATATCAGTTGACTAAAGATTGTAGTAGGGGATGTATGAATCCACTACACACGAACAAAGGGGTACTTGCAAAACAAAACGTAAATGGAAACTGCAGCTTGTTTAAAATAGTATATCCCATGTTTGAAATGATTAAGACAGGGATAGGGTTTGTTCGGCTCATTCATACGTGACATAAATCGTACTCTAGACGTGCACTAGCATGACTCACTCATATATGCGACATGGCTGAACAAACATGCTGATTCTATGGAATCCAATTTACAAAGCGTTTCATCAAATTCGTTGTTGTGGAATATGATGTGGTTCCTGCGTGTGTATGACCTGGCGCGGACACGTGTGTGACATGACCAATACATGTATGTGACGTGATGTATATGTATGGTGCGCCTCCTACATGAGTGTTGCATGTCTCATACACGTGTGTGATGTAAATCATACTCATCTGTGTTGTGAATCATACATATGTGTGACGTGGTTCATACGACTGTGTATGACGTGATTCATACATATGTGTGTTGTGGTTCATCCGTGTGTGTGACATGGTTCATACATATGGGTGGGTGCCGTGTCTCATGTATCTATTGGCCACGTGGATCGTATATGCGTGTTTGATTCATGTATGATTTCCCATCTTGTGGGTGTACCACGCTTAACAACCCTGTCAATAATGTATAAGGATATAAACATGTATATGACACATATATGAATATGTACATGTATGTGTCTACCTTGACCCCGTGGAAGTACAAGTGTGAACAGGTGTCACAAGTGACCTTGTCACGAACAGAGGTGTCACAAAATGATTGTTGTAATAACGGAGAAATGGTCCCAAGTGACGTCTCTGTGAACTTCTTAACTATGCCACGTGTGTTGTCGAGGGGAGTACCGCCCTTCTGAGTGTTGGCCTAGGGCCAATACTTGATTTCACCTCACACTAACTCTCTTTTGGGCACGCACATGAGTGGTGGCAGTAGACACTTTTGGGCACGCACATGAGAATTTGGGCACACACATGAGTGGTGGCAGTAGACACTTGTTTGTTTGTTTGTTGCTAGTGGCTGAAACACCGCACACCCTCCCGAGAATTTGGGAACGACAACAAATGGGTTTGTTTTGTAATGTATGTCAGTTTGTTTGTAATACCGCCACACCGCTAACCCTCCCGAGAAGTTCAGAATGCATGTTTGTTGTTTGTTTGTTTGTTTGTTTGTTTGTTTGTTTGTTTGTGTGTTTGTTTGTGTGTTTGTTTGTTTGTAATACGTATTGGTTTTGGTTTGGTTTTGGTTGGTTAAACCGCCACTCTGCTAACCCCCCCAAAAAGTTGAGAACGCATATGAGTGGTGCGCAGCAATAAGGTCACTTTAATGTTCCTGGCCGGACATGTCACAAGGGGGCTAGGTCCTACGGCGTGAATCTTTCACGTATAAGCGAATGCTACTGCGTTACTATTTCACGTGTGAGCAGACACTGACTAGATAAGTGCTGGGTCTGGGTGGCCAGCTTTCCTCGTCAGAATCACGCTTACATTACTACCGACGAATCGTTTCGTTTCCACAACAACAAATTGGATGAAATGCCCTGTAAAGTGGATTCCACTGAGAATCCGCGTTCGTTTGAATAATGATGATGATTGCTTTTATTACTTTCAAAAGTAGTTTAGTACCCTTGTTTGAGGGTCTATGAAGTTCAAATTCTACCCGAATTTGAAGCGGCCAATTTTCAAATCGTTCGAACTAATCCCAATGTTTGCTCCAACGTCAGAATTTCTTGAATTGGCTGAAGCGATGTTCATTGGTAGTAAAATAAGTGCATATTGATCAACCCCTTCCCTCGAGCGGACACTGCAGTGGATCTTGAACCATTCCAAACCATAACGGTCTCAGCCGGCAGGGCCTTCCGTCCATGCGTATCGTCCGCGGGGCGCGCACGTGTATTTCGGAATCTGTCATCCAGGATCAAAATGTGATAAAAATTGAATGGAATGACGATTTTTCACAAGTCTTATGACGTTTTCGATACATAGATGTAACCCGTGGGGTTGGAGAGAGATGGGCACTGGAGATCATCCTTGATCTTCCCCTTGGTTCTTTTCAATGAAAAAATTGTCTCTCTAGCTCTGAGGCTCTGAGCTGGCGAGGTGACAACTTTGCCTGAACAAATTCGTTGTTCAGATTGTCCCCGTGCAATTTTGGGTTCGAATCCCTGCATATCTCATGCTCTTCAAAATTTTTGTGCATTGGAGCATTATCCCTTTTTGAAACTGTGCATGTTCACTCCTAAACCATGAGTGCTATAATTGTGTCCACTCCGATGTTCAGGAAAAAGACCAACTTCGAAGCCAATTTTACATCCTTCGAAACAAATGTATTGCAGTAATATGTTATCCAAACCGACTTTTTAACGTACCCAACAGAAATTCACGACCAATCGAAACCAATATTTACTACATCGCAAAAATTCCACTGAGCAACTTTAAAATGGTTTAATTGGAAACCATCCCCCAATGTTACGCCGGGAGCAGGACCAATTTTCGGACCACTTTCACGAAGCTTTTTTAATAAACGAGTTTTCATGAACGAGGTTTCAAGTTCTGCTTTACTTCATATCCAACTCACATTACTTTGGGTCTGTGGAGTGGATTCATATCCCCGAATTAGAACATTTGTAGAAAAACATTTTCACTGTTTCTTTTCCAACAAGAAGACTTTGAATTCTGGGGGCTCTGTTCAAGTTAGTAGGGGCTTCGTTATTGAAATGAAGCTGAGGTCAACTTCCTTCGCAAAGCCAAACTTTCCCGACAAGATTTCTTGGATTACTTGAACAACGAAGCAAAATCTGGAGATATGGCCGTTCTTGAAATCAGACTTAGAAACACCTCTGTGGGAAAGTGGTCGAAACTTGGTCCTGCTACCTTCGTTACATTTCCACAATGTCCAATCCTGATTTCCCAAAACATTAAGGTGAGGCGAGTGGATGGAAGAGAAGCCAAAAAGGAAAAAACTACAAAAAGTTTTTGGTACCCAACCCCACAAAAAACAATCGTGGTTCGCTTCTATCCCCTCGGTGGGGTTGGGTGTTTCTCGAACGAACGCGGATTCTCAGTGGAATCCAGTTTACAAGGTATTGCATTCAATTTGCTGTTGTGGAAACGAAATGATTCGTCAGTAGTACTGTAAACGTGATCTTGACGCGGCAAACCTGCGGCCAGCGCTCGAGCATGTCTGCAGAAAGCAAACGCCGAGCGCTAGACTCTTGAAAACCAATTTTATGAGCGAATTTGCCATACGCTCCTGATATTACTAGAAATGAAGAGAAAGAAATGAAGAGGAGACTGAGATCTAGGTCTGCGCACTTTTTGGGTACTTGCAAAAACAGAACCGCTTATATCAAGAGTCTCTTCGAGAATCTGGAACGAGTGCTGACTTGCAAGTGTCTCAAGGATGGAAAAAGCCTACACGACTGTGATTGTGCACTTTAATGTAGATCCTCACTGCAAAAATGAATTCACATGTACGCATGACTCCATATTCATATCAATATCTATAAACATATATATCTATTACAAATGGAATGACTGATAATAGATATATGTAAAAATCCACATGTATTTCTCAAAATCTGATCTGTCAGAATTTGTTGATCTATGTTTGGACATATGTCTTAACCACACATACATAGAAACATAGGAGTTCCAACCATTTGGCTAAGAAAAGAGTGTCATTCAGATGTAACGTAAATATTTTAACAACATCCTTTTCGGCGCTGGACTAATTCTATACTATTTCTTTTGAGTTTCCAAATGCGTAAAATAAACTTTGTAATTCCTAATAATTCAACGCCCCGGGGTAGTTCTGTTTTTTTCGTTTGCTTTTCTTGGTGTGAGTTGCTTTGTTTTATTAAACCGATATTGGGAAATTGTTACTGTCCCAGGGTTCAAGTTTCATCACGAGAGAGCCAAGGGGGACGCACCCACGATCCGAGATTGCAGACAACCCTCCTCGTGTCTTCTAGGACTCGTGACATCGTCACACATCTTCTTCTTCTTCTTCGGGTTCGAAGACCACTTTTTTTTTTCTGGGACTTCCTTCTTACTGCACCTCCATCTGTGTGCGTTCCTGATGTAATTGGCGCGCTAGATTGTGGATTCCAAACCAATTTTTGCCCTAGGTGGTGTTTAGTCAGAGTCAGGGTCAAGGATGGGAGAGGGGAAACGAAGGTGTCGCAGTGGACCTGGAAGGGGGCAGGAGGGGTACACAAGGGACTTTTCCAAATCCCAGCAGGGATGGTGGTGAGGGGGGGGAGGAGGCAGTCCATATGCCAACCGGCGTTAAATATGTCACAGACAAGCATTTTTCCTCGTCAAAGGGGCTGTTACACACCTGACACTGTGTATCATCAGAGGGGGGACTGGCAGGGGAGGAGGTGAGAGACGGTACGGGCCCGGGAGAGGCTGAGGGTTGATGTTTGAAAAAGTGAAAAAATTGGTTTGGAATCCACAATCTAGCGCGCCAATTACATCAGGAACGCACACAGATGGAGGTGCAGTAAGAAGGAAGCCCGGAAGCGCCTGGTTCGAAGGCACTCCCGCAATAGATCATGGAATGAATGGCAAACGCGTACACATGTAGTCAAATAAAGGAGACATAGCACAGAATACACATCAAGAAACACGGAGCATGGATGAAGAACGAACACGTGGAACAAAAATCAGTTTTTTTTTCTCCCCCTTTCAGAAAATCGTATTGATTTATTTGAGAGTAGAGTTTTTATTGAAAACTGATAGTGGGTATCCCAAGGACACAGGGGTTATTTTATTCACCCTGGCAACCACTGGGAATCCCCTTCGCTACAACACCCATCGGTCAGCTCCACCAGTCTCCGCCCTCGCCCATTCCAGGGGACCGGGCGCGCGGCAAGTGGAGGGGCTTTAGCCCCGGAGCCGCCGCGCGCCACAGGAGTCGGACCAAAGCCCCTACCGATCTCCAATCCACCTTTTTCCTCTGTTTTCCTGATTTTATGTGAAATTGGACGTCTCCCACGCGTTTTCCCGCAAAATCTGAGATCGGACATAGAAGAGGTCCCAGTCACCAGTCTCACGTACTCGAACATAGAGACACGTATGGACAGGCCCAAGTCTCTGGTAAGGGTCATCAGGGGAGTAGCGTAGACCGTCCATGTCAGCCGTCTTTTTATTGGATCAAGTTCTGTCATGCACGGAATCCGCTACCTCAGAGTATTCGACTACGTCTCAGTGTCTTAGTGCACTACTGGGCCGGCCAGGGAGAGTGAAGTTTATCCTAAACGGCCTCAGATGGGAGGAAAAAAAACCAACGCACCTATCACTCCTATACGACCACTGTCTGGCGACTCAGCACCCTTAGGTGTAATTAACACGGCAGCTACTAGAGGCGGAAATGGAAGCCACTCTAGAGGGTGGGGGGAACCGGTCCGCAAGGACACAATCCCCGTAAAAAAAAACCCGAAGGAGAAAACCGTCTGGGTCGAGGTCCCAAATCCCCCCCATGGCAAACCACGGTACTAAACTTGGAGTTTCAACCCTGACCCCCTGTGAACGAATTTCTGCCCCACACGTGCATGTGCGTGTGTGGGGCCGGAATTCGTTCACGAGAGATAAATTGGTCGATATTGTGGTCTGCTCCGTAGGTAGTCAGGCTCCAAAGATCTTTCCTCCTGAAATATCGGCTCTGCCTCAATATATGGGGCAGGATTACGAGGAGAATGGGGTTGGTGAGAAACCTGCCGGGGTTGGGTTGAATAGATTAAGCAGCCGCAAAATGGGTGAGCGATTGATTGATGTTGCTTTTATTACTTCGTAAGAAATAGTCTAGTAGCTTTGCTGGAAGCTCTATGTGCTCGAATCTTCTTCTTTAGATTCGTGAATATCGGTTTTTTGGTGTTGTGCGAGGAAAGCGGAAATTGGCGGAGCTTTTCATAAAGAGCGAGAGAGGGCAGGAGTCGAGAGATTGAGAATCAGCAGGGGGTTCGGAAAACAGCGTGAGAATCGTGGCGCCAGCGGGAGAGTTTTGGGGTGCTTAACTGTGAGGGCCTCTCGGAATTCAATCTTCATTCAGCAGTCTCGTCTTGTGTTGCCATCTCCTTTTGCGTTGCCATTCCTCTTATTTTTTTGTTGTTGAGAGTAGTATGATGTGCTGGCAAGAAATGTTTTTTTTTTTGGTTTTTGCCCTAGGTGGTGTTTAGTCAGAGTCAGGGTCAAGGATGGGAGAGGGGAAACGAAGGTGTCGCAGTGGACTCTGGGAGAAGGGGGCAGGAGGGGTACACAAGGGACTTTTCCAAATCCCAGCAGGGATGGTGGTGAGGGGGGGGAGGAGGCAGTCCATATGCCAACCGGC
>Ga0105055_10011176_pt1 | contig 11123 bp, 3 predicted proteins | sample BON03_FD_78090 | JGI IMG/M metagenome (GOLD analysis project Ga0105055, IMG submission 78090) | Freshwater microbial communities from Lake Bonney liftoff mats and glacier meltwater in Antarctica - BON-03 | ecosystem: Environmental > Aquatic > Freshwater > Ice > Glacier meltwater | place: Lake... | reverse complement strand
TTTATATATATATATATATATATATATTATATATATATATATTTATATATATATATATATATATATATACATATCTGTGAGGTTCACCCTAACTGCGAACCTGTTCTTTTGCATCGCAGCATTACGAATTAGGGTTATCCCGAGGTCTTTCGTGTGGTCGTTTGTGGTGCTGTTCTTGTCGTGTGTGAGTGTTTGTGTGACCTGTTTCTCGTGCACCCCAACTACGAACCTTTTCTTTTGCATCGCAGAAAAATGAATCCGGAGCGGCGGCGACAACGGCCTGTGGTCAAGATACCGCAGGGGGGGCGTGTTCCGTGCCTGGAACGATATATATGTATATATAGATAGATGGATAGATAGATAGATATAGATAGATATAGATAGATATGTCTGTGTGTTTCCTGTGTGGGTCCCTCTGCGGCCTCCTGTTGGCCGCTTTGTGCGGCCCTCTGTGTGGTGGTCCGCTTTTGTGCGGCCCCTTTGTGTGGGTCGCGCCGCCGCCGTCTGTTGGCCGCCTTCCGTTCTTCATTCTGTCTGCGACATTCATTCTCTGCATGTCGTCCACCGCCTCCGCTGCGGTGCTCTCGCACAAGATATACAGAGAAAGAGATTGTGCGTAGGGAACGGGTGGGGGGCTAGAGATATAGATGCGGTCCACCTTAACTGCGAACCTTTCCTTTTGCATCGCAGAACTATGAATCCGGAGCAGAGGCGACAACGTCGTGCGGCCAAGATACCGCAGCGGGGGCGTGTTCCGTGCCGGGAACTTGCGTCTGCGCGCAGGGGACGTCGTCGCGTCGGACTCTGTTTGGCCCGCTCCCTGCCCAGGGGTGTGAGTGCCTCGCAGACTAATTAATCCTTCATTACATCGTACGACAGACTACTCCATCAGTTATACATCCATTAGTAATACTAATTAATGAACATCCGGTTTCGGAAACATGCGTCTCTGGGAAAAGGACGTCTTCGCGGCGTGCTCTGTTTGGCCCGCTTCCTGCCCAGAGTTGCGAGTGCATCGCAGACTAACTAAGAGTTAACCCTTATCCCATTGATGAGCTATACATCCATTAATTATATTAATTAGAGACCATCCGGTTTCGGCGAAGTTCGTCTGCGCCCAAGGAACGTCTTCACGTCGGACTCTGTTAGGCCCGCTTCCTGCTCAGGGATGCGAGTGCCTTGCAGTCCAAATAATCGGCCATACATCGCATAACGGACTCATTGATTAGCGAAGAATCCATGATTGATATTCATTGAAGAACATCCGGTTTCTGATACGTTCTGCTCTGAGAAAGAGACATTGCCGCGTCGGACTCTGTTTGGCCCACTTCCTGCCCAGGGATGCGAGTGCATCGCAGACTAATTAATCGTTCATTGAATCGCATGACAGACTACTTGATCAGCCATATATTCATTATGAATACTAATTACATGTTTAGCCCCGCACACCTGCGTCACTTTGTACGCAGAGCATTGCCCTCTGTGGCAGTGCTGGGATGTGGCTTCTCCTTGCCGTATGAGGCTTCGTGCTTCGTGAGGATCTTTGATTGATGCTAATTAAAGAACATGCGGTTTGGGGAAAGTTCGTCTGCGCGCAAGGAATGTCTTCTCGTCGTGTCCTGTTTGGCCCGCTCCCTGCCCAGGGGTGTGAGTGCATCTCAGACTTATTGATCAGTTATACTTCCATCAAAGATGTCCTGTGTGCCTAAGTGATTTGGGTTCAGGGTTAACCCTAACCCTAACCCTAATCATCCCATGCATGGTATGAAACGAGCTCCCCTTAGGCTCCCAAAGCCACTTTCGGATCAGTTGCCTGTGTGCGTGTGTGCTCGTGTCCCCTTTGTATTATACACCGTCTGTGAAACCTCGATGTGGATCAGAAGCGCCGGAATTGAGGGGTGATAGTGTAGATAGAAGAAGAAGCACGAGGTCGCGAGAAAATGTTTTTCTTGTTTGTGTGTCTATACCCCGATCCCTGTCGTCCTGGAAAGCTTGCAGTGGCGTGTGCTGTGTTTGTTTACGAGGCGTGTCCCCTTGCTTGTCACTATCAATTTCATGTTTTCAAATTTGTCTGTGCCCCCCCCGGTTGTATAATCCCAGAGGCACTGGCCAGCGTGTGGTTGTATCTCGATTCAGAGGTTTTGGGTTAATGGTTAGCTAGCCCGAACCTCCAGTGTTCTCCTCAGCACTCATTTCGTTGAACGCCGATGTATCGTTGTCGGCCTCCTCGCCCGTTCCCAGTTCCTTCTGTTGCGTTGGTGTGCATGTCCCTGTGCGTGAGGTTTCTGGCATGCCAATTTCCCCGCGCTGTATTTCCTTGTCCCCTTGTCATGTAGTGCTCTGAGTCAATTTATGGGCTGTGCATGTCCCTGTGCGTGAGGTTTCTGGCATGCCAATTTCTCCGCGCTGTATTTCCTTGTCCCCTTGTCATGTAGTGCTCTGAGTCAATTTATGGGCTGTGTGTCTGATGTCCCTGCGCGGGATTTCGCCCGCAACCCAACGCCTATCCGTTGCGCCGTTGCAGGATTCATCTATCTATGCTGCATGCTGGTGGCTAAGCTAGCTGTGCGCCTGCTATGGCTCGGGTTAACCCGATTTTTATTTAAGCAAACATCGACAACAAAAAGCTTATCCAAAAGCGCCGAGCGCCCTCCCCCCCCCCCCTTGCCAACTCAACAGGTTGTTAAATCCCCAGAGCACAGCGCAGCCGAGCAGCACGCGCGCCCGCTTCTCAATCGACCCAAATATATCAGAGAGACTCAGACTACACACAAATGATTAAATTTACACGACATTAAAAAAAAACGCAACACACTACGCACACATTTTGGCGATGCGCGGGTTTTAAGATATGCGAACCAAGCGCGTACACACAGTGGGGTGACAGCAGGCGCAGCACACACGCGGTACGTAGCGGTAGCGAGCAGCGGGTAAACCCAAAGTTAGCCCGCGGCGGTGGTATACTTTGTAATTCCTGCTCTCTTTGCTGTTCTCCCGCCCGCTCTCTTTTTTGTGTGTGTTAATATCGACGAGCCAAACTGCTTTACTTTTGAGCAGTCTGCAGTCTTCTTGATTCTCTTGCGGCTGTCATATTACATGATTATAATATAATGGGTGAATAGTCGTGGGCGTGGAACGTGAGTGATGCGCTTGTATACACCAGTCAGCCGCCCATCTAGCTTAAGCTAGACGGACAGGTTCATTCGTGATTGCGCAGGGTTTGCCGTTGCTGTCCCTTTTTAGATGGGCGCTCTCAGAACCTAAGACAAGCCTGAGAACGGCTTGTCTGTTCTCAGGTTAACCCGCAGGAGCGGCGCGAGTGGCTGAGGGCGGGAGCTGTACCCCTGCCCCAAATACCCAAATACCCCCGGGTTAAACCTAACCCTGGGTATTCAACCCCTAACCCTAAGCCCACCATACGACCCGTCTCTCCCAGCCCCAGCGAGGCAGCCAATTTAACACCGTGCGCTAGAATGCCTATAGCTGCTTATGTGGTACGCTTACGACTTTTATGTTAAAAAGCAAAGCCTTCTTATTATACAAGAGGTGTATAAACAAACACGTGGCACGTGGTGGCTGGAGACGCAGCACACGCGTGGGCAGGGTGTGGGGTAGTGAGGGCTGCCCGCCCGTCCGACGACACCACCTCCACCATCCACCTTCTCTTTGTTCTGTGCAGTATTGCGGTGGCCAGAGCAAATATAGAACAGGCCCTTGCTCAAACCTAGCAGCTCACACTGTACACTGTACTAGTATGCCCCAACAACAACACAACGAGGCATTCTAGAGGCATCTTGGGAATACAACTACCTCTCAACACATGTTATGTTCAAATATAGATATAAACTAGTGCATTCTCCAGTCGGCTCTGGCGTCGGTTCGTCCGTCTAACGCAACCACAGAAATAAAGACACACAGCCCTAATAACACGATCGCACGCGTAAATATTACTCTACGCGTAACCAGACCACCCCATAGGGAAGCCTGCTAGGCAGAGTACGTGAGAAGCGCGCCCTTAGGCACGCCACGAACCGCCAGCCGCGTACGCCGCTCTGATCGTCAAAGGCGCGCATATCAGCACGCCTTCTGCTTGCAGGAGACCCCTCTCTGCTCTCTTGCCAAGCGGCTATACACACAGCCGCCTACTTAAACCATTGTAACAGCGTCAACCGTCAAACGATTGGCGCATGCAGACATAGCACGCTTGTGAGATTTAGGCTTAATCCCGAACTCCCGCCACTTGTTTGACAGTTTAACCCGACAGAAAGGGTGTGGTTGGTGGCTGCGGGTTGCGGGTTAAACCTCACCCTGAACCCGAACCCCTGAGACCTCAAGGGGTTAAGGGTCAACCCTAACCCGAGCACAGAAGACGCCCTTGCCCACACCGGACTCGACACGGGACGAACAAGGGCGGCAGGTCGGTAGAGTGTCAAACAATCAATCAAAGGTCCTCACAAAGCCACCCACGGGCAAGGGAGAAGCCACATTCCAGCACCACCACAGGGGGCAGGAAACCCTGCACCACAAAGCGATGCAGGCTAGGAGGGCTGTGGACGAGTGAGTCGCGACAGCACCAGTCTGCGAAACTCGTTTGTTTAGTCGAGTGTCAGGGGTTGCGCCTAGTCTGCGCTGTCTCCTACTCACCTAGTCTGAGTAGGTGGTGCGCCTAGTCTGCGCTAGCTACCAGTCTAAGCAGGTTCGCCCTTAACTCGTAGGGACCTCGGGTTAACCCGAGAAGGGTTAACCCGACGGGTTAACTCGATGCTAGGAGGGTTAACCCGATGGGCAGCGGTCTGACACGGTTGGGGGGGTCAACAGCCGACGCCAGGATAACAGCCGTGAACGGCTATATCCGGCGACTGCTGTGACGGGACTAGTATTCCCCACAAGAATGAGAGCCACGCGTCGGGTTAACCCGCGGATGCAGACATAGGACACTGGTGAGGTGGACGCGGGTTACGCTCAACTCCAAACCCCCGCCACTTCTTTGACTGTTGACCCTGTTACAATGCTTTAAGTAGGCGGCTGTCTGCATAACCGCCTGACAAGAAAACAGAGAGAGGGTGTGAGGTTACGGGTAACCCGCACTCTTTACCCGAAACCATACGCTCGGGCTAGAGTGGGCTAGGCCGAAGCTCGGGTTAACCCAGGTTAAAGGTGCTCTGCAGCTACTAATTAACCGCTATGGTTAAATTCGCTTTGCTCAGGTACCTGAGCGAGTTTCGACTAAGAGTTTCGTCGTTTTGATTATAGTAAACTCGAAATCATTTCACTTAGGCGCACAGGGCACCTTTAACCCTAACCCGAAGAATCAGTCCTTGGCCACATCGTACTATTACCCCCCCCACTGAGGGCCACGCGTCAAACAAGTGGCGGATGCAAACATAACGGATTAACCCGAGGTGGGGTGGAAGGGCTGCTAACCCGAGGTCAGGGGTTACCCCTTAGCCTAACCTTTAACCCGAATCCCGGGTTAAGCCGACCTCGAGCCAGAGCACATAACTCCTCCTTGCCCACACCGTACTGTTATTCCCCAACAATGAGAGCCAAGTGTGGAACTAGCGGCGGATACAGACATAGCACACTGGTGGGGTAGAATGCTTAACCCGAGGTCAGAGATGATTAACCCTGAGCTTAACGTTGAGCCCAAACCCCGGGTTAACCCGACCTCGAGCCATAGCACATAACAGGTCCTAGCCCACACCGTACTGTTATTGCCTACCGATGAGGACCAGGCGTCAAACAAGTGGCGGATGCAGACATAGCACACTGGGTTAACCACGGTTAACCCTAAGAACCGGCCCTTGCCCACGCCGTACTATGATTTCCCAAACATGAGAGCCACGCGTTAAACTAGTAGCGGATGCAGACATAGCACGCACACTGGTGGGGTGGAAGCGGGCTAACCAGAGGTCAGGCGTTAACCCTAACCCTAACGCCCTTAGCCCGAACCCCGGGTTAACCCGACCTTGAGCCATAGCACATAACAGGTCTTCACGTCCTAGCCCACACACCGTTCTATAATTTCCCCAACAATGGGTTAACCCGGCCACGCGTCAAACAAGCGGCGGATGCAGACAAAACACACTGGTGGGGTGGCAGGGTCAACCCGAGGTCAGAGATTATTAACCCTGAGCTTAGCGTTCAGCCCAAACCCCGGGTTAACCCGACCTCGAGCCATAGCACATAACAGGTCCTTGTTCACACCGTACTATTATTCCCCAACAATGAGGGCCAGGCGTCAAACAAGTGGCGGATGCAGACATAGCACACTGGGGTAACCCAGTTTAACCTTAAGAACCGGCACGTGCCTACACCGTTCTCGGGTTAACCCAGAGCACATAACAGGTCCTGGCCCACACCGTACTGTTATTGCCTAACGATGAGGGCCACGCGTCAAACAATTGGTGAATAGCCAGACATAGCACACTGGTTGGGTGGAAGGGCTGAACTGAGGTCGGGCGGGGTGAACCCTTACTCTAACCATGAACCCGAACCTGGAATTCAACCCGACCTCGTGGTTAACCCTAAGCCAGAGCGGTTAGGGTTAACCCTAACAGGTCCTTGCCCACACTGTACTATTATTGCCTAACGATGAAGGCCACGCGTCACACAAGTGGCGAATACAGACATAGCACACTGGATTAACCAGGATTAACCCTAAGAACTCGTGGGTAGACCCTTTGGCCCTAAGAACCGGCCCGTACCCATGCCGTAGTGTTATTCCCCAACAATGAGAGCCACGCGTCACACAAGTAGCAGATGCAGACACAGCACACTGGATGAACCAGGATTAACCTTAAGAACTCGTGGGTGGACCCCTTTAGCCCTAAGAACCGGCCCTTACCCATGACGTAGTGTTATTCCCCAACAATGAGAGCCACGAGTCACACAAGTAGCAGATGCAGCAGACATAGCACAATGGGTCAACCCGGGATAACCCTTAGAACCGGCGCTTGCCTACACAGTACTATGACGCCCCCAAATGAGGGCCACGCGTTAAACGAATGACACATGCAGGAACAGCTAACTGGGTACTGGGTCAACCCAGGTTAACCCTAAGAACCGGCCCTTACCCATGCCGTAGTATTATTCCCCAATAATGAGGACCAGGCGCCAACCAAGTGGTGGTTACAGACAAAGAACACTGGTCAGGTGAAAGGTCAACCTAAACTAATGAGAGCCACGCGTCAAACTATTGGCGGATGGAGACATAGAACACTAGTGGGATGGAATGCCGCCCCATCCGACGCCACAACCTCCACCACCCACACGCGTTAACCCATAGGACACTGGTGGGAAGCCTTCGGACAACACAACGGGTTACCCCAAAGAACTGAAACATGCTCAACCATCAAACACGTGGCGGATGGAGACATAGAACACTAGTGGGATGGAACGCTGCGCCATCCGACGCCACAACCTCCACCACCCACCCGCGTGCGGTGGCCAAAGCACAAAATTCGTCGGCGCGCCGCAGTCGGTTTGTGACAGACACGAGCACGCACGCCGTAGGGAGAGGCAACAGCGGAGGGGCCCGCGGCAATACCGATGGGGGGCACAGCGCCAGTGCAGATACCGCTGTGGGGCCCGGCGCCGGCGGAGATACCGGTGTGGGGCCCGGTACCGATGGAGACACCGGAGGGACCCGCGGCAATACCGGAGGGTCCCGCGCCAATACCGTAGGGGTCTGTTGCGGCAGTGCCGGAGGGTCTTGCGGCGGCAATACCGGAGGGACCTGTTGCGGCAGTGCCGGAGGAATTGACCCTTCACGACCCGCGCGGCACAACGCGGCGATGGTTCGGAGTAAGGGTTCGAAGAGCTCTGTCCAGAAAACGCAGTCGGCAGCCAGAATGAGATCCCACCTACAGGGACATCAGGAACACCTCAGGGTTATCCCCTACGAACAGCCACATAATATATCAGGTCAGCACACACACACATAGAGAGTAAGGGTTCGAACAGCCCCGCCTAGAAGACGCAGTCGGCAGCCAGAATCAGGTCCCACCTACGGACAGCCAAACAATCGGGTTAACCTGGTATATTTGGGCTAACCCGAGAATCGGGTTAACCTGGTATACTATTTGACTCGGGGTAAACCAAGAAGTATACGCACACAACACGCATAAAGACACACACACGGAGAACACGCCCACGTAACAAATACACACACACACACACAGGGTTAAGACTGGCCCTATCCAGAAGACGCAGTCGGCAGCGAGAATCAGATCCCGCCTACGGACAGCCAACGAATGGTGGAACAACAAACGAATATCTCAGTTCATCACGCACACACAGGAAGCACACCACAAGCAACACACACACACAGCATACACACCGTAACAAAAACACACACCCATCACACACACAGGGTTAGGGTCACAGCCCTATCCAGAAGACGCAGTCGGCAGCGGAAATCAGATCCTTCTTACGGACAGCCAAATAATATCTCAGCTCAGTACGCACACACCCAAGAAGCACACACGCACACGCAACAAGCACACACACAAACACAAGAAGCACACACACACGCAACACATCACACACACATGGTCAGTGTTAGCCCTATCTGTGTTCAGACGGCGTAGTCGGCAGCCAGAATCAGACCCCACCTACGGACAGCCATATAATAAACCTCGGTTTAAGGGTTGAACCTTGAACCGACATATATATATATATCTGTATTTATCTATATTTATCTATATCTATATATATCTATATATATATATCTATCTATATCTATATATCTATATATCTATATATCTATATATCTATATATCTATATATCTATATATCTAAATGTATCTGTACATGTATACATATTTATATATGTATATGCATATGTATATACACAAACAAATAAATAAATACATGTATATATATAGGTATAACTCTATGAATACACATATCCATAGTGCTTATGCATGGAATTAACGCTCGTGTAAAGTGATATCAATTTAGGGTGTCTATGTCGGTCTTACCGACATGCGGCGAGGGGAGCCGGAAGCGTAGTCGTCCAGTCGAGGATTACCACGGAGGGCGAGTCGTCGATTGGCCCTGCGGTAGTAATGGGGGGGGGGTAGGTGTAAACTGATCTGTTTGGTTGGGGTTAGGTTTAGGGTTAGGTTAACCCTAACCTAACTCCGCGGCGTTCGAAGCAATACCGGAGGGGACTGCGGGCAAAGCGATACCAAAGGGGATTGTGGGAAACGGCGCAATACTAAAGGGACTCTAGTAGTTAATAGGACACCGGAGGGGGCCCTGGTGTACGAAGCGATACCAGAGGGGACTCCGACGGGCGGAATGATATGGATGCCAGGGTACACGGCTTGGCCTTTACACGCAATTTCCATCACCAATATTGTATGGTGTATGGCTTGCAAAAGGAGAGTCAGTAGAAGGACGCATATTGCGCAATGGTCGTGCAATAGTGGTGCAATAGGGTAGGCTTTGCAGGTGGGGAAGGCTATAAAAGGATGATTGACTCCCACAATAACGTTTTGGAGTGAAACGATCAACAGGGCAATCACGCACACACACCGATAGGGAACAACACCCCCGACACCGACACCGACACCCTACACAACAAGAACAGGGGTTACCCGGATTGATCCCTTACAGGCATATATATAAACCGCACCCACCACCCCGCTACTTGATCGTTAGAAGATAATCGTTCACTTCGAGGCTGGTGTGCTCTTGCGTGCAAGAATCAATCATCCGTGCTTTACCCCCCCTCCCCCCACCTGCATTACTTAAACTTTTACAATACCTTCACTCAGGGTTAACCCTTAACCTCTAACCCGCATGACCCCCGCCCCGGACCCTCCATTTGAGTAACCCCCAACTAGAGCCTCCTCATACCGGAAGGGGCCACGGCGGGTGACGCGGAGTACCTAACCTGTAACCTCGGGTTGGCCTGTAACCCGTAACCCATTATCCCTTGACCGGTTCCTCCTGTAACTGCTAACTGATCCTGTTTACCAGGTTTAACCTAAAGTAAGGGTTGACCCGGCTAGCCCTCGAGGACGGTGCGGCCACGCGAATCGGTTTCGTTTGGATCATACCGGAAGGGGCCACGGCGGGCGACGCGATTCCATTCGGGTTAAACTCGGGTTAACCTTGTCGTTTTGATAAGAGGAATCTCGAAGTCGAATCACCTAGGAGCACAAGGCACCGTTAACCCCTCACCCACGAGATGCTAGAGTTTGGTCTTTACACGATATTGCCATCACCAATATTTTCTGTTGAATGACGAATCAGGGAGGGCGGGGGGGGACCATATGTTGCCCAATATTGAATGCACAACCCAACGGAGGGGGGGGGCTGCAATAAAGGAGGTGTTGAATGCCAAGAACAGTATTGACCAGTGCACACTCCCAGAATAAACGAACGTATAACTTGTAATGCCCAAGCTAGAGATGGCCCCGGCGGGCAGAGCGATACCGGAAGGGGCCACGGCGAGCGACGCAATTCCATTCGCGGCGCATGCGGCTAAAGGGTTAACCCTTTACAAGATATTGTTTCACTTGAAAGCTCTATTATGGGAGTCAATCATCCTTTCACTACCCCCCCACCTGCAAAGTCAACCCGATTACAATACTCTTACACGACTATTGCGCAATATACGACGCCACCCCGACTCTCCCTTTGTATGCCATACACAAAACCATATTGGCAATGGCAATATCTTGTGCAGGTCAAGGCTAAAGGGGTTGGGCCCATACCATTCCAACCATAGTTTCGTAACGCTTCAAAACCAGCGGCCGACGCTGCTCCGTGCACCCGCATACCGTACGCCGTCCGAGGCTAGCCCTCGGCGACGGTGCAGCCACGCGAGTCGGGTGTCGGGTGCTTTGGCGATTATTCGCCATTTCGCAATACAATGGTTGACCTCTGCTCGCGTCGAGAATTTACCTATACTAAAGGCAAACTGGGGTGTTGTGAACAGCCAGGCCGCGTACAACGCGCCGCGCTCCACACATATATCCCGATACATGAGGCGATGGATTCCAGTACCACTCATCACAGCTGACCTTTTCAGACGAGTGGTACTGTCCCCAGACATGCAGCCCAGAGGACGTGGGTTCGACTCCCGGTCTGTCACATTCCCACCGCCG
>Ga0105055_10011174_pt1 | contig 11124 bp, 8 predicted proteins | sample BON03_FD_78090 | JGI IMG/M metagenome (GOLD analysis project Ga0105055, IMG submission 78090) | Freshwater microbial communities from Lake Bonney liftoff mats and glacier meltwater in Antarctica - BON-03 | ecosystem: Environmental > Aquatic > Freshwater > Ice > Glacier meltwater | place: Lake... | reverse complement strand
CACCATCAGCATTAATGACACAAAGGCTTGCAGATAGGCTTTAGGAATTATACCAAATGGTTATTCAGAACCCGACTTTTTAGGGTGGGAAGTTAAACAATTTGGGCTGGCAAACTTTGCAAGAGTTAATTCAGCCATCATAACTTTAATTACACCCGAACCAACAGATGGAATTTATAAAACGGATGGAGCAGAATCATTTTTAAGACAATATGGTTATGCAGACAAAATAGGCATAGGAGACAGAATTAATTTTGGTGGTGTTCACACAACAGGTATTCGACATCCCTTAACAAATCTATAAATGCAACTAATAGGTTTTGACGCAAAAAGTGTAAAAATCAGAAATACAAACGGACGAATTTCTTTGGTTGATATTAGTGGAAATGAAACTGCATCTTGGAGTTTTGCATCTATGCTTTTACATTGGAATAGAAAAGATAATCAAGCGTGTTACGTCCCTTCACTTTCTGAAAATGAAAACGAAAGACAATATAAATACGGAAAGAACATAATTTTAGGAACAGGAACAGATTTTCTATTATTCTCCGGGCAAATGGCGAGTGGAAATATTTATTACGACCCAGGTATAAAAATGGAAAATGCTTCGACAAAACCAAAAAAGCGCTTAGTTCCATTTTCAGCCGCAGGCCCAGCACATAAAAACGGCGCCAAGCGTTGCCCCTTACTAAATATGGAACCGCTAATCTTTGAATGGCGTACTGGTAGAAGAATTATAAACAGAAAAATCCTTGATAATGGGTTCAGCAATGCTTTTTATAATACTTAGCTTCAAAGCGGAAACTTCTATTTCCTTAAATCTAGAAATGAATTTATGGCCAACACTAGATCCATTACTAATCAATTGCCAGCCATTTTTTGTTCTACCCTCAATTTTAAATTCTCTGATCCGCTCACCCTGAGCTATATCTTCCATTAGAACCAGGTGATCGATCGTCATGTAACCTTTCAGATTTAGTAAATGATTGAAACCCTTCCCAGAAAACTTTGCCAGAACTGAAGAGAAACGTTTATTGATCTCTAAACCAAATTCTTTCAATCGCATAACATCGGGTTGCGGAATAAGACCTTCAGCATTTGGTGTTAAGCCCAGAATTAATGTTGAATTTCTACCTACTGAACCATAATACATATCCATCAAGTTTTCAAGAGGTTGAATGTGTTCTTCATCACCAGGTTCCCAAAACCATTCATGGCGTCCATTATATCCACGTAATGGGGCATCGCTCATAGCCGGCATATAATATTGTCCTTCAGGATCACCTTCTTTGAGCAGCTGAAAATTATTGCTGTAGATCACTTTTTGGTTTGTAGAGTGAGAATAGGGGAAAGGATAAGTTCCCCAGCAAGGATAATTGACCATTCCGCTTTCACTTCCACCCCAACGGATATCTGCTCGTTGTGTATTGTGATAGAAAATAATATTTGGTTGATATTTTTCTACTACAGGCAGGATATTTGGTCCACCCAACTCTGGACCATGTGCCCCACCATCAAACCAGACCATGGCTAGTTCTCCATATTTAGACATCAGTTCTTCGGTCATTTTTTCACAGAGCTCATTATAATGCTGCTGCCTATTTTTTGCAAAAGGAGAATTATCATTATGAACCATAAAATCATAAATCCCATAGTTGGAATTCCATCTTATGCCGATATAGAGTCCCGGTAAGATGCCGTATTTGCGGCATGAAGCAACAAAATCACGGACAATATCTCCTTTCCCATCCTGAAATTTAAGAGCCTTCATTGAATAGGGATTCACATCTGATTGGTAAAGTGCAAACCCGGTTTCATGTGTTACCGTTAAGATGGCGATCTTGCCTCCCATATCCTTGACCGCCCTGATCCATTGATCAGTGTCCAGTTTGGTGGGATTAAAAATATTATAATCTTCAATTGGATTGATCCTGTTTAAGGCCTGATTGTATCTTTTTCCGTCGAATACGTGCAGATCATAAGAGATCAAGGCTGTAAGTTCTGCATCCTGCCAGGTTAGCTGATTTTTTTTAGGTAGGGGAATGTATTTTTGTCCAAATGTAGTGCCTACTGAGACAATTATCAGAAAGCTTATAATTGGATAAATATATTTGTTTGATTTTATGGACTTCATTTTATACGGATTGAGCCGGTAACAATTTTATATTAACTACCGCGTGGTTTCTGGTTTTTATTTCTTCCCCAATTGGGCAGATCAATATTAAGATCGTCAAAAGCAGCTTTCATTTGCTGTTTTAACAGTTCTCTCATTTGCATGATCTTTTGACTATAAACGGGTTCTTTAGAAAGGTCTTGAATTTCCCATGGATCTTTTTTGAGATTAAACAACTGAGTAGTTGCAACACCATCTACGTTGTAAACTATCATTTTAAAGCCGTCCTCAGATTTTACGCTTCTACTCCAATGTCCGTAAACATTATAGATAGATGATCTGACTTTGTTTGATGGATTCTGAATAACCGGCATCAATGATCTTCCTTCAACACTTGAAGGTCTTTGTACCTGCAAGTAGTCAAAAATTGTTGGTGTAATATCACTCAAATAAGTAAATCCTTCAGTTTTCTTGTTAATTGGTACACCGGGGCCGGACATGATCATTGGCACTCTGATGCTATGCTCATATAAATTTTGTTTTCCGAGTAATCCATGCTGACCGACTGCAAGTCCGTTATCACCGGCAAAAACAATTAGGGTGTTTTCCTTGAGCCCGCTTTTCTCCAATGTTTCTAATATCCTTCCAACCTGGGCATCCATTTCACTGACCATTCCATAATAAAGTGCAATATCTTTTTTGATAGCCCCCGGATCACGCGGGACAGGCAGCAATTGTTCATCTCTAACATTTAGATCACCATTGTCAAATGGATGTTTTATCAGAAAATTTGCGGGTAATGGAATTTTTGAGGGTTCATACATTGTTGCAAATCTCTCAGGCGGAGTTCTTGGATCATGTGGCGAAGTGAAGGCCACATAACAGAAAAATGGTTTTGTCTTTGCTGTTGGACTGCTTAAAAATTGGATAGCATTATTTGCATAAAGTGTTGTGCTGAAAGTATTGCTGATCCGCTTTCGATTATCATCATAAACACCGGTGCTGTCATAAAGGTATACTGTTGGGTGTTCTTGACCGCCGAATTTCGGGAAATGCATTCCACCAAAAAATATATCACCGCCTGTACTGAACATTCTGCTATGTGATGCCCTATCACTATGCCATTTGCCTGTATGGTAGGTGTTGTAGCCCTGTTTTCGTAATACTTCCGGCAGACTTACAATACTGTCGGGAATGGTACTTCCATCACCGGGTAATCTGTTTACGTAGCGGCCGGTAAGCAACATTACCCTGCTTGGAATACAAACTGCTCCTTGGTGGCCACCCATCACATGGGCCTGGGTAAACATTAATCCGGATTTTGCCAATTTATCAAGGTTGGGTGTTGAAATCTCTTTGTTCCCGGCAGCGCCTAAAGCATGATAACTATGATCGTCAGAATAAATTATCAATATGTTTTTTGCCCTTGGGATTATTTTTTGCGCAATCACACAATTTGGTATTGTAAGAGCAGCCAGAATAAATGCTAGAATTCTCATGGATTAAATTAAACTTAAATTACAATGTAAATTAAATATTTTTTACTGACGGCAAAGTCTTTCGATGAGTTCTTGATGGTTGGGGTACTGATTATTAAATTCAGATTCCTTTGCCAGTTCAAAGTCTCGGAAATCAAATCCCGGAGCAACTGTGCATCCAACAAATGAATAATCTCCGGTTGTTTCTGAGGCGAACCAAGCTCCGGCAGGCACTATGGCCTGATAAACTTCTCCTTCTTCCCGGTTTTTACCCAGACGAATCAGTTCATAGCTTCCATCAATGTGCAAGACATGCACATTCAGGCTGTCGCCTTCATAAAAATGCCAGCATTCATCACTTTTAATGCGGTGAAAAGCAGAAAATAAATCTTTAAGTAGCATAAAATAGATGGCAGTACTGTACGAACGCTGTACTGGAAATTGTGCAGGTGTATTTTTAAATTGAATGCTTTCTGATGAACGGTAGGTTTCTTTGTAATATCCACCTTCGGGATGGGGGAGTAGTTTGTATTGTCTGATGAGGTCTTGAATCATGATTGAATAAATTTTTTGTTTTTCAAAAAGCTAATAATCGCTTTCTAAAAGATTATTATTTTCTTCTACAATTTGAATCACATTTCCTTTTTGCTTCAATGCATAGGAAAGGGCAGTTTTAACAAATTGATTTAAAGTAATTTTATGCATGGAAGCAAATGCAGAAGTTTCCTGATGTAGTTTTGGAGAAACACGAACATTGAAACTTCTCTTATAGGTCTTCTCTGGTGTTTTGCCAATCTCTGAACAGGTAATTAAGTAGTCATCCACCGCCTCTTTAAATGCTTTTTTTAATTCTGAGACTGAAGTTCCTTCGAAATTTATGAGGTCATTAATTCCTAATATTTTGCCTGTAAATATCTCATTAGCTGCACTATATTGCACCGAGGCATGGTATTCCTTATAATTTAAAATATCATTCATCTTCAATCTTTCCTTTTGTTTTTAAATAAGTAATCACGTCACGGATAATATATTCCTTTACAATAGATGAAGGATGAGGTTTATGTAGGGAAATGATATTGTTTCTAATATCTTTGAATTTTCTTCTCGATCCTGCTGTTTTTCCTGCTGTAATTTCTTCATATACACAAGCTGTTAAAATTTTTACTAGTTCATCTCAGGTAAAGTCTTTGGGGACTGATAAAAATCTTTTTTGTAATTTCTCTAGTCTTGGCATAATGGAAAAGCAAAATATGCTGAGTCAATTTATTTATAACTAGAACTACTTAATGCCCTTTAACTATTAAACGGTCATTATAAAATTGTAGAATCGATTAAATAAAATATGTTCATATTAATTAGAAGCATGGTTTGGGATCGTAAAAAAGGTGGTTCATTGCCGAACCACCTTTTTTATTAAATTATTTAGCAATTTAATCAGATCAGATCAAAACGGTCAAGATTCATTACTTTATTCCAAGCTGCAACAAAATCCCGTACAAACTTATCTTTTGAGTCTTCACATCCATAAACTTCTGCAATTGCACGAAGTTCGGAGTTCGAACCGAAGATCAGATCGGCACGAGTTGCGGTCCATTTGATTTCACCTGTTGCACGATCACTACCCTCAAAAACCTGCTGAGATTCTGAATTTGCTTTCCATGTTGTGCTTAGTTCAAGCAGATTAAGGAAGAAGTCGTTACTAAGGCTTTCTACATTTTTAGTGAAAACTCCATGCTGAGACTGATCAAAATTTGTGTTGAGCACACGCATTCCAGCTAAAAGAACCGTCATCTCTGGTACGGTCAGGGTTAGCAATTGTGCTTTATCAATTAGCATTTCCTCTGACGAAGAAGTTGCTTTATTTTTTTGGTAGTTACGGAAACCATCAGCAAGTGGCTCCAAGGCGGCGAATGATTCCACATCGGTTTGCTCTTGTGAAGTATCGCTGCGTCCGGGACTAAATGGAACTGGCAAATGGTGTCCGGCATTTTTTGCTGCCTTTTCAATACCTACACACCCACCAAGAACGATAAGATCTGCGATAGAAACACCTTTATTACCAGCCTGTTCACTGTTAAACTCTTTTTGTATACTCTCGAGAGTTTCTAACACCTGTGCAAGTCGTGCCGGATTATTGACTTCCCAGTACTTCTGTGGGGCAAGACGAACACGGGCACCATTGGCACCACCCCGTTTATCAGAACCACGGAAGGTTGATGCAGATGCCCAGGCAGTAGATACAAGCTGGGATACAGTTAATCCCGAAGCAAGTATCATGCTTTTTAGGGATTCTATATCCTGATTATCAATTAGTTGATATATAGGATCTGGGATTGGATCTTGCCAGATCAGCTCTTCTGCAGGAACTTCGGGACCAAGGTAGCGGGTTCGTGGACCCATATCACGGTGAGTAAGTTTGAACCATGCTCGGGCGAAGGCATCTGCAAACGCATCCGGATTCTCATGGAATTTTCTTGAGACTTTTTCATAGGCAGGGTCCACTTTCAGGGCTATATCGGTAGTTAGCATGGTAGGTGCATGGCGTTTAGCAGGATCATGGGCATCGGGCACAGAATCGGCGCCCATTCCATGCTTTGGTTTCCATTGATGCGCACCGGCCGGACTTTTAGTCAATTCCCAATCGTAACCAAATAGATTCCAAAAATAGTTGTTGCTCCATTTTGTTGGAGTTGTGGTCCATGCACCCTCCAGACCGCTTGTGATGGTATCACCGGCATTACCACTTCCATAGGTGTTTTTCCAGCCGAGACCTTGCTCTTCTATACCAGCAGCTGCGGGTTCTTTGCCTACATATTGATTTGGATCAGCCGCGCCATGGGTCTTACCGAAAGTGTGTCCGCCAGCTATCAATGCAACAGTTTCTTCATCGTTCATTGCCATGCGTAAAAAGGTCTCCCGGATATCACGGGCAGATGCAATCGGATCTGGATTTCCATTAGGACCTTCCGGATTTACATATATCAGACCCATTTGAACAGCAGCCAGTGGATTTTCCAGTTCACGGTCACCTGTGTAACGCTTATCTCCTAACCATTCTTTTTCGGCACCCCAATAGATGTCTTCTTCAGGTTCCCAAATGTCTTCACGGCCACCGCCAAAACCGAATGTCTCAAAACCCATCGATTCAAAGGCACAATTACCGGTTAAGATCAGTAGATCTGCCCAGGAAATTTTCTTGCCGTATTTCTGTTTAATTGGCCAAAGCAACAATCGTGCTTTATCCAGATTTGCATTATCAGGCCAACTGCTCAAGGGTGCAAAGCGCTGAGTACCTGAGCCTGCTCCACCACGGCCATCCTGAATTCGGTAAGTTCCGGCACTATGCCATGCCATACGGATAAAGAAGGGACCATAGTGGCCAAAATCAGCCGGCCACCAGTCCTGCGAGGTAGTCATCAGATCGAAAATATCTTTTTTTACAGCATCCAGATCCAGACTTTTGAACTCTTCAGCATAGTTGAATTTATCGCCCATTGGGTTGGTTAGGGAAGAGTTCTGACGCAGAATGTTCAGTCTTAACTGATTAGGCCACCAGTCGCGGTTGCTTGTGCCACCGCCTGTGCTTTGCTTTAAAGCACCATGACCAAATGGGCATTTGCCCTGTGATGTGTTATCTTCCATTATTAAAGTTTTTTAATTATATAAAATAATTGTATTGAAAGTATAGGTTTTTGCGGTTTATCCCGCCTAGTCAAAACTACATCAATACATATTATAAATCATATCGATTATGTTTATATTAATATAGAATTTGTCTATGGCAAATATATTTCTGTAGTATGATTATCTATTAGAAATATTTAGTTCGCAGAAGATTAGTTTTAGAGCACTTTGCGATGTCGCAATTTTGCTCCCTAGTTACTATTATAAATATCTTATTTTCTAGATTTATATAATTACCCAAAGCATTTTTCGAATCTCTTACTAAAATTACATTTTCAAAAAGGCATAATTTAAATTATCTCTTAAATTACGAAATTGTAAGGACTTAGGTAAAATTCCAACAATACTTATTTTGGCATTATCGCTGTGGTGGAGCAGGAGGGATTTTTCGCTCCCACAAGCCTTGCTCATAGCCGCTCAAGAGAATAGTTTTTCGCTCCCACATGCCTTGCTCGCACCCGCTCAAGAGAATAGTTCGAACCCTCATCGGGTTCTCATCCCTCTCAAAATTTTTTGCATAAAAAAAACCGAATACATCGGTTTTTTTAATTACTGTGGAGCCGGAGGGATTCGAACCCTCGTCCAAACATGGGACAAATTACGCTTTCTACATGCTTAGCTGCTGTTTAATTGTCGGGAAGGGGAAGGTCAACCGCTTACCTATACCTTCTTCCGTAGATGTCTTGTCTTGCCGGATTATCACACCATTAAACCCTGGCCAGTCCTGTTGTTCGATGCCCCTGATGTCAGACTACAGAACAGAATCTGACGGAACAAAAGCTTACTTAATTCTAAATTAAGCAGCTAAGGCGTAGTTATTTTCGCCAATTGTGGTTTGAAAGTTCAGATTTGAGCGCTAATACTCACAATGCGCTGCATGCTTACATACCTATCTCCATCCTGTCAATTCCGGTCGGCCCCTGAATTTTATCCTGGAAATTATATATACAAAGATACGAAATATTACAATAGCATCTTTATAAAGCCGCTATACTCTTCCCGGATACACTTTTAAGGCTTTCTCCAGACAAGTCGTAGCTGCTTCCAGATCTTCCTTGTTCAAAACATATGCCAAACGTACTTCGTTGTTACCTGCGCCTACAGTACTATAAAATCCGGTAGCAGGCGCCATCATTACGGTCGAATTTTCATATTCAAACTCTTCAAGCATCCACTGACAAAATTTATCGGCATTATCGATCGGAAATTTTGCAACTACATAAAACGCACCACCGGGGTTTGGGCAGAATACACCTTCAATTTTATTTAATCGGCTAACCAGAGTATCTCTGCGAAGGGTATATTCTTTATTGACTATTTCGAAATAGCTGTCGGGCGTGTCAACGGCTGCTGTTGCAGCGATCTGTTCAACCATACCAGGACTCAGCCGAGCTTGTGCAAATTTCAATCCCGCTGCAATTACTTCTTTATTCTTGGTAATCAGACATCCCAAACGGGCTCCGCAAGCACTGTAGCGTTTAGATACAGTATCTAAAACGATAACATGCTCCTCCAGTCCTTCAAGATGCATTGGGGAAATGAAATCCCTGCCATCATAGCAGAATTCACGATAGGCTTCATCAGAAAAAAGGAAGAGATTGTATTTAAGGCATAATTCCTTTAATGCTTCCAATTCTGCTTTTGAATAGAGGTAACCTGTAGGGTTATTTGGATTACAGATGATGATTGCCTTTGTCTTTGAACTGATCAGTTTCTCGAATTCACTTATTGCAGGCAATGCAAAGCCGGTTTCAATATGTGAAAGTATCGGTTTTACCACTACATTGCTCATGCAGGCAAACCCATTATAATTTGCATAAAAAGGTTCAGGAATGATAATCTCATCGCCTTCATTGACACATGCCTGCATGGCGATGGTAATTGCTTCAGAACCACCCAGAGTAACCAGTATCTGCGCCGGATTAATATTATAAGCCAGTTTATTATAATACTTGGTCAGTTTGGTTCGGTAGGCCAATGTTCCTTCTGAGGGGGTATAGGCCCAGACCTTAAAATCTATATTTTTTATGGCATCAAGCATACCCTTGGGAGTCTCGATATCCGGCTGGCCGATATTTAAATGGTAAACTTTTTTTCCTTCTCGTTTTGCTTGGTCAGCAAAAGGAGTAAGTTTACGAATTGGAGAAGCGGGCATTTGCCGGCCTTTGCTTGAAATTTCTGGCATGGTACAAAATTAAAAAACCTCTCCAAATAGGAGAGGCTTTTTAATTTTAATTTAAGATATTTTACCTACCGGCACTTCTTACCTCTCCTTTTACATAAAGTACTTTTAAAGGAGTTCTTGCATTGGATTTAACCCTCACTGCTTTTGTAAAACCTGCCTGGGCCATTGTAGCATCATAGGTAATTGTAACTATACCTTTTTCCCCGGTTAGAATAGGGCCCCTTGTAAACTTGGTTATAATACAGTCGCAGCTTGATTCAATTGATGAGATGATCAGTGGTTCATCACCAACATTTGTGAAAGTAAATTGGGCACTTACCGGTGTGCCTTGTGGAATCTGGCCAAAATCATGGCTTTCTTTATCAAATTTGAATTCTGCTTTGTTGTCAATCTGCATAGACTTAAAAACCACAATTATAATTACAGCAGCTAACAGGATTAATATTTTTTTCATCTTTTGTTTTATTTATTTTTTCATCCCGCAAGTGTGAGATGAAGCTATCATGATTTAATGGCTATACCCCTGTGGGTATTGGTAAAATCATGATGGTTTCATTATTAAGTTTAAGATATTGTTTAACAGAAACATTCAAATATCATTCCAAATCAGCTGATTGCATTTTTTTATTGATCATTCGGATGTTATAATTTGGCTAATTCTCAAATAAGCGAATTATTATTTTGCATCAGTAGTATCAATTTCTGCGCTCTTTTCTTATTTTTGACAACAAAGCAATTCTATGATAGAAACCCGGGTAATAGAAAACAATTGGCAGGAACAGGAAGAATTAAGCTTTGAAGCCTTCAAAAGCATAATCATTAAGGATTATAAAATTGCATTTGAAAGTAGGCAAGCTAGTCTTTTAGGACGTAAGGAAGTTCTTACCGGAAAGGCTAAATTTGGGATTTTCGGAGATGGTAAAGAAGTCGCACAGCTGGCCATGGCAAAGGTTTTCATGGCTGGTGACTGGCGGTCAGGATATTACCGGGATCAAACCTTTATGCTTGCTGCAGGGATGCTCACAATGCCTGAGTTCTTTGCACAGCTTTATGCCAATACAGACCCTGATGCTGATCCAGGCTCTGGAGGCAGACAGATGAATTGTCATTTTGCAAGCCGCCTTTTAAATGAAGATGGCAGTTGGATGGACCTTACCAGTTTAAAGAATTCATCTGCTGATATTTCGCCTACAGGCGGACAAATGGGTCGTTTGGTTGGGTTAGCCCTGGCATCTAAATTATACAAAAACAATGAGGAACTTAGTTATCTAAAGAATTTCTCGGTAAATGGCAATGAAGTTGCTTTCGGAACGATAGGAAATGCTTCGACTTCAGAAGGTATTTTCTTTGAAGCTATCAATGCTGCCGGAGTACTTCAGGTACCAATGGCAATTTCTATCTGGGATGATGCCTATGGAATTTCTGTACCTGCCGAATATCAGACTACTAAACAGGACATTTCTGAAATTCTCAAAGGATTTCAGCGCGATGAAAAGGGTGAGGGGTATGAGATATTTAAAGTCAGGGGCTGGGATTATCCAGGTTTATGCGAAACCTATGAAAAAGCAATAAAGATTTGTCGTGAACAGCATGTTCCGGTAATGATTCATGTTACTGAAATGACTCAGCCTCAGGGACACTCCACCTCAGGTTCGCACGAGCGT
>Ga0105055_10011172_pt1 | contig 11124 bp, 9 predicted proteins | sample BON03_FD_78090 | JGI IMG/M metagenome (GOLD analysis project Ga0105055, IMG submission 78090) | Freshwater microbial communities from Lake Bonney liftoff mats and glacier meltwater in Antarctica - BON-03 | ecosystem: Environmental > Aquatic > Freshwater > Ice > Glacier meltwater | place: Lake... | reverse complement strand
GCATCGACCTTCACCAGATGCGCGGGCTGCTCATCGGGTTTGGCGGTGGTCCAGTCGCTACCCATGGCGAAGGTGCCGCCGGGGATCCAGACCATGCCAGCGGTAACCAAGGAAGATGAGTAACTATGCGGCAACGGACTTTGATTAGCCTCAATCTTAAGAATGTTATCTCCGATTATCGAAGCTACATCGAGTTCGATCTTAAATACGTCTCGCGGGTCAATTGTTGTGCTTTTTTTCAAAAGAATCGATTTCCGCCATTTTAGGTAAGCGTCAACTCGCAATCGGCGCAATGCGTTCAGCTCCTCGCGTAGAAATGTAAGATTCTTATTCGATTCTAAGTAATTTGAATCCAAATTGTAATCGCGCCGCACTTCGCGGAAATCTGTCCGCAGCATGGCAAGCCGCTCATCCCTCTCAGCGATCTTAAGGACTAAGGTATCAATTAGATGTTCAATGTCAGCCACGTGTGCCTGCGCAAACCGCGACAACTTCGTTTCATCGAAAATCTCTTCTTTGGCCGATGATGCGTCTTTAGTCATCGGTGGTTCGTCGCCGCAAGCTACAAGGCTGGACAGACTAACCAGTAAAAAGCTGATCGCGAAATAGCGGGCTGTGACAAGCCGTAAAGAAGAAGGATTCTGAGATTTATTTGGATTCATAACCACAGTATATCGCGCCAGCCCGCTCCTCATGGCAGCTAGAACGACTATCACCAGCTTTGGCGTACTAGGCCTTACGCCACCATCGCCCCTACAATCTTCACATGCAATGCAACATCGACGCCAAAGGTAAATCCGTCCGCCTCATCAGCGGCATCATCGTCAGCCTCGTCGCAGTGATCATGCTGGTGCTCTGTGCGACGAGTGTGCTCACCGGCAACTGGGCCTGGATCACTGCGATCGCGCTGCTGGCGATGGGCGCGTTTCAGATCTTCGAAGCCCGCGCTGGCTGGTGCATCGTCCGAGCGATGGGATTTAAGACGCGCATCTGATTCGCCAGCGCATCACTTGGAAGCTTCGACCTTGGCCGCTTCGATCTTGGAAGCTTCGATCTTGGCTGCTTCGCCCTTGGCTGCGTCAATCAATTCCTTCACGTGCGCTAAGACCTGCGCATCATCCCACATGCCCGCAAAGAACGCGGCTTGTTTGCCTTCGTGGTCGATGAGCATCATGTCGGTCTTGTGCGTGATCTGGCCATCAGCCGTCGCCCCGGCGCGGAAGCGATACTCATATTGAAAGTCGCCAAACTCGCGAGGATCAGGGCGCAGCAGCTTCGCATTGGTCAGCGCGATGCCCTGTTCCTTGCCCCAGGCTTTGAGTCGCTCCGGCGTGTCATAAGCAGGATCGAAGGTGAAGACGAGCAGATTGACCTTGTCTGAAAGGCCTGCTTTTTCAAGCTGTTTTTGCAGGTTTGCCATCTTGATGCCTTGCAGCGGACACATGTTCGGATTGGCGCAGCGGGTGAAGATGAATGTCGCCGCGGTGGGTTTGCCCAGCATGTTCTTCAGTTCAAAGGGCTGCCCATCTTGATCGGTCATCGTGAAATCGGTGGAGAGCTTTTCGCGCTCGCTCGCCGCTGTCAGCGGTGCAGCTGCGGGCGCTTCCTGCGATGACTTTTCCTGTGTCGCTTTATCTGCTTGAGACTTCTTCTGCGCTTGCGCCTTCGCCTCCACCGCTTCCTTGCTATCGAGAATCGTCGGCGCCTCAGGTAACGCCTCCGCAACCGCCCCATCCTTCTTCATCATCGCCGCCTTGCGAGCATCAGCGAGACTCGGCGTCACCTCCTCGCAGCACGAAGGAACCTCGCCCGTCGCGGAAACCTTCACCGTCGGATCCGATTCAGCAGCAGGATCACACCCCGCAAGAAACGCGCTGCCTGCCAGAACCAGTGACAACATCAGCGACGACAACAGAATTGACCTGCGAACTGTTTTACTGCGATCCATTTGGAAACTCCATCGACTAAAAGGACTCGGTAAAGCCGCCGATTGAAAACAAATCTGTCACACACAATCGTAGGCACGAAGCCTGTGATTTGTTCGCACCTGCATGATCTTGCAGGCCGGTGGTTTTATTTCATTTCGCTATTCGCCATTCGCCAAGGCGAACGGCTAATTAGCTACCGCTCAATCGGCGGCAGTCTTCGTCTCATCTTTCACTCCAAACAGTCCTTGCGCCGCAAGCTTTGCCCGCTTGGGCTCGGGCCGTTTCTTGGTGATGGTGCGGTCGATGCCTTTTTCTTCATCTGTCTGGAGCAGCGTTTCGCCGGTCTTTTCCGAGTGCTTGATGCGCGCGGTGGCTTTCGTCGCGTAGTCTTCGCTTAGCTCGGTGCCTGCCCATTGCCGCTTGAGCCGGGCTGCCACGGCGAGCGTCGTACCGCTACCGGTGAAAGGATCGAAGACGACTTCACCATCATTAGAAGAGAGCTTGATGATCCGCTCAAGTAACGCCTCAGGTAGTTGGCACGGATGCCAAGCGACGCGCTCCTTGAAGGTGCCCGCCAGGCGCGGGATGTACCACGTGTCGCCGTCGGCATCGAACATCGCTGGTTCATCGACAGGCCCCGCCGCATCCTCAATGGCCTCCTGCGGACGCAAGTACCACGTGTCATCAGGCATCTTGCCGGTCGGGTTGGCGCGGACATCGCCATACGTCGTCTGCCTCGCCGATTTCACCGCCACCGCATCGCGGTTGAAACGATAAGGCAGCTTGGTGATGTCGATCTTCCCGACGCCCAGGTCGTGTTTGGCCTTCTCGTTGAATGCTGCGGAACCGACGCAGTAAAACAGATGCGCATGACTGCGGTTGAACTTGGTGCGACAATTCTGCCCGAAGGTGTAATGCCAGATGACCCAGTTGCGAAAGGCGAGTTTCTTCTCCCGCTCGAGTTGCTTCAGGTGCACGCGCGTCTCGGCTGCAAATTCATCGCCGATGAGAATGTAGAACGAGCCGGTGGGCTTGAGCAGATTCGCACAGGCAGTGATCCACTGTTTCGTCCAGTCGATGTAATCATCATCGTTGCGTTTGTCTTCGTACTGGTCGTACTTATAGCCAATATTGTAAGGTGGATCCGCGAAGATCAGATCGACAGAACCCGCTGGCCAGTTCTGCATCAGCTCGATGCAGTTGCCTACGGAAACCTTGCCAACGGGTAGTGAATTAGGCGAGTTCGACATGTTCGCGATTGTAGCGAAAGCAGCGCGCTGCCGTGGCGCACAGTTCTGGTTGCTGTTGTGTGATTACTTCTCTTGCTTGTGATCGCGCCAGAGCCAGCGCAGCGAGTCAGGCAGAATCGCGCCGCCATGTTTGCCGTTGTGTTCGCCTTTGCCGCCGACCAAGAGCGAGTCGTACTTGGCGAACTTGAGCGCCGCTGCCATTTGCAGGTTGCCCAGCCACCAGTTGCCGTGCGCGTTGTCGAGATCATTTTCGCCATCCTGAAGGAAGACGCGGATCGGCTTGCGCTCGGTCTTGCGGATGAGGGCCGGGTAAGCGTGGCCGCCACGGATATTGGTGAAGCTGCCGATGTGACTAAGCACTTTGCCAAAGGAATCGGGGCGATTCCAGGCGACGGTGAACGCGCAAATACCACCCGATGAAATGCCGCAGATCGCACGCCGACTGGGGCTGTCCGAAATCCGCAGCCCATGTTCCTTCACCACCGTCGGCAAAACCTCATCCAACAGAAACTTCGCGTAGTCGCCGCTAAGTGTGTCATATTCAAAGCTGCGATTCTCCGGCTGCGGCTGCCAACCCGCTTTCTCGGGCAGCGTCTCCTTCTTATGCCCCGGATCAATAAACACCGCCACCGTCACCGGCATCTCACCCTTGTGAATCAAATTATCAAACACCATGGGCACCCTGTGCTCACCCTTCTCATTCACATACGCATGTCCATCTTGAAAAATCATTATTGCCGCGCTCTGGTCGGCGGGCAGTTTCTCATACTGCACAGGCACATAAACCCAGTAGCGACGAATCGTGCCCGGGAAAACTTTGCTGTCCTTAAAGACATGCTCGGTAACCTTGCCTTGCGGCACGCCTTCGCCGCGCGTGGTGGACTCAGCCTTGAGCGACATGTTCTGCCAATCCGGCTCCGCGAACACAGCCGAGGCAAAGGCGAGAACCGCAACGAAAGAGAGGCATGACTTCATGACAATAAATCCAATCAAGGGAACCACAAACAGAGACCCCTAGCAGATCGATCACAGCGGCGGCAGCTCGTCGCCAGTTTCCAATGCGTTCTCGCCCAGATCGTTTTCGCCCAGCAGCGTGAACAAGCGACGGCGAAGAATCTGGCAAGCCACGTGATGATCATCGATGTGTAAAGCGATGGCGGCATAACCGCGCGGCCGAACGACCAGCGGGTAGATGTAATGAATGTTCAGCTCCGCAGTCAGCAGCGCCTTGCACGCCATCGACAATGTACGCTTCTCTTCCAATTCGGCGACGAGCACTTCCGCTTCGCTAAAAGGCAGCTCGTGGCGCATCAGCAGTCGGCGTGCCAGATCAGAGTTGGAGGTGATGATGCGAACCACCGCGTGGTCAGCGGAATCCAAAATGCTGAATCCCGCCAGCTTGATCGCCTGCCCCTGAAAGACGTCCAGCAGTTCGAGCAGCTTGCCCACGCGGTTATCCAGAAACACGCTGAACTGCACATTGCGTGGCGGCTGAAAGTGCTGGGCGGTCATGTCATCGACGGGAATGCTGGACATGGAAGGATTCTACAGGAAGGAGGTAAGTGGAGGTAGAGGAAGGTCAACATTTGTTCACACCCGGTTTTGTCTACCTGAGCGTTTTTCATTTGCGTCCACCACTATAAGCCATTGCAATTACTGAGGTTAACTCGTGTCTAGGGGTAAACGGGTAGACGTCTACCCGGAAACCCTTACTCATGGTGCGCAACTCCAGTATTTCAGAGGCGTTAGGGCCGAAACCCGCAGCGGAACACGCGACAATATCAGCAACACGCATGGCCAAGGCTCCGGAAAAAAGAGAGGACCCATCTGGCCATAGTATAGCATATGCTGAACTATTATTCAAGGGTTGATTATTTATTATGCATAGCGAGAGAGAAGTAAATGTACTTCTCCTGCTCCGTAGAAAACCTGATTGCTCCGGGCTTGCGCGTGGTGCAGCCGCATCGATGTCGGTTCTGATGCGTGGACAGAGGTGGAGGTCGCAATCGAGCGACTGAAGCTGTTTGAAGTCGGGCAGATGCCTCAACTAACGCACGGCATCTGCGCGGCCTGTTTCGCGACAATGACCAGCACCTTGAACAAATTGAAGACCAGCGCATGACCAAGCGAGTAGGGTGGGCTGAGTCCGCGAAGCCCACCAGTGAGCGAGCAAATGGAAAATGGCAACGCTTGCTCTATTGGCCATCAAACGGTGGGCTTCGAAGACTCAGCCCACGCTACTTGATTCTTCTGTTTCGGCTTGACAGACGCAATTCGAGTTGTTAGTATGCAGTAAGTACATACCTAAAGGAGCTTTTGCATGAGCCGTACCGTAACCGTAACTGTGGACGACGCCGATCCTATTTACAACGACATTGTGAGGTTGCTTGCGAAGCGCACGGACACTTCGACGAAACCGCGAGTGAATTTGGCATCTTTACAGGCCTCTGGTGTATCCCCGTCAATCTCATTTGCCGAAACGGAAACACAGTGTGTGTGGGACCATCTTGGGCCGGTATCGAAAGAATTTGTGCGATCGGTCGCCCACTGGTGCGATACAAACAAGTCACTTGAGTTTACAGTGGAGGATATTGCCACAGAGATGCTCAAAACTAAATGGGACATTAGAGCGTACAATCGCAACGTCGCTCGAGCTTCGAAGAAAGAAGGCGCTCAATTGTGGACAACGAAGTGGGATCACGCCGCGCGGTCAATGAGATTCCGGATTGCTAGTCAAGTTCACCTTGAAGCAATGCTTTCCATGATATGACAATGCCTAAGTGAATCACGGTTATTTGATGAGTTGAACGTTTATTAATTTGTTACTCTACGAATAGGAACTGAATGTCACGACGCAGCGAACGCTATATCTTCCTTGGTCTGCTTGCCATTCTGACGGTCCTGTTTATTGCCGCGCTTGTTAAAGCACCGATTCATGATAAAGACGACAAACAACTCGATGTACTTCAAAAGCAACTTGCTCGATCGGTGTCGATGACCGCGAAACAGGACTCGGAACTAAGCCGACTTCAAACAGATGTGGAATCATTGCGAAGAAAATTAGTTGAAACGCCGACCTTTTTCTCGCCACCCGAGTGGATTATGGGGCAACGGCCGTTTCCGCTTGGATCAACGGTGCGAGGATACAGTTCTCTCGATGCATTGACCCGTAGTATCCCAAATCGCTTCCACTTGTTGCGTGGGCAACCTGGAGCAATTGAGAGTGTCATCACTGCCGAAGCAAGCGATTGGATTATCCGCAATTGGGTCGATCGAGTTTTGACGATTCGTATGTCCAAAGTTCAAGTGGGCAAACCTAGCCTAGAAGATGACGGGCGGTGGGGCTTTTCGATCGTTACTCGAGTCGCTTTAGATCCCGGCGAGACTGGAGGCATCAAGTTTCTGAATATCGGCGGCTATTACTATACGTCTGACAAAGACATTCTTACCGACGCCTATCGGCACGCTCTTCAGCTAGACCATGTTGACGCCTATGTGTTTGTTCATGCTATTATTCGGCAAGGTTCAACAATGTTGTGTAGCGTGAGATTTCTTTCAGTCGCACCATCGAAAGCTATAGCGATGCCTGATGACCCTATTGGCAATAATCTCAAGGACATGTTTACCACTTTGCCGTCTGATTTGATTACGACACGTGAAGAAGACCACACAGGAGAACGTCGATTGGCGGAATGGCTGCGTAATCAACACAAAGGAAAACCAATCTCTGCAGCCGTATTTGTAGCAGACTATTCAAGCGATAATACATTTGCTCTCAGGTATATAGGCCCCGAAAACCCGGGTCTATACAATCGCGTGACGCTCATCATTCGCGCAAGTTCGCCAAGTACTGTTGAACTGCTTCATGCAGCGCGAGATCGCGCGATCTCGTTCAATGTTAAGGGCGAAATTAAGAATTTCACGTCCAGCACTCGCGGAGAACTAAGAATCCACTTAAGCGATGATTTTGAATTGGTGCCAATGAATTAGCGACACGAGGACGAACAAAGCAAATCTGCGATGTAAAAACCGGGGCCAGTCCGAGATTTTAGTGGGTGGCAATCTTCGAAACCGTTGCAGATAAATCGTGATCGTGGGTACCGTGCCAGCCTAGATGAAAGTGCCGCATACGACATAGAACGCTACGATTTAGGGACGATCAGGCTACCAGCGTCGCTTTCCGCCGCTCTCCAGCATTTTTCGCCCCCTCGCCTCCCGCGCCCGACCGCTGGGGAGGCGAGGGGGCGAAAAATGCGTCACAAACAGGGGGTACCCACTAAAATCCCGGAGCAGCCCTTCTTTTTTGTCCCGTCGTCTCTCATTGTATCGTCTTCATCTCCTTCCTCGCGGGGCTTCGCCCACCGGGCTCAACACGGGGGCAAAAAAGGTGACATTTTTATTTTAACAAAGAAATTGAAGAATGTCCCCCCTTTCCCTTTCATCGATTACGGTGCCAACCGAGTGGCGATCAAAGGTTCCAGGCACCATTTCTGCGCCAGGCACCTTTTCTGCGTCTTCTCCTGGCCTGGGGGGTACGCTGCGGTGGGCTCGGGGCATCAGGGCAGGTACTCGTCGATGAATTCGAGATAGCCCCATCGTCCGCCTTGAGATGTGTGGCGATGGATGGACTTGAGGATTTTGCGAATGGCCTGACGCACTTCCTGGCGCGAATAGTTCTCAATGCTCAGAAGCAATCGAAGGCGAAGCTGCACATCGTGCGCCAGGGGGTTGTGGGCCACGTCGCCAGCCGGATCGGTGTTGAGCAGATCCAGAGCAATGGCGGCATCCGCGTCCGCCATGTTTGTATTGACGCGATAGCTTGTGACGATGGCCTCTTCGATGGCCAAAAAGAGCGGCAGAAAAGCGAGTTTCTGGGGATCGACATGCTCGCTGGGCGTTCCGCCACCGAACAACTCCCCAAGTGACTTGAGCGTGTAATGCGGTCCGCTGGCTGAGCCATCGTGCAACAGTTCAATTTTCCCCGAGGCTGCGTCGATCACTTTCAACTCGCAGCCGGATATCTCGGCATCACCTTCGGAACACGTTCCATCAAGATTTCCATCGAAGAGATTCTTGAGCGTCGCATCCATGATTCGACCTCCCTGTCGAGTGTGTGAAAACGGCCCTCAGCACGCGGTGATAATCATAACGAATGCAGCGGTGGTTGCTCAACCGAGCCGCGACTGTAAGGAAGCGGACAGGGCGCAACGTCAAATCAGCGGAACCCACTCCCTCACGGTCGCGGCTCGTATCGGAGAATTGCAGTTGTCGGACAGAGCCTGGTCATTACAGCAGGTAGCCCGTGCGGGGCATCGGCGTAGGGTGGGCACTGCCCACCGTGGTGGACCTTTGATGTTATTCGCGGTGGGCGGTGCCCACCCTACCCCCAACTCACTTCCCCACAAACGGCAGCTCGCACACTGTGGCTTTGACGAATGCGCCTTCGGCGGGGACGAGGACCTGGGTACCGGGGGTGCGTTTGGCCCATTTCATGGTGGCGAGGGCGATGGCGGTGTTGCCAAGGAGTGGGGAGAGGGTGGAGCTGGTGATGCCGCCGATGACGGTGCCGCCGGGCGAGTCGAGTTCGTGGACGGGGGAGCCTGCGATGGGGAGGCGGTCGGCTTCCATGCGGAGGCCGACGATGATGCGTTTGGGGTGGCCCAGGTGCTGCATGCGGGCGACGATTTCCTGGCCGAGGTAGCAACCTTTGGTGAAGCTGACGGCATCTTCGAGTTGTGCGGATTCGCCGGGCAGACTGTCGGGGCCGAAGTCGATGTTGTAGAGCGGGGTGCCTGCTTCGATGCGGGCGGTGTTGAACGCCAGCCAGCCGATGCCGCGACCTTTGATGGGGGGGCGGGTGTCGGGGGAGCGGGTGTCAGTGTTGTCGTCGTTAGCTTGGCTGATGTTGGGGACGAGGCCGCCGACGGCTTGCGCCATGCGCGTGAAAGTATTCAAGGCAGTATCAACGGGCAGTATCAGATGCAGCCCGGGTGAGCCTGCATCATCGCGGCGATAGATCGTGCAGCTTGCGCCATCCATCGTGACGCTGGCGTGTCGCATGACTTCTAAAGGCTCGAAGGCGGTGCCGGTGAGATGGGCGATGAGTTTGAAGGCGTTTGGGCCGTGCAGGGAGATTTGATGAAATGCACTACTTTGGTCAACGAGTTTCACCTCTTCGCTAAAGATGTATTTGTCCAGCTCGCGCACCATGTCGCCCGCTTGAAAACGATCCAGCGCGATGAGCGAACGATCCGCTTCGTGCAGCACGATCATGTCCGCAGTGATGCGTCCCTGTTTGCTCAGTAGAAACGCGCGGCGAGCCTGGCCCACTTCCAGCGTGCGCGTGTCGTGCGTGATCATGCGATGCAGAAACTCAGCGCGATCCTTGCCGGTGACTACGACGAGGCCGCGCTGCGGCTGATCGAGAATGCCAACGCTTTTGCGAATCGCGGCATACTCGGCGTGGTATTCATCGAAGGTCTCAATGAGCTGAACATGCGACGGTGCCTGCTTCGCCGATGGCGACTGTGCAGAATCATCGTTAGCCGTGGCAGAGCCGAAGGGGACAAAGCTGCCGCCGGCGGTAGCGAGGAAGGAGTGGATGTCGGAGGTGTTGGTGTTCACAGTGCAAAGCATAGCGGCAAACGAAGTCGTGAAGAGAACGAATCTTTTCCTCGTCGCTGTGCCGCCGAGTCCGATAGTTCGCGCCAACAATTTTAGAATTTGACAGCAAATCAGCAAAATTTCTCTTGACTAGCGCAATCTGGAATCCATAATGAAAGTGTGATGAGCAGCAGCCCTTGGCAGCGAGGAAACCTCGTGATGCGACGGCCAAAGCAAGTCACCGCCTGGGACTGCGTCTCCTACGTTCCCAGGTCGATGTGCTCCGTAAGACGTTGCGGAGCGGAAACAATTCGGCGGCTGCGTCGAGCGGTTGATCCGCCTCGAAGGCAGTGACGGCTGAGGTGGCTTTCTCTTTAAGGAGGTGATCTGTGTCAGAATGTATTAATGGGCTGCGCAATTAGTGTTGCAGTCCGACGGGGCTGCGTTTGTGCAGTTCCAGCTATCGAACAGCCCGCCAGGCCTGAGGGTCTGGCGGGCTATTTTTTTTGTGTTCGGCTGAGCCATGACTCTGAGCCGCGACTCAACGAGTCGCGGACGTTAACGGCCTGATGGGGGGTACATCGCGCCTTGTGTCGCCAGGCCGCAGCGTATTCAGACGCTGATCCACTTGATCAATTGAGAAAATGAAACTCCAACAGGCCGCTTGCGTCCGCGACTCGTTGAGTCGCGGACGTTAACGGCCTGATGGGGGGTACATCGTGCCTTGTGTCGCCAGGCCGCAGCGTATTCAGACGCTGATCCACTTGATCAATTGAGAAAGTAAAACTCCAACAGGCCGCTTGCGTCCGCGACTCGTTGAGTCGCGGCTGGGCGGAGTTTTTGCATCGCCTGCGCGTCTAAGTTTTCTCTTCCCTATAATCGACGCACTTTGCTGACGCACCGAATCATTCCGTGTCTTGATGTCAAAGCCGGCCGGGTGGTCAAGGGTGTCAATTTCGTGGGCCTTCGCGATGCCGGCGATCCAGTCGAAATCGCCAGGCAGTATGACGAGGAAGGCGCTGATGAGCTGGTTTTTCTCGACATCACCGCCAGTCACGAAGATCGCAATATTACGTACGACATGGTTCGCCGAGTGGCCGAGCAGTGCTTCATGCCCTTCACGGTAGGCGGAGGCATTCGCACGATTGAGGATGTCACCGCGCTGATCCAAGCGGGCGCGGAAAAGGTGAGCATCAACACCGCAGCGATCAACAATCCCATCATCGTTTCGCAGACCGCCAGGCGATTTGGCAAGTGCGCTACGGTCGTCAACATCGACCCCAAGCGCGTGCCCCGCGCTGAGTTTGAAGCCAGGCGAATCGAAACCGCCAAGCGCGATGATG
>Ga0105055_10011167_pt1 | contig 11129 bp, 7 predicted proteins | sample BON03_FD_78090 | JGI IMG/M metagenome (GOLD analysis project Ga0105055, IMG submission 78090) | Freshwater microbial communities from Lake Bonney liftoff mats and glacier meltwater in Antarctica - BON-03 | ecosystem: Environmental > Aquatic > Freshwater > Ice > Glacier meltwater | place: Lake... | reverse complement strand
TCCCCCTCCCTCTGCTCCGGTGGGAGGGCTGGCTCCTCCAGCTTCCGCTTTCGTTTCTTCATTTCAAATATGCTTTTTAAACCGTAAAAAAAAAATGTTTTTTGACGGTTTAAACGTAACCTAATCGTGGGCTGTGAGGTCCCCTCACTTTATTGATTGTGTCGAATCATTTTGAATGGAGAAGCAACTGTGCATCGTGACTGCGTTTTCAGATAACTATGATATTGGATATATCTGCCAAGGTAGAAATAATTCATATGCAAAAAAGTTTGGATATGATTTCCGCTGTGAAGTCAATTCGTTATGGGAGATGTTGCCTGAAATTGATTGGGCTAGTGGGGACTCTACACTTTCTTGGTTTAAGATCCCGTTGATGATACGAATATTGGAGGAATTGCAACATGAATGGGTAATGTGGGTGGATGCGGATGCTATGGTTATAAATGACTCTGTTTCTTTTGATGAAGTCCTTACGGCGGTTGGTGTATTGGAACACCATGAGTTTATTATCGCCAAGGATCTCACGCAATGTTGTAGAATAAACGGGGGTGTTTTTATTATTCGAAATACTCAAGCAATGAGATTATTTATGAATGAAATGTGGAATAATTCTAAACTAAAAGGGCGTGCTTTTCTCAGTCGTCATTTTCATGAACAGTCTCAAATACAACGTGCAATCAAGCGGATCGATCCTCCTATTTTCAGTAAAACCACTATTGAAGAATGGATGATGGAGGGAAATCGCGAGGTTTCCTTTTTCCTTATTTGTGACAACAAACATATCAACAATAATAAGGCACCATGTGATTGGATTTTTCATGCGGCATGCACTGGACGGAAAGACCTTTCATTGAGGAACGCGTTGAAAGATATTGCTATGATTGAGGGTGGAGATTTGAGTGATATCCCGTTGTGGAAAGTACGACCAATAAGATATTTGAAATGTCCATTAGGCGATGTTGCAGCGAGCTTAGCGGTTTCGGAATTTCCGTACTTGGATTTAAGTGCAATGCGCCTCGATAATAGCAGTTTAGATAGTGTTCTCGAAATTTTGAAAAACGATAGGATAGAACATTTGAATATGGCCTTGAGCTCCACACTCTCGGTTAGTACAATAATGGAGAATGGGCCACATCTTCGTGAAATTGACGCATTTAAGTGTATTTGCTCAGACGAAGAGATGTTGAAGATATCATCAGCCCTGAAAAAAAATACAAAATTGAAGCTGCTGGATTTGTATTGTTGTTTCACAGAGGAGCAGAGAGTCTCGTTCACCGAATTGCTATCACCAGCGTTTAATCGCTGTCTGGATCACTTGATGACCCATCCTTCTTGTGGAGGCAAATTGAGTAAGAATGAAACTGTGCCTGTTCCGCTATTTATTACTGATGGGAAAACAATGGTGGCGATTTAATTAAAATGGTACCAGCTTTTTAATTGAAATTTTAGAATAATAAATTTAAAAGTTTAATAGTTGTTGTAGGTTGATCCATTTGGGGGGGCTTTTAAATTTTAATTATCTTCTGCTTGTTTAATAATGATGAATTAGTTCAATAATAGATAAAGGGAAATATATCGAAACGAAAAGGGATATACAGATAATACATATATATGGAACCAAGACACGTTTTAGCATCGGCCTAGTCCTGCATTCACCTGAACGGGAATATGCGGCTTGGTTATAACGGAGTCTCTTCTTTTCTCACCGTTCACCTTTGCAATGGCATTTTGAGTTCGATTACGAGGCGACAGTTTGGGCGTGAAGCCTTGACCTGATAATACAATGTCTTTTGATGATGATGAACCCATGGTACAAAGTAATGGAATTGCTTCCAATTCGCGTTTTTCGCTTTTTTGCGAAAACTCAGAAAATCATTCCCGAATATTATGCTGAAATTTGAATTTCAACGAATTTTAGTATCATAAGAAAATTATTCTAGAACCATTGGAATGGCAGTAGGAAACTACTGGATACAAAGTTGTAGTGCGTTGTAATTTGTAAAATAACTAAAATTACTAAATGAACTAATGTTCAAAGTAAAAAGGAATTGTGACTGAATACTGTAACAGTACGGGACAAAGTACCTGTACCTGGCTGGTATGTGCGAATTTTAAGCTATAGTCTGATTAGTTTCCGCGTGACCTCTTCTCCTTCTTCTCTCTCTCTCTCTCTTGTACCTCCCGCAGTCCCGCTCCGCGTGTACATTTTTTCAATTTTTTTGCACCAAACCATTTTCGGGGTACATGGTACCTGGTACCGGATTGAAAAGGAGAGCCCCCCACAATACTTACAGTTAGTTTTTTAAATTTTCAAGTTCCATTCTTGTCGAGCATAATAAGAGTCCTTGTTCAAAAGATGCTGCTAACAGTTGAAGAATTGAACCTTCTAAATAGAAAACAAGTTCAACAGCTTGCTAAAGAGAATGATATCAAGGCGAATCAAAAGGTACGTCAGTATATATAAACAACTCTTTAAATGATTGATCCTCTCACAGACCTCAAAGATAATCGAAGAACTGATTTCAATGAGAGGCGAAAATAAAGAATTAGAAGATTCTGGAGTATTAGAAATAGAATCCTGCCTGCAAAATAGTGATGAAAAGCAAGTTGTTGTTGAGTCGTTGCCCAGCGATCAAGGACTTACAATTCTCTCGACTGATTGTTCCTCTTCTCCCCTTATGAAGAATATTGAAACCCCAATTATTCAAGCTGGTAAGCGAAGAACGCCCCAAGTTGAAGTTATCATCGAAGCAAAGCCAGCTGATCAAAAAGTCAATCAAAACATAGACAACAAGCGACCAAGAAGTGTGCCTGACAAGGAAAACGTTCAAAAGGATGCCAAAACGACCAAAACCGCAACTGGCCGATTTGAAAAGGCACATCAAAAACTCTTCGGGGGTCAGAAATCCATATATGACACTTACAAAGAATCCAAGACTCCAAAGAAGGCTGTACAGAGTTGTAAAACACCTTTGAAGACCGTCGATGCAAATAAATCAAATCGGAAGACTGAACCAAAACCAAAGCAGGTTTTTGATCTTGCCGCAAGTTTAAAACGACCTGTTACTTGGGAAATGAAGAAAGGCCCCCTTCGATGATGATATTAATAATATGTTATTGTTCTTGTTAATCTAAAATCAATCGTTTGAATACACTACCTGTAAAATAGCCGAAAAAAAGGATTTTTTTTGCCTTCCAAAATCATTGGATGATATAACAACACACGACGATTAACTATCAAACAAAATGTCAGATGCAGCAGCAGCAGCAGCCGCAGCCTTCTTAGCTGCAAGTGGTGGAGCCCCCCCTGCAGGATCTTCTTCGAAGGCAAAGAAGAAGAAGAACAAAAAGAAGGCTACTACTGGAGATGAAGTAGTTGCGGAGAACGATGAAACGAAGCCGAAGAAGAAAGAGGCCAAGCCTCAAAATGCCATGGCTAAACTTGTTTTGGAAAGAAGAGCAAAGGAGAAAGAAGAAGCTGAAAAACGAAAGGAGCAGGAAGAGGAACTTCAGAGACAACAAGATGAAGAAGAGAGACTTTTGTTGGAAGAAGAGCGATTGATTCAAGAGAAGAAAGATCAAAAAAAGCGAGAGCAAAAAGAGATAAAGGAGAAGCTTAGAGCTGAAGGTAAAGCCGTTACTAAAGCTGAAAAAGCCAAGGAAGCAAAAGCACTGGCTGCAAGAGAACGTTTAGTAGCGCAAGGGCTCATTCAATTAGACGAAGATGGAAATCCTATCCCACTCGAAAAGAAGAAGCTAGAACAGAAGAAAAAGAAACCGGTAAGTAAACCGAAAGTAGAAACCCCAGCTCCAGTTGTTCTTGAACAAGAAGAGGAAGAAGTGGAAGCTGTGGATGAAGTTGAAAAAGAAGTTGCCCAACTTAATCTTGAGTTTGATGCACCAGATGATTGGGATGCGTCAGATAACGACGATTGGGATCTTGGTGATAAAATTCTACAAATTAAGGAGAAGATTGAAGAAGTTCTCGATAAAGAAGAGGAAGTTGTGGAAGACGACATGGCACCTATCATTTCTACAGCTCAACCGAAGAAAAAAGAGGAACCAAAAACGAAGAATGCACAGAAGAAAAAGGGCAAGAAGAAAAGAACAGGATTCACAAAACTGGCACATAGTTCAGATGACGAGTCCGATGATTCTGATTCTGAGGGCGAGTCTGAAGACGATGAAAACGGAGGTCGAGTATCTGCTAAGGAAACTATGAGATTGCAGAAAATTGAAAAGGAGAAACAAATGGAAGAGGCTCGTGAACGCCGTGAACAGCGACAACGAGAAAATCTCATGAAGAGAAGCAAAGATGATCTAAGATCTCCTATCTGTTGTGTGATGGGCCATGTAGATACTGGTAAAACCAAACTACTGGATAAGATCAGAAAAACCAATGTGCAGGATGGAGAAGCAGGTGGAATTACGCAGCAGATCGGAGCAACTTACTTTCCAATTGAAAATCTTAGAAAGGCTACTGACAAGTTGAACAAGGACCTTTCGTTGGAGTATAAGATACCAGGAATGCTGGTTATTGATACACCTGGCCATGAATCGTTTTCGAATCTCCGAAATCGTGGGTCTTCGTTATGTGATATTGCCATTCTTGTTATTGATATTATGCATGGATTAGAACAGCAAACCATTGAATCCATCAACATGCTAAGGAATCGAAAGACTCCTTTCATTGTTGCTTTGAATAAGGTGGACAGACTCTACGGCTGGAAACCAATTCCCGGAGCTCCTATTCGAGAGTCGCTAAAACAGCAAGATGATCATGTCATCCAAGAATTTGAGACCCGAAGCAAGCAAGTCATTACTCAATTGATGGAACAGAGTCTCAATGCTACGCTTTATTACGACAACAAGGACTATAAACGTGTAGTGTCGTTAGTTCCTACATCTGCTCATTCTGGAGAAGGAATACCTGATATGCTTTTGTTGTTGGTGCAGTTGACGCAACGCATGATGGTAGAGCGCCTGATGTTTAGTGAGACCATGGAAGCCACTGTTCTTGATGTTAAGAAGATCGAAGGAGTCGGTACCACGATTGATGTAGTGCTTGTTAATGGTAAGCTACGCCAAGGTGACACTATAGTGGTCGCTGGAATGAATGGTCCAATTGTCACTCAAATTCGTGCCCTTCTCACTCCTGCCCCTATGAAAGAATTGCGTGTGAAAGGGGAGTATATACATCATGAGGAATTAAAAGCAGCAATTGGGATTAAAATTGCTGCTCAACATTTAGAAGATGCGATTGCAGGGACCTCGATGCTTTTGTTCACCGACGAAGATGACGAAGATGAGTTGAGAGAGTCTGTGATGGAAGATATTAGCAATGTGATGGGGAATGTATCGACAACTGGTCGGGGTGTTTGTGTCCAGGCGTCCACTCTGGGTTCATTGGAAGCTCTTATGGAGTTTTTAAGAACCAGTGATATTCCCGTTGCATCAGTTCAAATTGGTCCTGTGCACAGAAAGGATGTGATGCGGGCGTCGATTATGTTGGAACATCAAAAAGAGTTTGCAGTGATCCTTGCATTTGATGTAAAGGTTACCAAGGAAGCACAGGAGCACGCTGATGACGTCGGTGTACGTATCTTCACTGCCGATATCATTTACCATTTGTTTGATTATTTTACCAACTACATGAAAGATTTCACTCAAGAGAAGCGTGAAGGCGCTCAACTTGATGCGACATTTCCTTGTCAGCTTCGAGTTATTCCAAGTAATGTGTTTATGAAGAGAAATCCTCTCGTGTTGGGTGTTGATATCTTGGATGGAATTTGCAAAATAGGAACCCCACTAGTCGTTCCTGATAGATTGATTCCTGACGATGCAAATCCGGGACAGACAAAGATGCTGGAAATCGGAAGGATTATCTCGATTCAGAAGGATGGAGTTGATGCTGATTTGGTGAAAAAAGGAAATGCTGTTTGTATAAAAATACAAGGTACCGCAGCGCAGTCGTATGTTACCTACGGAAGACATTTCGACGAAACCAATCTCCTGTACTCTCAACTTTCCAGAAAGTCAATTGATGCACTGAAAGATAACTTTAAAGATGATCTGCAAAAGGCAGACTGGCAACTTGTGATGAAGTTGAAACCAATGTTCGGCATCATCTAGAATTTACTAAAAATATATTATTATTAACGATATGGTGCATCTGCTGCTAAATTGGCAGCAATGGCAGGTTCCCATCTATCGCCATTAGCAAGAAGCTTCTCTTTATCATATAGAAGTTCCTCGTGTGTTTCTGTGGCGAATTCAAAGTTAGGTCCCTCTACAATGGCGTCAACGGGGCATGCCTCTTGGCAGAAACCGCAGTAAATACACTTGGTCATATCTATATCGTACTTGGTCGTACGCCTTGACCCATCAGCTCTGGTTTCAGCATCAATAGTGATGGCTTGTGCAGGGCAAACTGCTTCGCATAGCTTGCACGCAATGCATCTCTCTTCACCACTAGGATATCTTCTAAGAGCATGCTCACCTCTGAATCGAGGTCCAATAGCACCTTTCTCATAAGGGTAGTTGATAGTTACTGGGTCTCTGAAGAAATTTTCAGTGCAAATAATCAAACCTCGAAAAAGTTCTGTCATGAAAAGAGTAGATCCCAGTCTATCCATGACTTTCATGATTGGAGTGTTTTCATCTGGATCAATGTTCCTCCCTTGTGGTCCACGGTGGTAACCACTGAGAGCTCTGGAGTTTTTATGAGCTACTCTAAATGCATGCCGTCTACACACCAACATTCCTGTGGATCAAAACACAATGGTACAATGAATATTTACGCAATAATTTTCCCGTTTCAAAAGCTTGTTTTGAATACTCATTCATTCGTCAATATTCCATGCCAATCGTATGTAAAATATTCATTCATATGCCGGTTTAAAATCAGTTTTTAAAAGCGTTGATTTTTCTGCTGATTGAAAAGAAAGACAACAAACCCGCAACTCTCATTTACTTAGCTTGTTGATCGGAGTTCGAACCAGTTCAAGAGTCACAATGGAAGCAGTATCTGAAACCATGATCATGGCAAACGAAGAAAACATTGCAATGGTGGCAAACAATATCGGTTAGTTTTTCTCCTTTTGAGATGTTTTAACTTCATCTAATGAATACATCGCAGAGGAACTTCAAAATCATGGAATTAATGCAGCGGATGTAACTAAGCTCAAGCAATCCGGTTTCTTTTCGGTGGAGGCTATGCTGATGGCGACAAAGAAAGAGATTCTTAATGTTCGAGGGATCACGGAGGCTCGATACCTTGCTCTGCATAAAGCAGCTGGTGGAGTGACTGAAAACGGAACTGGCAGATTTCAAACAGGTTCTGATGTTAAAGCTGACCATCAAAACAGATTCAAAGTCACCACTGGTTCTTCAGAATTCGACGCTATTTTGGGTGGAGGAGTGGAATCAAAATGCCTCACAGAAGTGTATGGAGAGTACAGAACTGGAAAATCTCAATTATGCATGACGTTAGCTGTTACCGGACAAATGGGTCCACACGCAGGCAAAGTCATCTACGTTGACACAGAAGGTAAGTAGTTCAATTCAAGTGAAAATTTAATCATTAAGAGTTTAAGGAACATTTCGTCCTGAGCGTATCGTTGAAATAAGCGAGAGGTATTCTCTAGATCCATCCAGCGTGTTGGACAACATTCTAGTTGCAAGAATATTCAATGTGGACCAACAAGAAGACATTCCGCAACAAGTTGAAGCGAAGATTTCAGAAGATCAAACAAGCTACTCGGTGCTTATCATTGACTCAATCATGAGCCTCTGGAGAACGGATTATTCAGGTCGAGGAGAACTTTCAGAAAGACAACAACGGCTTGGTAAACACTTGAATCATCTGAAGAAATTGGCAGAGCGTCATAATATTGCAGTTCTTTATTCCAATCTTGTTATGTCGGATCCTGCTGGAGGAATGACCTACGTGCCAGATCCAAAAAAGGCAGTTGGTAAGTGTGAAGAATGTAGATCTTGAATGGAACTCTAATCTTCAATAGGTGGGCACGTTCTGGCACATGCTTCAACTGTTCGAGTGATGCTAAAGAAAGGCAGAGATAATGAACGTATTGCAAAGATCATGGATAGTCCGAACATGCCAGAGGCAGAAGCGCGATTCGCCATTACAACACATGGAATTAACGAAAGTGAGTAATTCCCCAACTAAATAATACATTCTGATGATTAGTATATATATATTTGTGGTAAAAAAGGGTGATCAAGATTTTTCTTCAATGAATAACCATGTATATTAATGATTCGTGTATATGTTTGCTTTGTGCTTGGACGGGTCTTTCCTGTAATTTTTAATATTATCCTTTGCAGAGACGATTCTATGAACCACACCTGTTTGAGTATCAGTATTGACAGGGTGACTCAAAGGAAATACCTTGGACATACTCTGAATGAAATCATTCCAGTTTGATACTGAGTACAACTTTGCATTCTCTACCTCGCAAACACCGAATTCGGTCTCCGATTTTTGAGTTTGTTCGTTTTGAGTAAAAACAGCAATGTCGCTCATATCTCCAGACCAAATAAAGGCTAAAATGGATCTCAAATTTTGAATCTCCATTTCCTGTTGATCAGCTAGCTGCAGTTGCGCAGTATTTCGGCTTTTCTTCGATGCCAATTCTTTGACTTTTTCTTTGGCCCATATAGCTCTTATAAGCATATCAGCTTCATCATGTGAAACCCTAGAGTAGTTACTTTCCCGTTGCAGGTACTTTGGTTCAGTTGCACAGCGAGCAGACAGAGGTCTACCGTGATCTATTGGACCATTGCCACAGCTTATACAAATATTTCCTGTTGATGCTCCTCCCCCAAGTTGATTTTCACCTCCATTCAACATTTTAGATTTCTCTCCCATCTTTCGAGCAATATTTCCAACACCTTTGTCTTGGAAGAGATTTGATTTTTCGTCTGAAGCCATAAGTCGTTTTGCAGTTCCAGGATGAATAAGACTCATGGCATCGAGCATTGTCTGCAATCGAACCACCTCTTCTTCAATCTGCTGGACTGCGAACTTCAACTTAATAATTTCTTCTACCTTCTCAGCGATGTCTAATCTATACTCATTACTTCTCTCCTTTTCTTGTCCTAAAAATGTCTCCTGGTCTAGAAGATTTTGTTTCTGTTGTGAACCAGCCACCTCCATCGCCACCAACAGCTTTTTCTGAACATCAAGAGCTTTGACAAGTTCAGCTCGAGTATGCATTCCGCCTACTTTTCCGTATATTGCTTTATGGCTCCATGTTTTAAACATACATGTCAGAATGATCCTCCTTCTTCGACGACCAAAGGCTTCAAAAATGGTTCGATTTTGCTCATTGTCCTTTTGGGCGTTTTTTGTAAAAACAAACCAAGCGCGAAAAGGTAACAGGCTAATTCGTTGGTCATAATCCCTCCATTCATTCACACAAACTCTCTTGACGTTTTTCTGGAATTTCGCCCGTTTTGCCCAGGACTTCAATACAACCGCAAGTAATGTTCCAGTATATTTCATGTACCGAATTCGAACTAGAGATAATTGCTTAGCTAAACGTTTCCATGTAGTGAAATGATTTCTTATCATGTTCTGGGAGGAAAAATGGAGAATGGCTCTTTGATTGTGCTCCATACTAAATCGCTTCGGGTCCCAGATCGCCATTACTTTCGCTTCAGATTGAACAGTGCTAACGAATTCCATCCATTGGTAAAAATAACTCGGAAACAAAGTCTTTTTAAAGAAATTTTCTGCCCGGATTTTCATTTGCTTGTAGCTGAACAAGAAATCTTCACACCAGCCTTTGAAGTAGATGCGTTTCATATGCAACGAACGGCGCATGGTGATAGTTTCAAATGCCTCCGAACTAAGACATTTTTCCACTGCATCAGATGAAATCCTATTTCGGCAAGATTCTGATTTCGTTGCTTCATTAGCTATTAATTTGGCCTTGCACGCTTCAAATCGATGTTTGTAGTTGTCTGCGATGGATTTTCTTGAACCGGGTCCCTTAACTATGGCATTCCATTCAAACCATACTGATTTCAATAATCTATCATCGTATGCTTTTCTCATTGCCGCAACCCGTTGGTTAATGATATTTCTCGTCGGCCGTTGCTCAATGACCAGAACATTCCATGCAATCAATGATTTCGACTTTAATCGATGTTCACGCTTTAAAAGAAAACGAGCCAGCGATTCCTTTTTAACTTCATTTCGCTTCATGATGGTTTCCATCTCTAGTTTTAGTTGTGCTACTCCGTTTCGAAATCTCCATCTTCTTAATGAAGCGGACGCTCGTAGATATCGACATCGTTGAATGGCGAATCGAATGAAGGATTGAACTCTGGTCGCAGAAGATATATCAATAAGGGCTTGCATCTCTGCGTTTTCTTCTGTGGTGTCAAAAGCTTGTTCGAGTAGATGCAGTGTGTTTTGAATCCCATCCATCGCAATCATCATCGTTTGTTTTTCTTGGTTCGGATGTTTTAACTCCTCATCCCTGGGTGAATTCTTTTGGCGGTTATTCAGATTAAGTTCATTATTAATTTCGCCATATTTTTCCCGCTCTTCCAACTGCGCCAATCGTTTCAAAATAATATCCAATTGATTTCGTAGTTGGCCTACAATATCTCCAGTAGACAATTGACTAGATTCATTTCCCTCAGTCCTTTTCGGTCTACCAGGATTTTTAATATTTCGTTCTCTAATGGATTTGTTTGGAATATGCCAGGATGTATGGTATTTTTTGTCTGTTAATTGGTTACAGAACTGGTCTTTTGGGTCATGTTGCTTGGAGGCGTCGAACTTCCTCTGAAGCAACACCTCTTCTAAAGTTCTGCTGGTTGGATTTAGAACAGATCCTCCAGCGGTAATTATATTCTTAATCTCAGCTGGTGCAGAAAGTCTCTCCACACGACGACTCAACATTTTGAATAAGACACTTAACGGATCTATATTGTATTAGGGGGTTCTAAAATCTATTTTAAAATAATAAATGCAGGAACATCAATGTATAAAGTATTTTTAAATACTTTAGTAGCTACTTCATGGAACGCGTTTGCAGGCGACATAGCTGTCAAGTCGAGGGATGCAATTAAATTACATCAGGAGAAATATAATG
>Ga0105055_10011163_pt1 | contig 11130 bp, 7 predicted proteins | sample BON03_FD_78090 | JGI IMG/M metagenome (GOLD analysis project Ga0105055, IMG submission 78090) | Freshwater microbial communities from Lake Bonney liftoff mats and glacier meltwater in Antarctica - BON-03 | ecosystem: Environmental > Aquatic > Freshwater > Ice > Glacier meltwater | place: Lake... | reverse complement strand
TTAATGAAAATGAGTACAAATTATATTTATTTGGAGAAAAATTAAAAAATGTTAAAAGTTATAGAAATATATAATATACTACTCTGTGCAACTCAAAATTATAAATACATTGATCCTAAAGTATCGCTATTGGACGAAGATATATTTTTATTTGAATAAGTAGTGTAGAAGTCGATAGATATCGTGTATGGTAATATAATTGTAACAACATCAGTTGGAACATAAATCATCATATTGATCCATGAAATAATATTGTTGATTGACCGCTTTAAGTTTCTCACCCCATCTTCTTTTTCTATATTACTTATGATATGTTTAATAAGTTCTTTATTAAAAATAATATCTCCATTATTAAGATTATATTGTTTCAATATTTCAGGTATAATATAATCAGTTGCTAATATTATTTTTTCATCATTATTATATACTTTTACGTTTATAACTATCATGCGGTCTTTTAATATAGGATTTATCAAAAACTCATCATTGTATGTAAATATAATCATAGACCTTGATATATCCAAATCAATTTCTTCTAAATATCTGTCATTAAATTTATCGTTTTGAACTGGGTCTGTTATATGTATTAAAGTATTAATAATTTCTTGTCCTTTATAAGTATTTGATACTTTGTCCAATTCGTCAAATAGAAATAAAGGATTCATAATGCCTGTTTTTATCAAAGATTCGCATATTTTACCGTGTTTTGACCCCTCGTATGTATAGGAATGTCCTTTTAAAAAAGAAGCATCGTCTGTTCCACTTAATGATATAAATGCGTTGGGGTAATTTAAAGCATTGCAAATACCCTCTTTAATTAGTTTTGTTTTACCCACCCCCGCACCCCCTTGTATTCCTATAACATAACCATTTGCTTTTGGAAATGATATTAATTGTGCCAAAACTCTTATTATTTGCTCTTTCGCGTCCTTGTGCCCATAAATAGTTTCATTCATTTTTATACGAACGCCATTTAAAAACTCGCATATCTTACTATTTCCGTCAGCTATACAAACAGGTAGTTTATAATATTTGTCAAATGGTATATTATTTAAATCATTTACCCAATTATTTAATTTATGATATTCGTCTGAAGAAGAAGACATTTTATACATATTGTCTATTTTTGTTAAAATAGATTGTTTTGTTGTTTCGTTGAAATTAAGATTAAGTATTTTGAAACGAATTGGTACTTTTCCGGTTTCATCATTATTTATCAATTTATCTTCAAGGACTTTTATTTCATCTTTTTGTGTTTTTGTCAATTTATCAAAGTATATTTTCTCTTGCTTATTATATTTGCTATAAAAGTCATAATTAGTTTTTTTAATAACATTATTAGAAGGTTTTAATGTTTTCAATAAAAAAAATAATTTCTCATCTTTCTTATTAAAAAATCCCCCTCGCGGTTCTTTTTTAACAGTCTTAATATATGTTTCTTCATTGCTATCACTATCACTATCGCCATCACTATCACTATCGCCAGCACTATCGCTATCTATTTCATCATCATCATCATCATCGCCATTATCATCACCATCATCACCATCTTCGCACTCGCAAATTACTTCTTCGTCATAATCGTTTTCTTTTTTAGATCTTGTATTTCTAATATTAGATTTACTCATTTTATATATATATAATATTTTGTTTTATATAACTTATTTTTTATAAGTTTTTTCATACTGTTTCCCCCAATATACATTTTTAGATTCTGTGCGAACAACTCTGTTTGCATATATAATATAATATGCGAATATGATAATTAATAATATTGAACACATAAATATTAAAGTATCATTAAAACTGTTACTTACGTAAAAGTGCAATGTATAAAATCCAAATATAACAAATGCTACAGCCAATACAGTTATTGTTAATGTTCTTAATGCAACTATATCATATTTTTTAACATCAATGAAATTATAAGAATTTACTCTTTTATGGTCTAAATTTTTATTTACATATATTTTATCATTTTTCTCATTTTCTACAATTTTGTTAAGTATTTTATTGGTTTCAATAAATTCCACTTGTGGAATAGATACCATTAAAATATCTATTATTCTTGATATTTTAGTTTCATATGCATTCATAATTGATTGGATATTGCTTACTTTAATTTGTATCTTTTCTGTTTCGTCAAGTCCTGATATAGATTGAAATGATGGTACTGTGTTAAAATGTTCAATATTAAAGTTTTCAACATTTGCATATTTTTCTATATATGCAATATCTACTAAATTAAAACTTATAATTAACATAATAATAGTAATAAAACACCCCGTAGTTACTTTAATTATAAGGTCAGAACCAGTATTAGCATAATTAACAATTATAATTATACAAAATAAAACTGCTATAACTACATAATAAATCATTAATTGATTATATAAAATATTATATTCATTATCTTGAATATCATATAATCTACCTGAATTATTAATTTTTGATTCGTTATAAATTATTTTTTTATTTATATTTTTTATTTTTTCCATATCTTCATTATAAGTTTTTTTCAAATTAACATTTTTATTAAATTTAACATGATTATTAATAGTTGGGTGTTCGCTGTAATTATATAATAATATATACTTTTGATCTATCACGGATGAATTTTTAATTTTTCCATCCAGATTAAAAAAATTTAGCACAGGTTGTTTTATATCTTGTATATTAGATTGCGTTATAGAGTCTGTATCATCAAAAATATCATATGTATTTCTTTCAAGTTTAAATAGTTTTGAAGTGTTAGTATTATCTGACATATTTGCATATTCGAACTTTGCTAAAATATTAATTCTAATAATTGTTTTAACACCATTTCATTCTTTTGTAAAAATTTCATCTATTGTATATAAATTATTATTTATTTCTATTTGATATTCATTTTTTATACCTTTATTAATATTGTGTGGCGAATCTAGACCTATAATGTCAGCCAAATGTTCTTCTTCTTTTGTTAATCCATTAGCTTTTTTACCAGAATTTTCGAATAAAGGTTTATTAATACTCACCGTACTTCTAAACACTTGTAAATAATTTGGAAAAGGTCTCTCGCCTGGAGTATCATTAACAAGAGGTGATATAATAGGAGATAATTCAATAATTCTATCAGTAATCCTTTTAGCATAAAACCCTCTGTATATTACTGGATGTATAATAGAACTATTTGAAACATTATTTCCTTGAATATTATCATCAATATCTTTAGTTAATTTATCTAACGTATTATTAATAATATTATTCTTATCTATCAAATTTTCCCATTCACTTGTAGAAGACCCTGATTTTAAAAATGTATCAGTTATTTTTGTAAAATTAGTTATTATGGGGTCTATTGCAATAACTGTTGATAGTGGAGTTGATACAATTGTCTTACCATTTTTAAACTTTGTATTAAATAAATAATTTCCAGCAAAAACAGAATTTAATAAATAACATTTCATAATTTTATAGTAATAAAGAAGAGCATTTACTTGAAAATTAAGATTTACAGCATCAATTTCATGTAAATAATATAAAAAATTTTTTAATACTACCGAACATAACTGTTTATTAGTAAAATGTTTTATATCATTATTTGTAGTAATACTTAAGTTGCTATTATCAGTAGTATCATTTGATTCGTTGTTGTACAGTATGGAATTTCCATCTTCTGATTTAGATAGTTTTATACCGTTAAATACACTATTTTTATTTAAACTAGTTTCGTCTGATGAAAATAAATTATCTTCATTGGATACTGAACTTTGAACAACTTCTGCTATTCCATTATCGCTGAAAGAATAAAACTTCTTATAAAACTTATGATATTTCTCGTTTGTTGTAGTAGTATCATCATTTTGCATAATATCATTGTCAAATGACTTTAATATTAAAAATAGAGTATGTTTTAATGGATATATATTGTTTTCTTCTGGAGCAACCCCTATACTGGTTGCAATATAAACTGCCATATTATCATGAGTTCTATTTTCTTGTTTTTTAACGTTTCTACCTACTATGAAAATATCAGTAATATTAGATATAGATATATTTTTTTGCTCACTTTCAATAATAAAGTTCAAATATGCTTCAAGAATATTTATAAAAATATCTATAATTTCAATACTTGCGTATATTAAATGTGTCCTTTTAGCACTTTGACTAACAATATAAAAATCAGCAACGCTTTGAGGTCTTGTACCCCCTCTATCACTGTCTCTTGTTGTGAAATTTAAAAAACCGGTAGAAGCTGAATTACTGTGAGATAGTGATGCGTTATTTGATATAGCTAATTGTGCGTGCCTCATATTTCCACGTAATGCTTGTGATTGTAGTTCTGCGAAGTTATTTACACTTAATAATGTTGTGGTATCTGCTAAACTTGCGATTGAATTATCCCGACTACTATTATAGATATAGTTTGCAAAACTTTTTTCTAAAAAAGGTATGTATTTTTGTGATTTTTTATTGTCTGTATTAATAAAAGCATTATAAAACTTGTCTAGTTTTTCTCTTGTATTTTCATATTGAGGGTATTGTACGGTGGTTGTCATTATATATAACTTTATACTCTTCTATAATTATATATATATTTATTTAGAAACAACATCTATAATAAAATGAAACACCACTATTTTCATTATATCTAATAATTTTAACAACATCTCCTTGTTTTAAACCAAGCCATTTTGCAATAGGATCATTATGTAATATTATTGGCATATATAATTTACTTCTAATCATATTACTTTTCATAATACTTACTGTTTCTTCTTCTGATAATTTAATATGCTCTGGAACATATTCATGTTTGGTTGGATTGTACATTAATTGTTTTGTATAAAAGAATTGCAGTTGCCCTCCGATTTTTTGAAACATTTTGTCATATCTATTAAGTTGCGACATAATCGGAACAGATATAACATCGTTATTAAATATCAAAATAATATTTTTCATATTACCATGTTTTTTAATATATTCTTCAATTGAACCATCGTTATCTTTAAGATCATCAACGCTATTTTTACGTAATTTTTTTGTCAATGCAAATATCAATGTAGTTCTTGACGTTTGGAAAGATATAATATTTTTATCATTTTCAAACTCATCTCTATCAACAGATGCCTCGTGTTCATCGAATAATGATATATCGTCACCTCGTGCAACTAACATTTCTTTTAAATTTTTGATAACATTGTCAATATCCATTTTATATGATATAAGTTGTTTAATCTTATATTATATTATATAATAAAAAATCAATTTTTATAATTAATTCATATATTCCATCTAAAGTAAATATATATTGTGTAATATAAATTCAATATTTATATATTGCATTTATATTACAATTATCACCGGCTATATGAGTATTGATATATTATGATATATATGGATATATCTATAATAATTGTATATTTATGAATGCATTAGTTTTCAATATATAATTAAATTTGTATGATGTAAAATGATATAAACATATGAATATATATGTATTCATAAAGTAATTATAAATAAATGCCTCCAGTATCTTCAGCCACCAAGAAAGCCGTTGTTGTATCATCTCCCGATATTTCACAAAAAACTTCTGTTGTTAAGAAAACTATTACAAAAGTACCTGTTTCAAAGGTTGTTGATAAATCCGTTGTTCGTGTTGCTGTATCCACACCTGTTGTAGAACCGGTAGTAGCACCAGTTGTTGCACCTGTTCCTACAACAACAGGAAGCTCTTCTGTAGTAGAAACAGATGTTTCAGCAGTCGTTGATGTACAACCGGTTCAACAACCTACTGCTCAAGACAATGTTCTTTCAACCATTGTAGAAAAAGTTAATTTTCTATCTGGTAGTTTTAAAGAACTTCACACCCTCCTAAAGGTTTTAAGTAAAGAATATGAAAAACAACAAAAAATTATTGAGAAAGCACAAAAAAAAAGACAAAATGCTAAAAATTCACCATCTGGTTTCGCCAAACCTAATAAAATTTCGGATGAACTATGCGACTTCATTGGAGTTCCATATGGCACAGAAAAGTCGCGAACTGATATTACAAGATTTATTAATCTATATGTAAAAGAACATAATCTTAACAAACCAGAAAATAAAAGATTTATCCTACCGGACGATAAACTTAAAAAAATCCTAAATGTTGGCGACAACGAAGAGATTAATTATTTTATTCTACAAAAACTAATCTCCCACCATTTCCCATTGAGTGCCAGTAAATTAGCAGCTGCTGCGGCAGCCTCTGCTACTGCATCTGCTGTTTCAGTAAGTTCCAAAGTTTAAAAACTTTTATAATTATTTTTTTATTTAAAAAACTATTTTTTTATATAACAATACGTCATATATTATATTATAAATATAATGAGTGAAATATATCATACACTTACAGCAAATGGTGCAAACTCGCTAAACAGTACATCGAATAATATCGTTGACTATTTTATGATGTTTATGAGAGGTCTTAGTAAAAATGATAATAATAAATATCTTGAAAAATGTTGGAAAGATAGTCCTGTAAAAACAGTAGCCATTATTTTTAATGGACGCGATAGGATAAATGGGAAAAAAGAAAAAAAGGTTTCGGGAGATGCAATGCTTTGGTTAAGTATCCATAAACCATATACGTATAAACTAAATATTATTAATTATATAAATAATTATGGATGCTGGAAAGATTTACTATATATATCTTATTATACCAACTATAAAACTGATAATTATAAAGAATTATCTTTATTCGCGGAACAATTAATTAAAGATAAGGAAAGTCTTGAAAAAAACGATAAAGTATCACTTTGTGCTAAATGGTCGCCAAGCGAGAATGATAGAAATGATAAAAGAAAACATTTTGCTAAAAAGATAGCCTCGATAATATATGGTAGAAGCGATGAAAAAAAAATGGAAAAATATAGAAATGAATATTTGGTTCCTTTGAGAAAAAAAATAAATATTGTAGAAAAACTTATGTGCAGCAATGAATGGGAGAAAATAAAATACGAAAATGTCCCGGGTGTAGCATCAAAAAGATTATTAAACGCTTTTATGAAAAACGACGGTGAAAGATATACAAAATATTTGCAAGATGTTAGAAATGGTGTAAAAGAAATTAAAATAACAGGCATTCTACCACACGAATTATCAAAATATTATATTGATTTAATTGACGAAGAAGAATATAAAGAGAATGAAACTATTGAATTACAATGGAAAGCCATTGTTGAAAATGTTAAAAAGTCTGGTACTTTTTGCAATTCTATTTCAATTATTGATGTTTCAGGATCTATGTTTTCTTCTAGTAATGGAAGTATTCCTGCACAAGTTGCTATATCTCTTGGGGTAATAACATCTATATGTTGTGAAGGTATGTTTAAAAATAAGTTTATTACATTTAGTGAAAGTCCTGAATTAATTTCTCTAATACCTGACGAAAAGTTTAAATATGAACCAGAATATATCCCATCTCTGTTTGAATCATACAAGGCATTAAAAAATATAAATTGTGGATATTCTACAGACTTTGTAAAATGTTGTGAAAAAATTATTAATTTTGGAAATGATAATAATATTCAAGACGAAGATATGCCAAAAAAACTATTTGTATTTACTGATATGCAATTTGACAATGTTTCAACTGATTGCGAAAAGATACCTATAAAAACAGTTTATGAACATATAAAAAACATGTTTTCAAATAGTGGATATACACCTCCAAAATTTATATTTTGGAACTTAAGTACAGACCATAAAGAAACATTTCCTGTAAATTGTGATACAGATGGTGTAGTGTTGGTATCTGGATTTTCTGAACAACTACTAAAAATATTAATGAATTATGATGAAATAAATCCGGAAAAAATGGTAGATGAGATTTTGGAACCATATATCAAAAAAATTATTATTAGCGATGAAGATATTTAAAAATTATAATAGAACATTTAGAGTACAGTTTATTTTTTAGAAAATTTTATTAGTTTTAAGAATATTAAGAAAATAAAATAATTATGTACTCGTTTTTCCTTAAGTGGCATAAAATGATAAGATAATAGTATGTTTATATTAGAATGCTATAAATAGTATTAACTTATGATAACTTATTATCGCTGCTAATAATGTTTAGGCATTTTATTAATAATTATTAATAGTATGTTTATACTGAACTTTCAATAAAATTAATATCTTCATTTAGATTAAAATATTCATAGATACTATCATTATTTATATTTTCAATTTCATATACAATATTTGGTATATAGTTGAATATTTGTTTATTTGTTTCAAAATTGCTCCATTTTGTTGATTTTACAATAAATTTAATAATGTTTCCATTAAGATATTTTACCATTTTCTCTCCAATTTCCTCATTGTCTACTAATATATACAATCCACCTTCTGTAACTCCCAACTTCCCATCATCATAGAAAGGTACTATTGTTTCGCCATTTGAAAATATTACCTTTTTATTTGTTTGACATTTATGTGGTCTCGATGAATAACAATATGTTTTTCCCTTTGTTCTTGAAATACTATTTAATAATTCATAATCATATCCTTTTTTTTTGGTTTTCGTTACATATGTTCTTGATGTATGACAATCAGAATCTCTTATTACATTTATACCATTATTATTCAATTTAGAAATAATTTTTGAAAATATAGTCCAACCAAAATTAGGTATAAATGGTAAGTTATTATTAATATATATTTCATATGTTTTTTTATCCTCAAAATAAACTATTGATTTTTTATATGTTACTATATTTTCCATAAGATAATAATCATATCTTGTTGTAGCACCAAATACTTTTCCACCTTCTACTTTATTATGAATTGATAGATAATGTATTTGTTTATTAAACATTATATCTCTCATATTATTTCCTGGTTTTCTCCATAATGCTGGATGAACATATAATAATAACCCTTTTACTTTTAATTTTTTCAGTGAATATTTTACAAACTCGTCCCATATTGATTTTCCTCCTTTTTTATTATTTGACGGAGGTTGATAAGGTGGATTACCAATAACAGCATCAAAACCTTCAATATTCCATTTTTCTTTTATATCTAATTCCAAAGTATTTCCTTCATTATAATTCAATTTATACTCATTGTAAGGGTCTATCAATAATTTACAGATAAATATATTTGTAGAATTAATATCACTAAAATAAAGACATTCTTCAACAATGGTTTTATATCTCTCTTTTTCGTCAGGAATAGCGTATTCAAGACCATTCATAAATCTATCAATTATATCTATAATAAACCCACCTTTGCCTGCACAAGGTTCAAATACTTTATTTATATATGTCCAGAAGTCAACAGGTATTTTATCCAACATTTCTTTTCGCAACTTAAATGGTGTAGAAACTTCAGCATTACTTTTCTTTTTCAAGTTCTTGTGGAATTAAATATTTGTCAATCAAAATAGATAGTTCTCTATTATTTTTAATATTTTTCATAAATAGTTCTTTGATAGTTCTAATAATCTTATTAGTTTCTTTATCATCTTTCATATATTTCATATATACTAATGTGATTATAATGTATATTTATATAGTTATAATATATTTTGAGTACAATTTATTTTTTAGAAAAGTTTATAAGTTTTAAGAATATTAAGAAAATAAAAATATTATACGCTACACTACTCGTTTTCCTTAAGTAGAGTAAAATGATAATACAATTTATATTTTGAAAAGATTTATAATTTTAAAGAAAATTAAAAGAATATGTATTATTTTTAAATAATTATTTATTATTATGAAAAAAATGAGATAATGTAATGTAATTTAATTGGAATAAGCAAGACCGCCCATACCAGATAAAATACGAAGGACGTTATAATTAACTGCATATACGTGTATAGTTCCGGAAACAATAGATCCCATTGAAAGAACAGCTGTGTCAATACGAGACATATTTAGGGTTCCACTTGGTTGATGTTCTTCGGGTTTGAGAGCAAACGAATATACATTAATTCCTTGATGATATTTATCGGGAGTATTTTCGTGATGTTGATATGGTTGTACAAGAGAGAAATAATCCCCATTTCGTGTAGCAAAACGATCATTTCCATTAAGCATAATTTTTGCTTGTGTTATAGGATTTTTTGATGAAACATAGTTATTTAATGTATCGTATGTAGCTGCATCGATATTAGCGGTAGAGAAGTTATTCCAAAACACTTTTTTAACGCCTGAAGCATCAGCCGATGATTTAACCGCCCAAACCAATTCTTTGCAAGGATGATTGAAATTCATACGGATACTTTTCATAGATTCAGCACTTGCTGTTACAGTATCAGTTCCTGTGAATTGAAGTTGTTCAATTAAATACTCATGAGATAATTGAGCAAAACGGCGACGCTCATCGGTGTCGAGGAAAATATAATCAACCCATAGAACGGCTTCAGTTAATTCTATTTTTTGAGTTCCTGCAAAAAGTGGGGTAATATTACCAAGCTCTGTATCTACTTTAATTACATCATCACTACCTACGCGTTTATTACCATTTGTACATCCGTCTAATATATCTTGTCCAAAACATAAATTGGTATCTGTATTATCCACTAAGTTTACCATTGATTCATATTCGATATTAATTTTTACTTCGTGGTATTGGAGTGCGATAAGAGGAAGAGCTAAGCCAACATTTCTACAAAACCAAAATTCTAATGGAACATATACTTCATATGATAACCCGTAGTTAAGTTTTGTACAAGAGTTTGTACTATTAGCACCTACCATAACATTATATCCATCACGCTTTCCAACCGGAAGAGAAAGTTCATTCCAGATATAAAGCCATTCGGAATAATGTTTATCTATACGTTGTCCGCCAATTTCTAATTCTACGGTTTTAAGAAGTTTTTGACCAAAATTAGGAACGAGTGCAACAGCATCGGCAGAACTTGTATTTTTGATTTTACCATTAAAGTAAATACGATGAATTAAATCGCCATTGCGGGTAATTTGAATACTTGCACGAGAACCTAATGAATTACTTCCAGTAGGGGTTTGTTGAATAGCTTCAATCGCAAAATTAGTATGACGGCGATATACAACTTTGAAAAAGGTAATTTGAGGATTACCTGTTAAATAAACATCCTGAGCACCATAAGCTACTAGTTGAAGAAGA
>Ga0105055_10011161_pt1:0-10000 | contig 11132 bp, 8 predicted proteins | sample BON03_FD_78090 | JGI IMG/M metagenome (GOLD analysis project Ga0105055, IMG submission 78090) | Freshwater microbial communities from Lake Bonney liftoff mats and glacier meltwater in Antarctica - BON-03 | ecosystem: Environmental > Aquatic > Freshwater > Ice > Glacier meltwater | place... | reverse complement strand
AGAGTGTAGAAATATCATCAGGTCGCACTCACACACGCACACGACAGCAGAACACACGACAGCAGAACAAACCACTCACACGAACACAGATCGAGCAACAGCTCTCGTCCTGTGTGATCAACAAAAAAATATAACGCAAAGTCAAGTGCCCAGTTTGTGTGTCTTGATCTTGAGTACAAAATTTACACTAAAAAAAACGGAACCAACCCAAAAGAAAACCGAGACACGTGCCCAGCTTGTGTGGTTTGAGTAGTAACGTGAAACGTTTTCACTTGTTCATGACGGAAAACACAATATCCTGTGATCAACAAAAGGGGAACAGCAAAAACATAACGCAACATTATTGTCGAACAATCAAACAAATCAAAAAGAAGTGTTTCTATTAAAATAATACAATTATTCAATGGTATTCGTGGGATACCTCTAATACCCGGGTATTCGAAGGTATTCTATGGTCTATGGGTATTCCATGGTATTGAAAGGGTATTCGAAAAGTATTCAGGGTGAACCCGAGGTAAATACCCTTTGGTAGTGCATTTTTTTCATAGGTATTTTGCAAAGTATTTCAAAGTCATTCCAAAGTATTCCAAAGTATCCCAAAAAGTCAAAGTATCCCAAAGTAACGAAACTTTCAAAGTATTCGAACGTATAAGTATATTCGAAAAAGTATTCGAACATTTTGAGAAAATCGAACAAATGCGCGAATACCTTCCCCAAAACACGAATACCTTCCCAATTTTTGAGTAAAATGCTTCGAATACCCACAAATTTCTTCCGAATACTCGTGGAATACCTATATGAATACCCATGAATACCAAATTTAATAATTATTAATAAGTTTGTGCCCCAAATTTAACTTCAAATTTAATAAGTTTGAGTCCTCTGCCCCCTGCCCTACCCAAAAAGAGCACGTGGTCACGCGCCATCAGCGCGTTCCCAACAGCAACAGCTCCTCCCAACAGCCGTCTCCCCCCCAAAAAGCTTCGCCTCCGTTTTGCCCGGTTAACCCCTGTGCGTAAAAGCGTAAATAGCACTTTTTTTGGAAACTAGGCTAAATCCCAAATCGAGCGGCCACAGCTTTATTTCGAAAAAATCGAAAAACTCTCCGCCTCCGCCTCCGCTAAAACCAGTGAGTTTTCGTAGTGATTTGAAGAAACAGGCGGTATCTGTTTGCTTACGCACAGGGGTTAACCGCGTATTTTTGGGATGTCCCGCCTGTACCTGTATTTCACGTGTATCCTGCCGCCTGTATCTCACCATATCCTTAGTATCCCGTGTATCCCTGCATATCAATCTATATCTATCCATTTTGCATCAGATCCACTGTATCCCGCGGTATCCCAGTGTAGCTCGATCTCTCCAGCTGTCTGCTGTCTGTATCCGTAGTACGTATCTAGCTGTATCTAGAGTAGCGCGGTGTATCCCGCTGTATCTCACCGTATCTCACCAACCGCCTCGAAAACGGCGGGATATGGCCAAAAATTCACTTCAGGGGAGGGCTATGTACATGTAATAGCATGTATAATAAAGATTCGGCGGCACCAGCACACGCGCGTACAAACGCACACACACGAATGCTGATCTGCTAGGGCGGGGGGGGGCTAGCTAGTCGAGCGAGCAAGGGTCAGGAGGCACTGTAGCCCCCTGTGTGCTCAAAGCTCGTCACCGCCGTGTAAGTAAGCGCGTAAGCGCAGACTGTGCAGGCCATCCATCCTCGAAGGATCCATCTCTATATATACCGCCGCTGCTGGTGCCGCCGAATCTTTACTACATACATACATACTACATACATACCGCCGCAACTCGCCAGAAGATTGGCCCTTACAAAATATAATTGTAATTGTCAATATTTTATCGCAATAAAGGGGGTCGTGGGGAAAATATATTGCGCAATATTGTAGGCGATAAAGGGGGGCTGGGAGGGGGGCATTGCACAATAATGTGCAATAATTCACCCTTTTCCGTGTGTCAAGAACGCGATTTTTTTTTGCAAAGTCCCAGACCCAGACACCTCACGACACCCACACCTCGACCCATCCAAAATCCGACCCCTAAACAAACAAAAACAAAACCTCAAAACACCTCAAAAACACCTCAAAATTCGGCGGGGTGGGTGCAATAACCGGTAATATTGTGCAATATATTGCGCAATAAAGATGAAGGGGGTTTTGCAAAAAATATTATAGTGCAATAAAGCCTCGAAGTAAAATATAATATCTTGTAAAGGCCAACCAGCAGAAGGCGTGTTCCTTCCCGCCCGCGCCCGCCCTCGCTCGGCGACCGGAGCCGTGCGTACACGGCTGTGCTATAGAGACTCTAGCGGGGCGCGGCGCGCCTAAGAGGGCCTACGTAAGAGTCGTAAGAGCGCACTACTTCACACTTCACACGTCACACGCATTATGATGTGTACGGCTAGCGTCTAGCAGCAGGCTCCCCTATATGATGGGGTGGCCTAGTAGTATTATATATATAACATATAACAAGTACAGTCTACAGTATAGGTAGTCTAAGCGCGTGCGCCAGTGTGTAGTGTGTCAGGGCTTGTTCATTTGTAGACGAGGAGATTTCTGAGATAACTGCTCTTACTTGTTTAAAGACGTACTGGTAGCCAAACAGCAAGCAGGGAGTGCAGCGAGATATTCTACCCACCCACGCCGTGGCCCACGCATAATATGTCCGCTCCAGGAAAATGGTAGAGACGTAGGTAGTAGGTAGAGATGCTGAGGCACCATACAGCTCGTAACGCAGAGCACATACCACGGGCGCAGAGCACAGAGCACAGAGCGAATATATATTTTTTGGTTATTAGTTATAGTTATTATATTTTTATATGTCATAATTAGATTTTTTTTTAGATTCGCCTCACTCGCCCCGCTGCTCTATCCGCCTTACCGCGACGGCGGCCCTTTCTTCTTCTGTCCTCGTCCCTGCTCCAAACTGTACAGCCCTAATACTCTGTCTCTATTATTTTCCTATTCGCACAGCCACGTCCATGCACTCCTGCTGCTATACACATATGATCAAACCTCCTCCTACCTACTCCGATCTACACCTGCTCCTCTGCACGCGCGTATGTGCGGCATCCCGGACATTCGCACGCAACTCACGGGCTATAAAACGCGCTCGCCTGGTCCAACTATGCTGCAAGGCAGGCTGCTGGCCTCTCGCCACCATGAGCTTCAAGCCTGCGCTCTGAGGATAGCTGCCGTGACGTGCTTGCCAACTGTGCCGATCCAGTCGACAAACCTGGCCTCGTGCCCTGGCAGCATCTTTGCCTTCTTCGCCACCTTATCCAGCCGGCCCGCTTCCCCCTCCTCCATCAGGAACTCCAGATCATCGAACCCCAACTCCGCAAACGTAGCTGCGTACTGAAGCAGATTCATCCGACGTAGGGCCTCGCGAACGGGCGCCATATAATCGTCGGAGTCGGCACTGCGCATGCACACGTCGTCTGTGGAAGAGGATCCAGCACCGGAAGCAGAAGCCGAAGCAGCGGGCGATGTGGCAGATTGAACGGTTTCTGAATCAGCCTCGCCAATCTCTTGCGGCGCTGCAGCGCACACGGGCAGGCAACGTGAGCCAGCTCCTTGCAGGATGAGCCCGACCCTGCCAAATTCCTTAAATGGACACTGTGCGGGTGGTGTCAGTACGGCGCGCTCGACAGCACATTCTACCTCGTAGTCGTTGTCGTCCGTGGAGTCGAAAAGACACTCCGGACCAACAGCGGCTGGGCGCGACGCCTGTGTGGCGACAGCGGACGTAGGCTGTTTGGACGTAGCCGCCAGCGTAGTTGCCACATAGTCCGACGAAGAACCGGCCTCCTGCGCCTGCGCCTGGGCCTGGAGGAAACTGCCACTCTCGAGAAGGTTGCCCAAAACGCAAGCCAGACACCGCAGCGTGGAGCCTAAGTTCCACTGGTGATGAGAGTAGCCAGCATTGTCCTTCGCCTCGCCGCAGCTCGAGCACGATTTTTCTGGCTGCGGCCCCTGAGGATCGCAGACCAAGCATCTCCGCTGCTGGTCGCCCTTGCGCCACTGAAGATCCGAGAATCCCCTCCAGTCCTTCGCTTCGTCGCACCCCGAGCACATCTTTGGTGCCTCTGGCTCGGCTGCGGTAGTGCAAACCCTGCACCGCCGATGGCTGTTGTCCCCCTTGCGCCACTGGGTGTAGGAGAAGTCGTCCTTCTCCTTCGCGCCGCACTCCGAGCACACGCGGTTGACCGCACCCGGCTTGGTGCAGCCTTTACACCGACCATCCCTCTTGCGCCACTGGGTGCCGGAGAAGCCGGCCTCTTTCTTCGCTCGCCGCACTCCGAGCACGCCTTCTCTGCCATCTTCTGCCGACCGCGCCCACGTCTTGGCAGCGTGCCGCCTCGCGTTGGCGAAGGCGGTCACTTCCAGCCAACAAATTAAAATACCGATGGTGTGGATCGGCTGGGGATGTTTACAAATACCGGTGGGTGGCTGGCGCCTCCAACGACATCACCCTGATCACCGCGCCTTACTGGCGCACGCGGGAACCTGAAGCGGGGCCTAGCTCTAGAACAGAAGAAGAGGGAACAGGGTCGCCGCCTAGACAGGCGAGGGGCAGGGCGCAGACATATAAGTTGGACGAAAGTAAGGCGTAACGAACGAACGACTGTGTTATTTTCTCATTCTCATTCTCATTCTCATTATTGTCTTTCACTAAGGGGATGTCTTTGGAGTTCACACATTCAACATTCACACACGCGCGCAGCCCTAGTAAATCCCGTCCACACCTACACACCTACGCACAGGTACAAATTGCTCCCCCCACCCACTACCGAGCTCTACTTCCACTTCCACTGCTTCTTGAAGTGTTACCTTAAGTTACTTACTACACGTACTTGCTACCTGCTACCTGATTGTTAGCCTTTACAAGATATTGTTTTACTTCAAAGCTTTATTGTGGGAGTCCATCATCCGTGTATCCCCCCTCCCCACTTGCAAAGCTTACCCTATTGCAAGCACGATCATTGAGCAATATACGCCCTCTTACCGACCCGCTTTTTGTATGTATGTATGTATGTATGTATGTAAAGATTCGGCGGCACCAGCACACGCGCATACACGCGCACTGCTTTTTGTATGCCGTGAACCATACAATATCAAAATATTGGTGATGGCAATATCGTGTAAAGGCCAACCTGATTGCTAGCTACTAGCTAGCACTTGCACTTGTGCGCGTGTATACGCGCATGTGCTGGGCGGGTGCCACGACCTCGTCTGAACGAATCTTTACATACATGCATAAGTGCCACTTCTTTCTCATTCTGCTCTTCTGCTGTTTTATTGTTGTTTGTCTGATTTTGATTCGCCCTTCTACTTCTAGCCCACGAGCACACTCACATACACACGTACACAGCCTACTTTGTTTTTGTTTGTTTGGCCCTGGCCCTGAGCAGCCCTGCGCCAGATGACAGAGGAGCTTCGTTCGTTATTAGCTGCCTGGTGTTGGTGTACGTTCATACGTACGTTACACGTTATTTGAAATAATTATTTGGACTGTTTGCTGTTTGCTGTTTCCCTTTTTTGTATTTCGTTTTTTGCGCCAAAGTTAAAGTTGCCTACGATACGAGATACGAGTGTGTTTTTCACGCGCCTGGCGCCTGGCCAGAGCCGGAGTTGCCTACTTATTTTATTTTGGTGCAGGTACACAGGAGTTTGAGTATGCAAACTGAGTTTGTACGGGCACGGCAAAACTAGAAATAGAAACGTGAATAAGAATCTTACTAAGAATAAGCTAAACATAAACTCGCTCAAACTCGCTCTCAAAAATCTTTGTGATTGAGTCACACGAGTCACACAAGCACGACACACTTACACCTATTTCCGATTTTTTCAACGGGGTAAACATAAACATATCACATCATCAAGTATATATTGTGCCAGCTAGCTCGGGTTAAGCAATAATGCGCGGCATCCCGATATTCCATTCGCCTGATCAAACTATGCTGCGAGGCAGGCTGCTGGCCTCTCGCCACAATGAGCTTCAAGCCTGCGCTCTGAGGATAGCTGACGTGACATGCTTGCCGACTATACTGATCCAGTCCACAAACCTGGCCTCGTGCCCCGGCAGCATCTTCGCCTCCACCGCCACCATTCGTAGCCGGTCCGCCTCCCCCATCTCCATCAGAAACTTCAGATTATCGAACCCCAACTCTGCAAACGTAGCTGCGTACTGAAGCAGATCCATCCGACCGAGGGCCTCGCGAACGGGCGCCATATGATCGTCGGAGTTGGCACTGCCCACGCACACGCCTTCTGTGGAAGAGGAAAGGCACATACGGGGCAACGAGAGAAGACGCTCCAAGTATGTGAGAAACTTCATTCGGTGCCCCTCCAAAATGCCTGCTGCGTCAAAGAGCCGGTCCAGCTCGTCTCGATTTTCCTCCCCGCGGAGCCCCCAGAGGTAGTCTACACTGACGTAGCCTAGGTTCTCAAACACGTTCGCATAATCCTCAAGGTAAAACGCCGCCAGCAGCGCTCGTACCGTGGCCACCCCGTTCTTGGCCGGCGCAGCCAGAGCGCTCGCGCTCGAGGAGGCGGCACCTGCTCCTGAAGCAGGGGCAGCGCGCTCCTCTTCCTCCTCAACATCCATCTCGTCCTCATCCGTCTCGTCCTCGAATCCTAGAAATTCAATCTCCACCTCGTGCTTGTCCTCCGCTACCTCCGCGGCTGCCGCGCGTCTATTTGCGGCATTCACGGGGTGCGGGTCGCCAGTGGCGTTGCTGAAGACGCCGGAGGTGGAATCCCAAAATGGAAAGCCCGCCGGTGGACAATCACAGGGCTTCCTGTTCAAGACATCTTCTGCAGCAGGCAGTGCCACGCACTGGCCAGCGCCAGAAGCAGAAGCCGACGCAGCGGGCGGCGTGGCAGGTTGGGCGGTTTCCGAACCAGCCTCGCCAATCACTTGCGACGCTGCAGTGCACACGGGAAGCCGACGCGAGCCGGCTTCTTCAAGCGAACACTCCGGGCCAACAGCGGTTCCTGTCCGCCCCTCCGTAGGCTTGCCGACTTTGCCGCTGCGCCTCGTGGCGAGTTTCGAGTCTAACAACACCGAGGTCTGCAGTTCTGCCAGACTGACTTCTGGCACCTTGTCGTAGCCGTCGGCTGCACGCCCATTGCCGAACCCGTCGGCGACGACCGTCCGCTCCGCCAGCTGCACCGTCATCGCTGAAGCGCCATGGAGATTTTTAAATCGTTTTGCCATGCGCGCCGCAGTGAGCTGGTCGCATTGCTGTTGGCTCATCTTTCGTTTTCCCGCCGGACGCGCGTTTGGTCCGCATTCACTCGAGACCACTTGCACGCTCACCGCCTCCGCCCCCTCAGGAGATCTGCTCATGGCGTGTCGAGCACCGCCCGATGCGCGGTTAAGGGTGAACCCGAAACCTGAAACGCTCATCGCGTCGGCCACCTGCCGAACAGGCGCCTCTTGCTGCACGGCGGGCGCCTCGGCCCTCACACCCGTCGCATCGGCACGCACGGGGTTCACCCCGAGGGTCTCCTCGGGCTGTGCGACGGGTGCACACGCGGGCACCTCGTATTTATCGGCGGGCGTGTCGGCCCACACTCCGGTGTCATCTGCAGTGTGCTGCACGGGCAGATGGACCTGCTCGTCGGGTGCCCCGGCCGGCGCGTCGAGCCCCCCAGCCGCGTACTGTGCGACAGCCGCCTCGACCTGCTCGTCAGGTGCCTCGGCCCGCAGGCCCGTCGCATCGGTCGGCTGCCCAGCGGGCGTCTCGTGCTGCGCGTCCGGCGCATGCACCCACACGCGCATCGCGTCGGCCTCTTGCGGGACAGGCGCCTCTTGCTGCGCGGCGGGGGCCTCCCTCACGCCGGTCGCACCGGCACGCACGCCGGTCTCCCCGCGCTGCGCAACGGGTGCATCAGTCGGATGCCCAGCGGGCGCCTCGTGGTAAACGGCGGGCGCCTCGGCCCGCGCTCCGGTGCCATCCGCAGTGTGCTGCGCAGTAGGCGCCACGACAGGCTCGGGTGCATCGGCCGGCGCGGCGGGCGCCTCTGGCCCAGCGCTGGGTGCCTCGCTCTGCGCGTCGGGCACGCCGGCCTGCACGCCTGGCCTCCATGTGCGCATGGCAGCCACGCGCCGGCTCGCCAGCGGTGCTGCGCGGGAAACAACGCCTTCGTTCACGTGAATGGCTCGTTTTTCTTTTTGTTGGCTTTCGCCAATCGCCGCACCACCACACATCGTGGCGCTGCTCCTATGTCACGACGTCGACCGCCGCCCGCGCTGGACTTCCTGAGCTCACCGGACGTCTTCGACCCGGAGCTGGCTCTGACAGCCGAGCACGTCGCCATCCCGTTTGACGACATCCTGCCGCTCGACAACCTCTCCAAGTGCGTGTCTCTGCTGCCAGGAGCAGCGCCGGCGCCAGCAGCTCGGCCGCGCGTGGCGCGGAGCGCGGATCGCACCGCCAACCCCGCGGGGCCCGCGCCGCCGGCACCGTCGGTCAGGCACTGCGTCGCGTCGTCGTCGTCGTCGTTGCCCAGCGACGATACCCTCCCGTCCGCATTTGGCCCTCCTGCAGCCAGCAGGTCGGAGCCGCAGCAGGAGAAGAAGCGGTCGCTTGCGCAGCAGTGGGCCGAGTCGTTTCAGGGCGCCGGTCCGCTGGGCGAGGCTGGGCTCGCGCGCTGGCGGTCGCGCCGCGTACGCGTGATTGTTCGCCGCCAGTTTGGCGTGCGAGGCTGGTACGAGGGCGAGCTCAGGTGCCCCCATACCCCAGGGCCTCTCAAACCTCCCATGCCCCCCGCCGCCCCCCACTCCACCGCCACAGCCGCCGCTCCCAAGGTTACTTCCATACCCCCCTGGCCGCATCGCAGGACCTACGACCACCAATGGAACCTGCTGCTGACTAACGTGACGGAGCAAACCGTCGTTGACCTCGCCGGATTCGGGTATGTGGCACTGTAGGGTTAAATATCTATTCATATACACATACACACATACATACACACACACACACACACACACACACACACACACACACACACACTTGTTGAGTGTGTGTTGGGTGTGTGTTATTGTCTAGTTGGAGAGTGTCTCTCAGCTGTCGTGAGTGTCTGTTAGGTTTCTGACAAAGAAGTGGCGGATGCTATGCACACTAGACTATCTATACACCGGATGCTATCCATATTGTGCTATCTATACACACACCTACACACATGTTAGCTTCTGTTAGTGCCTGTTAGGTGTCTCACAAACAACTGGCGGATAGTATGCAAGTATGAGTATGCCTATCGAATTGCAACTTCATCGGTATGCCTATGGCTATCGACTTGAAGCTTCACTATCTTTATGAGGTTGAAAATCCAATACCTAGCAACTATCGATATGCCAATCGACTTGGAGCTTGGAGCTTGACTATTCCTATGCCTCCACTTGCAGGTTGACTATCCCTGTGCCTCTCAAATGGGAGCTTGAGGCATACGGATAGATGCCAAGCATGTGTGCCCAAACACACTCTATGTGCGCCGAGCATATGGGCCACAAAGCACAGATGCTTGTGGACAAGGCACAGATGCTTGTGCACCACAATACCTACAAACTACTACCAAAAGGTCTCCTCCCTAGTTCATCTTAGCAAATTGAAGGAGATAGACGAAGCAAGTGATTGCACGCGAAACACCATGTAAGTCACCAGGCAAGTGATTGCACGCGATACACCACGCGAGTGATTGTAAGCGATACACCACGCGAGTGATTGCACGCGATACACCACGCGAGTCTAACCTCGCACTTGATAGGCATACGCACATTGATAGGCATACGCACATATCGATAGGCATACGCACATATCAAAGCGATCACCATACCACATATCCAAGCGATGAGCATACGACATATGCAAGCGCTAAGCCCACCACATATCGAAGCACCCACCACATATCGAAGCACCCACCACATATCGAAGCACCCACCACATATCGAAGCACCCACCACATATCGAAGCACCCACCAC
>Ga0105055_10011158_pt1 | contig 11133 bp, 11 predicted proteins | sample BON03_FD_78090 | JGI IMG/M metagenome (GOLD analysis project Ga0105055, IMG submission 78090) | Freshwater microbial communities from Lake Bonney liftoff mats and glacier meltwater in Antarctica - BON-03 | ecosystem: Environmental > Aquatic > Freshwater > Ice > Glacier meltwater | place: Lake... | reverse complement strand
GTTAACTGGGCCTGCACAACTGCCCGTCCGTGAAGGTCCATGATGCAAGTGCTATGGTCGTGCCGCTCCTTGATGTTCGTCGAGTACGCGCTTTTCATCAAGGCGATATACATTTCGTCGGCAATCGAGCGCAGGCCGTTGTGCAACACTTCAAGCGAGATCGCGTCGAGGGATGCAGGAGAACCAGACTTGAAGTGGGTGTTCATGAGGAAATTCGAATTAGCAGATTGCCAGAGGCGTGAACGGTGAGCGCGTCGCCAGGAAATAGCAGGGTCGTCGAGTCCATCTGGTCAACGATCGCCGGCCCCGCGATATGCTGGCCCGATTGCAACACTGAACGGTCGAAGAGAGGTACTCGAACTGGCCCACTTGCGTCGAACCATACTTCGCGATAGCCGGTCGGTATCGGTGACGCCCCTGAGCCTTCTGGAATGCGCGGGACGGGCAAGGGATCGGCGGACTGAGAGGCGGACAAGCGAATGTTAACCAGCTCTATTGGATCATCGGCGCTGAAATGACCGTAACTCCGCTCGTGTGCAGCCCAGAAGAGCCGGCACAAGGCGTCGGCCGATGGTATTTCTGGCAACAGTTTCCCCGCCACGGGTTTTAGCGCAATTGGAAGTTCAAAGTTCTGCCCAACATACCTTAAGTCAAACGTCACCCTACATCGACGCGACTCCCTCGGGACCCGTTCACGTTCAAACCATTTGTCGCCGCGTTTAGCCAGTTCTGCAAGAGCGCCGACCATGGATTGGCGGGCGTCCGTGCTTACGGGCAACCTCGCAGTAATCACGAAGCCTTCGCACAACTCCGACGAAAGCAGACCGGCAGCGCACAAGATGCCGGGCGTTGGAGGTACGATGATCTCTGGCATACGCAGACTCACCGCGATATCTCGCGCATGGAGCGGCCCGGCACCTCCGAAGGCCAGAAGGCTGCACTCGCGGGGATCGTGGCCCCGTTCCACAGACACGGCCCGGATCGCGCGAACCATGTTGGACACTACTATTTCGACAATACCCAACGCGGCACGCTCGAGACTGCAGCCAAGGGTTGATGCGATCTTGCCCACCGCCATTACAGCTAGCTCACGGTCCAGCCCCATCGTGCCGCCGAGTAGGCCGCCCTCGGACAACCTACGCAGAACCAGATTCGCGTCGGTCACCGTTGCCTCTACTCCTTTCCTGCCGTAACATGCCGGACCAGGATCAGCGCCCGCACTACGTGGACCGACCTTCAGAAGACCATCGCGGTCGAACCATGCAACTGAACCGCCACCTGCTCCGACCGTGTTGATATCAATCATCGGCAGGCGCATGGGTAGACCGCCAATGCGTCGCTCATAGGATTCGCCCGATTGAAAGTCGCGGATCATCGCCACATCGGCGCTGGTGCCACCCATGTCGAAAGTGATCACATTGGGCCGTTCGGCAGCTCGAGCCACCCCCAAAGCACCGACCACTCCGGCAGCCGGCCCCGATAAGGCAGTGCGAACCGGAAATTGATGGGCCTGCCGAACCGACATCAGACCGCCGCTGGACTGACTAATCGCAACCTCCACTTCAGGAAAATCCCGTCGCACCGCCGACTCTAGGTTGTGCAGATAGTCGGCCAGACGCGGTTGTAGATATGCGTTTAGGCTCGTCGTGGAAAATCGCTCATATTCACGGAACTCGGGTTGCACTTCCGATGAAAGGGACAAATGCATGTCGGGCAGACGCTGTCGAATCGCCTCCCCAATCCGCTGTTCATGTTCCGGATTTAGGTAGCCAAAAAGCAGACATACCGCCACGGCCTGGGCTCCCGAGCGGGCGACGGACTTGATCACTTGATCGATCGCATCATCAGTTAGGGCCTTGACGACAGTTCCATCAGCGGCCATCCGCTCCTCGACCTCGAAGCGTCGCGGTCTAGACACAACCGGCGGAGGGAAGTCCAGGTGCATGTCGTAGTTCTCTGGCCTCGTCTGCCGCCCGATCTCCAGCAGATCACGAAAGCCGCGCGTAGTGATCAAAGCGACAACTGCACCATTGCGCTGGAGTAGCGTATTGGTTGCGACCGTGGTTCCGTGTGCGAAATGAGCCACAGCCGAAAGCGGCAACGAATAACGCTCAAGCAACTCATGCACGCCGCTGAGAATTGCTGCAGAGGGATCACTCGGCGTCGAAGGACGCTTATATGTGTACACCCGTCGAGATGACGTATCGACGGCGTACAGGTCGGTAAATGTGCCACCAACATCCACTCCGATGAAAATTGACATGTGCGCCACACTCCGTTATACACACAGTGTATTTTACTAATGCCTATGTCGATGTCAAGCGAAAGGGCCGGCTGTCAGGCACTGTCGGAAACAAGAATCGCAGCCCAGGCCATCCAGCAATTCGTGTGACGATGACCCCAGGAACAGCGATGAATCGTGTATCGTTCCGCGGGACCTCGATCAGCTGTGGACATGCAAACTATTGCGATTTTGTTGAACTCATGAAAACGCCAGTCAAAAGCCCCACTGAACGCCCAACCGGTCGCCCAAAGGGATCCGGTATGCAGAATGTTTACCGCAATCTCAGGGAAGGCATCCTCAACCTCAGCCTTGCTCCTGGCTCCACCCTGGACGAGGCAGGGCTGGGCAAGGAATATGGCGTCTCGAGGACGCCGTTGCGTGAAGCGCTAATAAAGCTGGCATCGGAACAATTGGTGGAAATCATCCCAAACCGAGGGGCTCGAGTGGTGTCGCTGGACTTCTTGGAAATTGGTGAGCTATTCGAAGCCCTGACCTTGGCCCAACGGTTCACCACGCGGATGGCGGCGCAACGCCATGAGCCCGCTGACCTCACCAAACTAAAGCAACTGAGCCGACTGTATGAGTCGGCGGCGCTGCAACTTAACTTTCGATTGATGAGTGAAGCCAACCGCGACTTTCACTCTTTGATCGGACGCATGTCACGCAACCGCTTTGTCGCGGATTCGCTGGACCGCATCCTGGATCGAACGCTTCGTCTGGCCAATGTGTCGCTGGCCAACGCCAGACAGACGGATGAGTCGTACAGCGACTACTTCAAGCATGTCGTAGCCGAGCACGATCTGATGGTCGAGTTGATCGGCGCCAGGCATCCCGACGCAGCCGACGACCTAGCCGTTCGGCACGCCAAGCTATTCCATGCGCGGGTGATCGATTTTGTTGAGGTAAACAACGCAGGCGATCTACAGCTGAAATAGGGCAAATAGCGATTGTCAAATGCTGGCGGTATCCAATCGCGCATCTATCGTGCGTCATGTTTTTCCGGGCAAGGGCATGAGCATATCTGGCAGCATCGTCACCAATTGTGGCCAAACAAAGAGCATGGCCACGAGCACTGCCAAGATCATAAAGAATGGAATTGCGTAGACGGCAATCCTCCCAATTGGTTCGCCGGTAATTCCGCGAATCACGAAAAGGTTGAAGCCGACAGGTGGCGTCACCATCGCCATTTCGATGACGATCAACAGATACACGCCGAACCAAATTGGATCCAGACCAGCTGAGACCACCATCGGAAGGACAAGTGGCAACGTCAATACGATCATCGACACGCCATCCAACAGGCAGCCCAGCACAATGTATGCGATGGTAAGTATCACTATCAGCCCCACGGCCGAAAGATGGAATGTTTCCAGCACCCGCGCAGCACCTTGCGGAAGATGCAGCAAGCCAAATGCGGCGGCCAGGAAGCTCGCGGAAACGATGATTACGCACAACATCGCTGAGGTAAGCGCTGCGCTCATCAGCGTCTCCCTGAGCAGTTTCCAAGTCAGCATCTTTGCCCAGGCAACCAGGATGAGTGACCACATTACGCCTACTGCGGCAGCCTCGGAGGGGGTCGCAATGCCGCTGTAGATGGCTCCCATCACGATCACAATTGTGGACGTAATAGGCGCCAAATCGCGAATACCTTTCAACCGGTCCCGCCAAGTGAAGACGTCGGTATTTTGTGGCACGTGCCGGGGTTGTATCGTGCACACCATGGCGATGTACGCGGAGAACATGAATGCAAGCAGCAGCCCTGGAACAATGCCGGCCACAAAAAGTCGAGAGATAGAGACCTCTGCGAGAACTCCGTAAACAATCATTGGGATCGAGGGTGGAATCATGATTCCCAATGTGCCGCTGCCGGCAAGCGAACCCAACGAAAGTGACTTCGAGTACCCGCGTCGGCCAAGTTCGTCCGCAGTGATTTTTCCGATGGCAGCCGTCGTGGCGGTGCTGGATCCGCTGACTGCAGCGAACACCGTGCAACCCAGCACATTGGTGTGCAACAGCCCTCCCGGGAACCGGTTCACCCAGGGCACCAGGCCACGGAACACTTGCGCAGTCAGGTCAGTCTTGAGCAGCAGTTCGCCCATCCAGATATACAGGGGAATCGCGAGCAGTTCCCACCCAATGGACGCATTCCACATGGAGTTTTGCATCATCAGCCCCATGCGCACGAATGGGTAGTCCGCGACGAACAGAAGCCCGAAGATCGCAACTAGGATGATGGCGCCGAAGATCCAAATTCCCGTACCAATGAGGCCGATCATTAAACCGACCACGATTGCAAAATTGAGAAAAGTTCCGTCCATGTGTAATCGCCTCAGTCGGCTTGATGAATCTGGACGGTGACGTGGCGATGCAATGCTTGAGATGGCCTCAATGTGCACAACAAAAGTTCGAGCGCCAGCAACACAAGGGCGGCCAGCACGACTGCCATCGGTATGAACAGCAAGATGCCGGAACCCGTGTCGCTCACGGTCTCACGCAGGTAATGCCGACGGACGGCAAGCCACATGAACCACGCGCCAATGCTTACTGCCACGAAACAAATGCCGGCACAAACCGACTCAGCTACGACCCTTGCGCGAGCGCCGAGTCGATCGAGCAACAGCGTCGCGCGGATGTGTACACCTTGCCTGAGCGCGTAGCCGAGGGCGCAGAACGTCGCCGTCGCCATCAGGTACCCGCCGACCTCCGTGACCCAGAAAGCTGATAAGCCGAACAGGGCGCGTGCGGCGATTGCACCCAAGATCAGAAGAGCTGATACGAATATAGCCAGGGAAGCCACGCAGGCGCCGATCCACGATGCTCGGGCCACTGCGCGGTCAAGCATATCCAGCATTGAAGATCGCCTTCTATCAAAATCCGAGCACGATCCACCGTCTCCGGAGTACGGAGGTGCCTCTTGCCTGCTATTGGACTACGGACTAGCGTTTTTTGTTGGCCTTGCGTGCGAACCCATCCAGGACTTCCTTGCCCGGGGCGCCAGTCTTCTTGAGCCAATCCTCTACCAGTGGCCCTCCGGCAGCATTGAATGCATCGATAAGCGGCGGCGTCATGTTTGACAGGCCGAGTATCTTGCCGCCGCCCGCAACGATCGTCTTCTTTTCCTCGGCGATCGTGTCAATCATCTTTTTGCGCGCCCAGGTCTCTGTCTGTTTGCCAGCATTTAGCAAAGCCGACCGTGTGGCGGGATCAAGCTTCTTTAGTGCGCTGCTGTTCACTATTGCGATATTGACCGCGAGGCTCGTACCGACATCGTTGTACACGGGCAAAGTCTCCCACAGTTGCCCGAGGACGCCGCCCGACGTGGAGGTGTGAACCGAATCCACTGCTCCGGTCTGGAGTTGCGGCAACAGGTCCGTCCAACTGATCTGCATAGTGTTGGCACCCAGCTTCTTGAAGAACTCGGTCGATATGGCGTCATTGGTCCGTAACTTGCGACCGCGATAGGCCTCCACGGTCGTCAATGGCTGCTTTGACCAGACTCCAACCGGTGGAAAGAAAGTCATGTAAAGGATTTCGGCATCAAACGTTGCCAGCACCTTTTCAAGGTGCGGACGGGCGATGTCCTGAAGCATGATCGACTCTTCTGGTGTCTGGGCGATGGCCGGCAGATTTGAAAGCAGGAACAACGGATTTGATCCCGATGCCGCCTGGATCGGGAAGTGCCCGAGCATAAGCGCCCCTGTGCTGATGGCATCCAGCATGTCTTTGGATCGGATGTTGATCGCGCCGCCGAATTGGTTCACCACCTCAAGCTTGCCAGCAGTTGTACTTTTCACGAGCTCCGAGAAGTGGACATCTGCCATGCCGGGAACGGATTTCGGGCCATACTCGTTCGGCATATCCCACCGCAGGGTTTGCGCGCTCACTAATCCTGCTACAAGAAACGCAGCGCTAAAGGTCAGTCGCTTCAGCATTCCACTAACGAGAGTTGAATTCGCTTTCATGGTCAAGGCTCCTCAAATGATGGTTGGACGAGGGGAACAAAAAACGCGCATACGTAATCGGGTACCCGATCACCCTGAACTCCGCGCCTGCTTGGATTTATCGGATAGTGCTCTTGGAATCTCTATTCGCATGCTGAGCAAATGAAACGACAGCGTCTTTCCATGGCCATCGAGATTGAGGCTGCCATTTACGCCACCCTCCAGGACGTCGTCGATCACAAAATTGAGTGCGCCCAATCGAGGGAGTTCATATCGGAAAACCTCTGTCACGCCTCTGTGCGCGAAATGCTCTTTCACGCGCTGGACTGTGATTTGACGGCACAAGTGGTCGAACACTTCGGGCACGTAGGCGATCAGACTGATGTTGGCGCGGTTTCCTTTGTCGCCCGCACGACTATGCGCAACTTCATGCAGAGCAACCGTGTTACTTAAATCTGACATCGCTAGTTCACTCCTCCAGTATCTTGATATCGACGCGGACCAACTCTCTTTCAACGAGCGCAGAACACGTCCGAACGCGGCTGACGAAGGATCGGCGTACTCCCCCTCCTCCAGCGGGACCTGTGCTGTAGAGACCGATCAATTCGTTTGTGACCCGCTCGACCGTTTTTCGATCTGGGCTCTTTCCTGACAAGCGAACTCGATATTCACCGTCGCCGGGAAACTTGTTCCTTTGACGCAGAGTTCCCCCATCGGAATCAAAGCTGCTAATTGAGCCGATCAGATCGATGCGAGTCGGGCATTGGATTCCAACAAGATCCAGTCGTGTCCTGAGTACGTCTGCTGCAAGTTCTGCCCTGGCAAGTGCGTTGGGCCCAGCGTAGGTAATCTCACCCTCGCCCAACCAACCGCCCTCCGCACTCAGGGTGACCTTGAGTGTTGGTGGCTGCGGTTTGCCGCGTGCGCCCCTTACCAGAACGCGGTCAGGGCCAACCTCTGCCACCTCCACTTCGGTAATGTCCAAAGTGACATCGGGCACCAGATAAGCCGCCGGATCGTGAAGTTCGTACAGCATCTGCTCCTTGACAGTACGAGATGAAACGCGCCCTCCCGTGTTTCCTGCTTTGGTCATGACAATGCTGCCGTCAGCCGAAACTTCAGCAATCGGGAAGCCAATTCGTGCGAGGTCAGGCACGTCTTTAAACCCAGGATCGGCGAAGTAGCCTCCGGTGACGTGAGCACTACATTCAAGGAGGTGACCCGCCAACGTGCCTGCGGCCAAGTGGTCCCAGTCGTCCCTTGCCCAGCCAAACTCGTGCAGTAGAGGGCCCAACGCCAGAGCGGAGTCAGCGCATCGACCCAGTATCACGATGTCGACGTTTTGCCGCAGAGCCTCTACTACCGGACCAGCACCCAAATAGACGTTCGCAGCGATCAACTCAGCGTCACCCAGCGCAATCCCTTCGATGATCTTCCAAGAACGTATGACGTTGTCATCGATGTACGTCAACAGATCGTCACCCTGCACTACCGCAACTCTTGGGTTCGCAATGCCGAGTTCTTTTGCTAGGGCGACCACCTTGAGGCCCGCAGCCATCGGGTTAGCCGCTCCAAAATTTGCAATGATGCGAATACCGGCCGTTCTGCAGTCCTTGAGGATTGGCCGCAGAAACGACTCCATTTGCGGCGTATAGCCCAGCGCCGGATCGCGTCTGCGCTCGAGTTGCGCCAAAGCCAGCGTTCTCTCTCCGAGAGTTTCGAAGATCAGGTATCGAGGCCCGGGCAGTCCGCTCAAGGTTTTGACGACCGGTATGCAGGCGTCAGGCCTTTCATCCGCAAATCCGGCCCCGCAGCCGACATAGACCACTTGTGCTGCCACCTGGAACCCCTTCATTTGAACTGCCTTGGAATTACTATACACAGTGTATTATTGGGTGTCAATTGCAAATCTGGTGCCAGCAAAACATGTCGGACCGTTTCCCTGAGTCGGTGGCTTGCAACATCTCATCTTTCTTTAAGGAGGGAGGCATCCACAACATCCATCCTTCACGATGTGGCCAATCAGGTTCTGCATCAATCGCGTTTCGCATTGACAGCAAATGATGGTATCGACACCAAAATTGATCACGCGATCTTCACGCCACACAGCCAAAAGCCCGGCCGCACACAGCCACTGCATCAGTTGGAGACCACAATGTCAACTACAGTAAGAAACGCTTGGTGGGAACCGCAGATCGAGCGCGCAGTGCTAAAGGCCTTGATGAAGCGCTCCGATGGTCCGGGACTTTATTTTCTCGGCGTCTGGGCGATGCTCCTGATAGTCACCGGCGCTGCATTGCAGCTTTCGCGCGGCAGCGGCTGGATAGTGCCGGCCATCATCGCCTACGGGCTGGTACTTTGCTTCGCCTATGCGCCCTCGCATGAGTGCGCGCACGGCACTGCCTTCCGCACGCGCTGGCTCAACGATGCGGTGATGTGGATGACTTCATTCATCTGGGGCGAATCGCCCACACACCGCCGCTTCGCGCACTCGCACCACCACACGCATACCTGGCACTGGAAAGTCGACGCGCAGATGGGATACTCCAACCCGGTGCGCTTGCGCACCTGGTTCGGCGACGTGATTGGGCTGCACGAGTTCTGGCCGCGCGCCAAGCTAATGGCCCGACATGCGACGGGCCGTATAGTTGAGCGTGAACGCACCTACCTCCCGCAGGCACAGGAGGCGGTTGTGGTGCGCGAGGCACGCATCCTGATGGCCGGGTACCTCGGGCTCATCGCCTGGGCGGCGATCGGCCAGACCTGGCTCCCGCTGCTCTATTTCTTCATACCGCGCTTTGCTGGAGCCTTCGGCGTGTATTCGTTCATCACCGCGCAACACATGGCCATGGCGCAAGACGTCTACGATCACCGCCTTTGCACGCGCTCGATGGTCATTGGCTGGCTGGGTCGTATGCTGTACTGGAACATGCACCATCACATCGAGCACCACATCTACCCGTCGATCCCGTTTCATGCCCTGCCTGCGCTAACCGCGGCGATCCGCGAACAGTTGCCGGTGCCCAGCCCGAGCCTGTTCGCCGCGCATGCGGAGATACTCAAGACCATCAACGCCCAGCGCACCGACCCAACCGCGCTCGCCGCACGTGCGCAACCCGGCGCCAGTGCGCCCGGCGCGACGGCGAACTGAGGTACGAGACATGTGGGTCGAACTGTGCACGACCAGCATGGTGCCCGATGACGACGTCGTCGAAGTCGTCCGCGAGGGTCATGTCTATTGCGCCTACCGGATCGCCAACCGTCACTACGTCACCGATGGCCTATGCACGCACGCGGACGCCCGGCTCGCCGACGGCTTCGTGCTCGACGACATCATTGAATGCCCCTTGCACAATGGCCGCTTTCATATTCCCACAGGCAAGGTCGACGCGGCCCCGGCTTGCGAGCCGCTGCGCACCTATGTGGTCCGTGTCGATGGCGGCAGGCTGATGATCGAGCTGCCGGGCTGAGCGGCGAGCTGAAGGTAAGGCCCTGGCCCGGCTGCAGGATCCCGACACCGTCAGCGGGCGCTTCCGGGCGTCCGACTTACCGCTTGAGTTCCTGAAAGGGCTGTGATTATGAGAAGTGCCTGAGTGCCGCGGACCACCAGCCTACAAGGTGTTCCGGGTGCTCGACTGCATCGCACTTGTCATAACTGGGGACTTCTCAGAATGCTTCAAAGGAGATCTCTCCACACGCAGCATTGCCGACACTCGGCCAGGGAAGAGACGCGCCGCATAGGGTCGAAAAGGACCAACACCTGTGGCAGGATTCGGGACCAAGAATGTCAACTCTGCAATTTCGACGATTCTCGCAATCTCGCCTACGCTGGCGCCTACATGGTTGGAAAAGAAGTCACCGTTCATTTTCACGACGGGTGGATTTGATACCCGTTTACCCGTTTCCAACGATCACTTGGCCGCTGGGCTTGTACAACGCCACATTCACTTCACCCCCCAAGTGGTACCTGCCATCGTATGGCGGTGAATGCCGGACATGCAGCACTACCAGGTTTGGGCTCGCGCGGTAACCTCGAGATGAGCCAAAAGTACGAGCCCTGTCAGGTTCAATACGGAACTTGATTCTGAATCCTTTACTGCGCGCCCGTGACGACACCGATCAGGCTTTCTCCAGCAGGCCCACCACGCGCGAGCGCAGTGTTTCCAGGTCCACATGCTGCGGTGCAAGCGGCGCACCGATATTGAGCCCCACACGGCTCAAAATTCCACGGGTGAACGGACGCGACATCGCATTGCGGCCGTCGCCGCGGCTGAAGAACGATCCCCACATATTCGTCAACGCCATCGGAATGATCGGCACCGGCTGGGACTCCAGAATCTTCATGACACCACCTTTGAAAGCCTGCAACTTGCCATCCATCGTGATGCCGCCCTCCGGGAATATGGCCAGCAAGTCACCCTCCTGCAACACCTTCTGCGCCGCACGTATGGCGGCGTCGTAGACCAGCGGGTCCTCAGAACGCGGCGCGATCGGGATCGCCTTGGCCAGGCGAAACAGTGCGCCCAGCAGCGGCACTTTGAAAATGCGGTGGTCCATCACGAAGTAGATCGGACGTGGGCTGGCCGCCAGCATCAGCACCGCATCGACGAGGCTGACGTGATTGCACACCAGGATCGCGGCACCCGAAGTCGGAATATGCTCATCACCCGTAACACGGAAGCGGTACATGCAGCGCGACAACACCCAGGCGACAAAGCGCAACAGATACTCCGGCACCAGCAAGAAAATATGGAACGCCACCACAGCGTTTGCGAGGCCAAGAAACAGAAACACCTGCGGAACCGTGAATCCGGTCGACAACAGTGCGCCGGCAATCAGGGAACTGGCGATCATGAACAGCGCGTTCAAGATGTTGTTGGCCGCAATGATGCGAGCGCGGTGCGTCGG
>Ga0105055_10011155_pt1 | contig 11135 bp, 6 predicted proteins | sample BON03_FD_78090 | JGI IMG/M metagenome (GOLD analysis project Ga0105055, IMG submission 78090) | Freshwater microbial communities from Lake Bonney liftoff mats and glacier meltwater in Antarctica - BON-03 | ecosystem: Environmental > Aquatic > Freshwater > Ice > Glacier meltwater | place: Lake... | reverse complement strand
TATATATATATATATATATATATCTACACACATACGTACACATATATATATATATATATATATATATATATAACATATGACTGTATGTTCCAGGGCGAAGCCCTTTTAAGGCTCCTGCCCGACGATGATGCGAAGACGCTGCTGCAACTTGTGGACAGCTCCCGCAATAATAATGCTGTGGTAGGGGCGCTGAGGGTGCGCGTGCGTTGCGTCGAGGAAGATGCCGTGTTTCAGGCGGAAGCCTTGCTTGCTGCTCAGACTCTTGTCTCCACGGTGAGAGAAAGAGAGAGTGTGTGTGCGCCCGCGCGTGCTATCACCTGTGGTAATGCCAGTAGGGCACGAGAAAACGAAAGTGATTAGGAAACTCGAAGAAAGTCTTGTAACATATAGGCGCGTTTCTTTTTCTCTCTCTCGCTCTCTCTCGTTCTCTCTCTCTCTCTCTCTCGTATATACAGGTGATAGATGTGACCATGGTAAACGACAATCTGACCTCGGTGGTGAACGAGGGCGCGACTCTGCTCTCGCAACTTGCAGACACCGACGCCAAGAATCTCCTCGCTCACATCTGCAGCGCCACTAGCCCAGTGGTAGACAGACTATGCACAGCAACGCAATCTCCCGATCTCACTACACGCCTAGATGTGGTGTTACGCATCGGCGCGGTGGTGCCGCATGAGGGGGGAGGGGGGGGTGTTGAAATGGCTGAAATGTTGAAGGTTGGTAGGAAATTGCTGAGTGAGTTGCCGTCGCCGCACGCGCGCGGTTTGCTGCAGCTTGTGGCAAGCTCGCAGGTGATGACGCGAGGCGACGTGTGTGTGCAATGATGCGAGTCGACGTGTGCCTGCGCACCACAGACACTATGTGCATAAGTTGTCCGATTGCTCCGCGTTGGGAGAGCCCAGTAGACGCATGTTGAAGCTTGTTGAGTCATGCGTGTTGGGTCAAGCGTATTCGCATCATATTTTGCCTATACCTATATATGCGGACTCAGCAGATGTGTGTTTAAACCTGTTGCATCACGTGTGATGCTTATGTATTCCTAACATATGTTCGTGGCATCACAGGAGCCTATATCCAGTGCCCTCCGCGCTGCCATAAACAGTCACACACAATCGCCTGCCACGTGGCAAGAAGACTCACAAGGTTCCTCGCATCGCCATCGCTACGATGCCATGGGTCGGCCAGTCATAGAGGATGGCTTGGTGCGCTTCCCGTGCGCGCCTGCGGTAGCAGCAGCAGCATCCAGCACATCCAGCACTCTGCCCCCCTCTGTATGGACTTTTACCGAGACGAAAGAAGCCACAAACGAAGTATTTCAATCCCAAGCCGCCTTGCGTGTGACTTCGACTGGGAGGTACGGCGCAGGCATGGTGCGTGTAAGTGGCGTGATGCTGCACCAAAACGGCGTGACAGAATCTTACAAAGGTATCAACGGCAACTACGAGAGGTCGGAGGACATGGCCAACGGCCGTGCAGTCTACATCAAGACCAGCAACCCCTCCACTGCCATCTGGTGGGCCAACAAGGCCGAAACAATTGCATGGGTCGTGGGACCCAAGGCAAGCATTGGCACGCACGATATGTGGGCCTATGTGCACAGCATGGGTTTCGGGCCGGAAGAGGCGAGCAATCGTCCTTGGGTTGTCTACTCTTACAATTCCAACAAATGGGAACAACAGACGGGCGTACAAGTCGTGGATCTCATCGCGGAGGAATCGATTTCCTTGGACATCGCAAGCAAGTCTCAAGCTCTACGCGCGCCCTCATCTTCAGCTGAATCGCTTGATGATGTGAGTGTATTGGATGTGGATGAGGACAGTGAGATAGGCCATGAGTCTAGTGCATCCTGGAAGCCTTTGTCTCCAACTCAATCCATGACTAGCAATTTCTCTGGTTGGAGGGAAGCGTGTCAAACCATCCCCGATGGCATCACCTCGGTCATTGAGGACGACTTGGCACAATTGCCAACGGCTCTACCACTAGCAGTACATGAAGAATACATGCAGAGGCCAGTTGCTCCGGCGGAGCTGACCACCTGTAGCGTTGTAGGGGAAGGGCATAGGGCTGGTGTGGGTGCATCTGGCGACGAACCAACACACCTAGTAGGTGCTGCTATGAGAAGAGTGTATGTACGAGAAGAGCACGAGACGCAAACAGACAGAATGACGACGAATGACTCGGAGGTGCCTAGAGTGCATGGCGTACAAGGTGACACTAGAGCGCACGCTGAGGTGCAGACACGGCACCAGACTGTGCAGCATGTTCCAGAAGTAGACGACGCGCAGACACAGATGCCGTCGCGTCCGACTACAGGGCAAATTGACCGAGAGTGGCATCTCGTGAGTAGTGATGAGGTGTCGGAGGCTGTGGAAGCAGACACCCAGCACATTATTGCTGAGACAGCCGAGCGATTGGTGTGCGGGGTGGAGCAAGAGGCTGCTATGGAATTCGCGATGGCAGCAGGGGATTCGTTCGGGGGGTTCAAGGAGAGGAGAGTAGTGAGCGCGAAAACACAACGCGAAGACCCCGCATTTGTAAAGGCACGCGAGGAGAAAAGGGAAGAGGTGGAGCAGCGAGAGGCGCTGAAAGACATGGCAGATGTGCGCCAACTCCAATGGACCGCTGAGAAGGAGGCGCTGAAAGCTGAGCTGGCGAGGAAAGAGAGCGAACTTGTCGAGCTCAGGCGCTACCTCGACACGTTGCCTGTTGTCAAGGTGACAGAGGTGGTTGATCGGACGACGGGGAAGCTGGTCAATGACCCAACCTATGAGTACTCGCGTATTCCTCTCGAGGAGGAGATAGCGATGCACTTGCAGCAACAAGCTGAGCGGGCGTTTCAGCGCGCTCTCGAGGCAGAGGTGGAGGCAGAGCAAAAGCGGCGAGCGACAGCCGAGGAGGCGTTTCGTTTTGAGGCCGCCAAAGGCGAGGTGCGTCTCGAGGCCTTCCGCCTCGAGCAGCGCGTGGAAGCTGCACGACTCAAGGCTGACAATGCGCGAGATGCGAGTAAGGTTAACCCAAGGCGCGGCGCCGAGCCCGAACTCAAAGAGGGCTGGGTCAATGTCAAAAGAGATGGCCCCAACGGCGGGCTGCAACGGCGCATGTACGTGCTGCGCAATACTGCGCTTCTGTCGTTTGCTGACGAGTCGAGACGTGGAGGATGCCTCAATGCAATCGGGCTTGAGAGCATCCATCGTTTCTGCAAGGGCGAAGGCAGCATGCTGCAGATTCATCCGCGCGAAGGCAACATCATCATCCTGCATTGCGGCGGGCTGGAGGCGTGCAATGCGTGGCTAGTTGCGTTTGAGAGTGCGCTCAAGAGTTTCCGCACCCGATATGTTGCGCAGCCGGTCTTGAGCAGCCTCCCCTCGCCCGCGAGTAAGTCGAAGCGAGAAGTCGAGAAAGACAGCTGGGACTCTGCGATCGAGGAGAAACTGCGCTGTGAGGTGGAGGCACGCCGCAACGCCGTGTCCAACGCACGCATGCAGCAGGCGCGTGCAGACAAGATGCTCGACGACGCCCGCGCCGAGCATCAGAAGCTTGATCGCGAGCTACGTCTACGAAAACGTTACCCCGACGTGACAGGCGATTTCCTTGCTATGCTTCCGACGCCTGAGGATCGGCGGCAGATCGGGATGGGTGCGGAGGGCGGTGGGGGGGGTGGGGGGGTGAGTATGAAGGATATGGAGACGGCAATTGCCGCAGCCAAGAGGAAATCCGAGGAGCAGCAGCAGGTGGCGCTGCAGCAGATGCAAGACACCTGGCAGAAAAAAGTCAAAGAGAGCGAGAAAAAAGTCTTTGAACTCGACAAGGAGCTCAATTCCTACAAGGAAATGTCATTTAAAGACACTGGACTCGCTGATTTGGAAGACATGTATATGGGCGACAATGTCAAAGATCAAGCTGCTGCCGATGCAGCCAATTTTGGGGGCACTCTGTATGACGATGGAATGATGGTTGTGCCCCAGGATTGGGAACGTCTGGGCACGAGCGCTTCGCTCCATATCACGCGTCCCGTGACTTCCTTGAGTGACGGCACGGTGCATGTGTTCGTGGATGGCGACCAGGCGGTCTTGATTCAAAATGACTCTGCCACGCTGCTTGGTATGCCGGTCGAAGACGACGATTCTGGCCGTGCACGCAAAGAGGGGCTCATCTAAAAAAGAAGCGCTCATCTAGATCCATGCCTGTGTCTGCCCTGGGTCACATTCTCGTTTCGCGTGCGCAGTCTCGCAGTTGCATGTCTGGTGGGCGGTCGGGGGATATATGTAAATATTGGACAAGATTTGTAAAGATAGTGCACTTTTTGTTCAGGTGTGATTGATGGTGTTTGTACAGTAAAATGAGTCATGATGACTATACCACCGCGCGCAAAATCGGGGTTTGTAACAAATTTTGATTGAAGAAGCTAGAACTATATGAGAAGTGAGTAAAAGTAGACTCGCCCATAAGAAGTCGAGTATTTTGATACCCACATCATCTTCATCTGGCGGCCGACAAGATAACCATAATCTTTAAAAAATATGCGGTCAAAGCAACAAACAAAAAGAATGACGAATCGCGAATGATGTTTTTATTACTTTATCATCACAAAGTCACAAAACTTCTGCTTAAAGGTGTATTTCCCGATTATTGGTAACAAGATTCGTTCACAGTTCGCAATGCTGCACCCTGTGTCAGTTTCCACTGAAAATGCTACAACCCCGAAGTCTATCGAATCGAAAACTCGATCAGCTGGGATCGTGAGGTATAGATTCACATCGGAAATTTGGTTCAATTTGAATTTGTACCGAGAAAGCTCAGTTTTTTGATTTGATGGATCTTAGGGGTGAATTGTTCTTAAATAGAATCTGTCACATTAACGGCAAGGATTAAACTGCAAGCAACTGCGTTTGCAAAATGCCGTGACAACCGCAGGCTAAAGAGGACGCGCGCAAGCAAACCGGAAATGTAGCGATGGGACCCAGGGAGAAGGGGGGGGGGGTGCCTGAGATTGAAGGTCTCAGCTGACCATCATTCCACAGATTCAAGGTGAGCCAGCACTCCTGCGAAGAGACATCCAGCACCGAGCCACGGCGGAGGTGCAACACAAGGCAAAGGAACGTTTTTGATATATATATATATATATATACATATATTTATATATATATGTATGTATATTTATACATATAGATATACATACTTTGTATATATATACACTCACGTCGTGCTAGTGACCGGAAGTCACTGTTGTTGTGAACATACAATACAAATTGTCAGGATCTATATCCTCAAGTTGGTGCACACCCGCCCCGTGTCTGCGCCTACCCAAATCACCGCCCGAAAGTACCTGAGTACAATTCGAAACCCAGTTGGCTTTCCAAATTTACGCATAATTTTGTCTAGCTGCGACAATTGAATCGCAACGGACAGCGCCATGGTAGCACGTATCTCAGCATCTATTTTAAAGTGCAAGTCTGGGTGATCCGTGTTGCACACAACATCCAGCATCTTTCAAAAGACGGTGATTTATACCATGATGTGAATCCATTTTTGAAAGGGGTTAAACATACGAGAAACAAGGCGACCATAACACTCAATTATTTTGGGCTGCTCAAAATCAAGAGGTGATAAATTGATTGAAACACATCGTAATCCCGAGCACAAATTCATGAATATAGCACCACAGCAAGTAGCATCTGAAATCGCACCCTTAGGTACAGCTTTTGATAAGAGAAATTTATAAGGAAAACAATTACTCATAGCCCAAAACGGTACTGATCAGCTACCACTGCTTGCCAGGATCAGACAAAAGGCCATATTGCTGATCTACATCGTGCTTGAAAAAATTGACCCGTCTTACATAGAGGGCCCTCTATTCGACACGGCAAAGTTGGAAAAGATATTGTAGGCGCAAGGGGTCTTTTAAAGAACGCCTTTCCTATGAAGCTACAGAACACCAAGTGTAACCTCAGAATCAGTAAACTTCGGTAATTGCTGAGTTAGGGTATGTGATGCTTTGTTTCATGGACACGAGGTTTCTAAATTTTGTTATTTTGACAAGAACCGCTACTAACCCCTACTAATTTTTTTATTACACCGTTGCTGGGAAATCGTCACGGTCTTGGGGTTTCCTCTGCGGTTTGTTTGTTTGTTGACACGAACCACCACTACACAACGAACTCCCCCAAAATTGAAAGCCCCCATGGCTAGAGTGCAGTGACGCAGGTGTCTCGCAAGGTTCCTGGTGTCATTGGGGTTTGTGAGATGTGAATCCTGAACAGGAAGAAGATACGGAAATGATGGATGATGCTAGAGACGTATTTAACTATTTGTTTTAGATTTTTCGTGACCGTACCTTGACTTCAGCATGTAAGCATGAGCGCTACTGCGTGACTATTGTGATGTGAGATTCTTTGTTTATTTTTAGAAATGTCTTCATATATGTAGCTCACAAGTTACTCTCATTTGAAGGCATCCCTAAAAATAGCTCTTGACGGTCATCACAAACTAGCACCAAAAACTTTAAAACTGGCCAACGTGGTTTGGATCAAGCCTACATGCAGTGCATACATCTAATCTAGGCCTCTGTGCGTCCAGGCCCCTCACGGAGTTGGCTTTAGAAAGCCACGAATGCTATCGTCCAGCTGCAACAATCAAATCACAACGGATAGCGCCTCTATATTACGCACCTCAGCATTGATTGCCAAGCGCAAGTCTGAGTAATCCGTGTCGTACACAACATCCAGCCTCTTTCGACTCCAGAACAATGATTATGATTCATTAGGTTCAATCAATTTTTTAAGTTGGAGGGGGAACTTTGAGTCGGAAAACAGAAAGTACATGACCAGGAGGCCCGATTATTGTAAGCTGTCTCGTCGAGAGGTAACAAATAAACCTAAATCCAACGAAAGCTCAAGGAAACACACACGAACGGAGCGCCGCGTCAGTTTGCTTCCGAAATCACACCAGCAGAACTTTAAAACTTCGTAGTCGATTGTAGCAAGTGAAGCCTGAGTGCACGTTGAGTGTCATGCAATTTTAATCTCATTGTTTTCATTGACTGTTCATTGTTTCTTTTCAATGGAACGTGGCAAAATAGACTCAAAGAACTAGATCATCGAATGAAAGACAAAAAATGTCACTCCCATGGATGTAAAATATTCATGTGATTACCAAGTGATTGGGTATGTTTACTAAACGACCTGCGCTGAACCGATCGACAGACACTCTGTTCGATTGCGCCTCACACACGTCTCGGTGCGCAGCACGGCGCAGCAGTCGCAACACGTCATTGATCTGTGATGGATTTACTGATATTTTGGTCAATTTTGGGTATTCAATACTAAGTTTGAGCTTACTGGATTTCCAGATACATGAAACGTTTTGCCGCACCCCTGGTCGGGGCGGCCGGTACTTTTAATGAGGACCATCATGGCTTGCCGCTTGGCATTAATGTTTTGCGTGTGCATACAGCCCGTTCCCGAAAAGATGAGACCAGCAATGGTCGTCAACACAAATTGAAATCCTGAATGATCATCACAGGACTCTGTCACGGTTTAAACGGCTCATTTGAAAAGAGACATGAAATGCGACCATTCCGGATTCCATTTTGAATTCCCATACAAAGTTTGGGTCTCATCTTTTCGGGCAAGGGCTGTGGTAACCGCCACACTGCTTACCCTTCCGAAATGTTATAAACAACCACAAAAGGTGGGCGGTAATGAGTTAGACTGAAGCCCTTGGCGCGACAACACTTCGGCACAAAGACACTTCCGCAATGGACATTGGAAACCGAACATTTGGTTGAATCACAAGGAATGCTAAGGTCTGGACAAAACATTTGCCATGGTCAAATCGATTCAAAAAATCTGATCAGTCTTAGCAGGCATTTTTTCATATTGAATATTCGAGACGATGTAAAACTGTCCTAGTTGGTCAAAGTACCGGACTATCTGTCCCGAGGTTGCCAGTTCGATTCCGGTCAAAACTCCAAAAATCGAGAACTCCAATCTACATTTGAGCACATAGAGCTTCCTTCAAAGCTACTAGACTATTTCTTACGAAGTAATAAACGCAACATCAATCAAATCTTTGTATTGTCACAATGGTCCTTGAATCTTGCATTTGACAGCTGTTTCAACCGAAACTTCTGTACAAATAAAGACCTTGTCTGCACAGAAATCATTGTTAAGTATGTTTCTTATGAAAAAGTTGTTAATTTGTTCACACTTTGAGGCTGCCCGGGGAATGACAAGTTACAATCCATCAAAGAGAATAAAGATGATGTTTGAAAGACCTGAAACTGTAACATTTATTGACTACTTTTTTAAGTTGCATCCAATGCGGAGCTTTCTTGCCATGCGACAGCACTTTTATGGGCCTGATGTAGTAAAAGTGATATTCTTGGAAGATGATGATGATTGCTTTTATTACTTGTAAAAGTAATTTTGTACCCTTGCTTCAGGGTCTATGTAGCTCAAATCTATGGAGATTTGAGTTCTCGGTTTTTTGAGTTTTCGCCGGAATCGAACCGAGTCCCGCGCTCTGACCAACTGAGCTAGGTTTACATCGTCTCGGATGAATTACATAGATTACATAGAAAAAGAACAATATGCGAGGTTTGTTGGGGTTTATGTTGATATCAATAGACGCGCTTCACAAATATAGATAATAATTTGCATTATCAAAAATATGGACAGATCTCGCGAGCGAGCCAAACGGTATGCACCTACGATTGAGGATCGCTGCCTGCGCTCGCGAGCGAGCCAAGGGGTACGCACCCATGATTGAGAATCGCCGCCGACGTACCTCCTCACCCTGTCCTCCCGGAGACAACCGAGGCTGGGGGAGCTGGATTCCTGTCCCATTTTGTTTTTGTTTGTATTGATTATAATCGCCGCACTGCTAACCCTTCTGGGACATGACGAACGCAATGTCGTCACATACGAGTAATGCGCAGTGGTAAGGTGGTCTGTAGAATCCTGGCACAAATCAAACAACACTCCCGCAATGGACCGTCACCTTGGACTCGGAACCAATCATGTTCGCAAGTATCGTGATGTATGCGTGTTGTCGACACGCACACGGTTTTGGAAAGTTATTTTTAAGATGTATCGTGACATGTCCCGAAAGGGCTACAGATGTATCGTGACATGTCACGAAAGGGCTACTGCGTGACTATTTCAATCAGGAGTGAGTCCAAATTACTGCTTGACTATTTTACGTAGGAGCAGACTGACTGTGGACTAGCAATGCAATTGTCGTGTTTGAAAAGCAAACCTGACACTCCGAGACGAGTCTGAACTAGCTCAGTTGATCAGAGCGAGGGACTGTCAATCTCTAGAACCACTTTTGTCGGTGAATCAGGCCCAAGTTAGAATTGGTTATTTTTCAAACCTATGAGGCTTGAATCTTTGTACCAGCCATATTTTAGTTTTTGGTTGTTTGCGTGGTCAAGATGTAGTCGGATCGTAAGAAAAAGTAGCAAAAAAGATTCATGGTACCAAGATTACTCGGTATTACTTACATCGGCACTCCTGGGCGCCCCTATGAAGCTGTCGGTATTTCTACCCAAAACTGCCCAAAATATTTGAACACAAGCTATGTCTATTTTGGTTTAAAGCACCATTGATCAAACTACAGACTGGGTCCTTTTGTTTGCGTAATTTCCATTGAACCTGGATCACTTTTGGTAATATTGAAAATGTCCGATTTGGCCTGACTTGGCCCGATTTACCGGCGATGCCGTTTTGATTTCGTCGTTCGATTCTGCCAAAAACCGAGGACTCAAATCTGTATTGATTTGAGCTACATGGACCCTCACTCAAGGGTACTGAATCACTTTTTCAAGTAATAAAAGACATCATCATCAATGGTGGCAGGTGCAAAGGGGGACACTCCTGAGGTCGTCGGTCGGCACCTCAATATGATACGCATTCAGGCACAACAAACGTCAAGCGCACGCTGTCGTGTACTCGGCCGCCGAGCAAAATCGTACCAAGCGAGGTGGGGGTGCACCCCGGGGCAGCAGGTTGCAGCTCGAGACCGAAGACTTTGGAGGTCCTCTGAGTTTTTCATTATCTACACAAGGCAACAAGATATAACAACACCCGCTCGGGCAGGGGTCGTTTGCAGACCAACGGACCTGCGAACGTCCCTTGGCGGCCTCTGGGGACTCACTAGGTCACAACATACAACTCGCATTCATATCACAGGCCTGCATAAGATAAACCAAAATGCGGCGAGTCCTGGACTATTGCACTTTGTTTCTGATTGCTGACCTTTTTGATCTCTTTTTTTTTCCCCTCACCTTCAAAAGTAGCTGTGATGATGATGATGATTGCTTTTATTATTTTTGACAGTAGTTTAGTACCTTTGATTGAGGGTCGATGTAGTTCAAATCCCTAGGAATTTGAGTTCTTGGGTTTCGATGGAAATTGAGTTCTTGGGTTTAGACGGTTTAGACGGACAACCAAGGGATTACAGTCCCTCGCTCTGACCATCTGAGCCACGCTTGCACGTGAGGTCACGAATTGGTCTTAAGAATTGTAATTATTATTATTATTATTATCATTATTTCTTTCTTTCTTTCTTTGGCGTAGAATACTCTTTAATCACTGGGCTTAGTGTATTGCGAGCACCTGGTTGACCACATTGATCGAAAGAAAGAACCCCCCCCTCCCCGAGAGGCTCGGGGGTTTCCTATTTACTTTGTTTGTTTGTTTTACTATTTTCCCTGATCAAGAACCCGGAGGAAGAGGACCCTCCTCGAAGGACCTGGTACAAATTCTTCAAGAGGGTTCCTCTTCCTCCGGGTTCTTGATCAGGGAACATAGTAAATACAACAACCCCCCGGGGGGGGTTCTTTCGATCAACATAGGACCCAAGAAACTGTGCCGGACCATTATCATGAAGACTCGGACACTCGAATTTTAGGGGATGCCCACGACAATTGCACACCCACACCGGTCAACTCGACCACGATGAGCTCATCATGCCGTGCATGGAAAGTGTTTGACAATTTGCAACTTTTCGATTTGACGAAATCGAGTTTAAACTATATCACTTTCGCAGTATTTCACTTTGAATGTTTGATTTTTTGTACCAGCCCAACATGTTAACTCGTCTCCCGCCATGGGGGATTCCACGCGTAAACC